>Ga0115566_10004945_pt1 | contig 10534 bp, 21 predicted proteins | sample COGITO_mtgs_1204_3_FD_87173 | JGI IMG/M metagenome (GOLD analysis project Ga0115566, IMG submission 87173) | Pelagic marine microbial communities from North Sea - COGITO_mtgs_120405 | ecosystem: Environmental > Aquatic > Marine > Epipelagic | place: Germany:Helgoland, sampling site Kabeltonne...
AATTTCTTCAACATTAAACTCTCCTTTCAAATCCATGATTTTATCAAAAATCTTAGTTAGGATTGAGGAGTCTATTAGATGTCCACTAACTTCAATTTCCTGTGAGAATTTACTCATTTTCTTACTATTTCATAATCATAACTAAAGGTTTTACTCACATTTTATTAACAAAACCCATGACGGTGTAACTTAGTAAATTTAGGCATACATTCCCATAAATTATTCTGAATTTAAAAAAGGACTACTCTTACTCTGTTTCGAATTCTAGAGCGGAGAGACTTTTTTTAGAGCTTGGTTCAACATACATCATACAGCAAATTTACACACCCGTACATGCTGTTATTAGACTTGAGAGGAATGAGGATTCTTCTCATTTCTTTTTCTACCAAAATTAATTAAAAATATTCATCCATAGAAATATTGAAAAAAAGATAACCTAGTAGAGAATTATCTGAGGATGGAATTAATAAAATTAAAAAAGATTTAGAGTGAAATTTTAATTACTAAAGAAAAAATAATATTTGAAAATGCAAATCTCTCATAGTGAACAGGTAAATTCTACATTTGAAACATTATGGGTTTTATTACTAGACAAAGTCCATCATCCAGATAAAACAATTAAAGAAATTACTCATGTAGATATTTTAGAAAAATATGATGATGGTGTTTTACGACAAATCCAAGCACTTGGTATGATGATTAAAGAAAAAATTACCATTGATGAACAAAATAAAATAGTGAGATTTGATCTGATTGAAAATTCTATGTTTACGGGTTATTTTCTCAACAAGGTAGAGGGTTATGATGGAAAATTGACACTAATTTATGAACAGAATTGGATTCCAATAACGTCACAAGCCAGAGAATTAGAGACTAAACTCCCTCAAATTCTAATTAATGGAGTACAAGCAATGAAAGAACTTGCAGAAAAACAGTAGATTGGCAAAAAACGTTAGCTGGAATGTCTTTTTTTAGTGTAATATCCATCAGATAATCATGGCAAGACGTAGTGCAGTTATGGAAAAGGAACATGAAACTAATGAATCTTTGAAAGGTCATAAAATAGTCCAAACTTGCCATCATGTTCAAGAGTTGGGAATAAAGCCAACCAGGCACAATCAAGATGATAATTTAGTATGCGCTGAGTGTATTCTTGATTTCTTTATGGCAATGGGTAGAGGAAAAGATGACGGAAAATCACAAGAAGAGATAATTTTAGAATATGCACAAGGAGATCAAACATATTCTATTTGCTTAGATTGTTCAAACAAATCTCAAGATTTAGAAAAATTGAAGTAAATAGGCACAATCTGCTTATACTGGCAACTATTGTTGTTATATTGATATGGCAACTAAAGTTTCTAAATCATTAACAAAAGGTGAATCAACTGAATCAGTTATTGACAAAATAATTCTATTCATGTTAAAAGATAAATCAAATGCAGTAGGTCAAGCAGAAATTCATAGAAGTATTGATACCAATTACACCACATTTGGAGTTGCTAAAATTTTAAAACAATTAGAAGAAGAGGGTATAATTAAAAATTCAGTTGCTAAACCAAAAGATCCTAGATATCTGGTTGACGATATAGAAAAATTTACTGCACAGTTTGAAGGATATGCATACAAAGATTTCACTTCCTATATGATTAATCGATTACATGTTGAGAAATCAGAATTAGCCAAAATAAAACAATATTTTACTAAATCTGAAAATGATATTTCTGAATTAATATTCAAGTTTGGTTTAATTTCTTTAGAAACAATACTTGCAAGTTACAGAAGAAGAAACAAAGCAGAAAATCAAGAAACATGGTTAAGAAATGCTTTGGCTTTTGAGAATAATCTTAATTCTGCTAAATTTTCAGAACAAGTCAAAAGAAAACTATTACAAAACATGAATGACACTAACAAAGAAACAAACTCTCTTGAAGTCATACCAAGAATGAATAGAGCTAAAAAATCAGATTATCAGAAACAGGCTAGTGAAATGGAGCTTGCATTAACAAAGATGTTTCCTAAAATGATGAGGGAGTTTAGAAGTATTGAAGATAATTTATGGAAAAAAGAAACTTATGAAATAATGAAAGATGTTTGTAAGAAGAATCCAGATTATCTTTTAGAATAAAAATTCAAAAAGTTTTGGGTTTTCACTGCCAAAAATTCTTACCCCCACCACCAGAATCTCTTAGTTACTTTGATTAGTGATTTGATATTTGTAATATTTTCAGAATTCAATTCAATTTCTTTGTGTTCTGCTAAAACGTGTTCTTTCATCAATGACATTAATTCTTCATCATCATTTCTTGTTGATTCTGCAGACCAACTACAATCTGTGCCTGTAAAATTACAACTAATTGTTTTTGTCATAATTATGTGATTTTTTATGGTTATTTAGGAAATTCCCAACCTACTGGAATATTCATGCCTAAATTGAAGGGGTTAGATGATTTTCAACAAATTGATGTTTAAACAAATGTAATTCTATTGATTGTTGATGGAGTTTTCCTTCATTTTTGAGATTTTGTAAATTTTTAATTATATTTGAATACATGTTAAGGCATTTTTGATGATCCTCATCAGACTGTTCAATTCTATTTTTTGGAATTTGATTGATTGATTTGTAGTGTGTGATAAGAAAGGACAATTGTTGAATTCGGTCTAAAATCATACTGATACTATCCAAAGTAATTCTGCCTTTCTTACTCAGACTAATTGTGTCCTCTGAATCATTTTCAAATAAATTTGATTTATTTGATAAACTTTTATAAAATAATTTTAATACACTATCAATTCCTTTCAAATAATTATTTATTTGAATATGAATTGTATCGTAATTTGTTGGTTCGATGGAATACCTGTATGGGGATTTTTTTCTATCTACCAAAATAAATCCTAATGGTCCTAAATCTGTTTTAGTGTTTTTTTCAATAATTTCAGTTAAATCATTTTTTGTACATTTGAATATTTCTCTCATGTCTTCAAATGTTGAAAATGGTATTTTGCTCAAATGTAAAAATATTCTTTTTTCAAGTTCGGGTTTAGTCATATGTGAATTATTAGATAAACACTGGCTTTAAGGGATACAGAAATTCTATCAATAATTTAAACTGGAAGTATAACCTTACCTTCAAATTTTTGTATGTTATCTTTTTCAAAAGCTTTTTCTAGATTTTCTTTTTGGAGTTTGGTTACACCTTGAACTATGGTTTTAGATGAACCAGTACTGTCAACTAAAGCTAGAATGTATCCACTATTATCAGTTAAAATGAATCCTGCAGACTCATCAACGAATGCATAGAGATTTTCCTCACCAACTGGTTTCCACACATTGGATTTGGTATCAGTTAGTGCTAATGCAGGCATTGCTTTTCCATCTGTCAAGGTATTGAGATATTCTCTAGCTTCTGCAACTCTTTTTTGACCTAATTTTAGTGCCTGAAAATATTGCATATTGAATAAATTATTTGATTGTTATAAAAACATCACAAAAGATAGTTATAGAAACTACCTCCCTAGTAGGTATATTGCCTCTAACAAACCCCGTAATCATCAAATTAAATGAAATTACAACATTTGTTCAAGATAAATCAAAATTAACTGAATCCGAAGTTGATGAGATTAAAAAAATATTCAAAAGTATTGTTGAAAGTGGAGAAAGATATGATGTGGATGAAATTGAATTTTGGTTTGAAAATGAGGGAAGTTGGAAAGTAAAAGAGCCTCGTGTTAGAATTACAAATCTTTCAAGTTATGTTCAAGACAAATATCAACAAACAGCCCACTTGAGAATTATCTCTGATGATGATTGTGGTTGCGGAAATTAAGTTTCCAATTGTTCTAATAGTCTACCAACAATTTTAGAATTTTCTTTTCGTTCATCTAATATTGCACGAATTCTGTTCTCATTTACTTTAGAATCAGTCATTATTTCAAAATACTCTTCATCAAGATCGTTGTTTGTTTGAAGTCTTTTGATTACCTCAAATAAGATTCCAATGACTTGTTTTTGGGCATCAATTAATTCATCTTTTTCAGTTTCAGACATGTTCTATTGATCTTCCACAATCTTTGTAAATAATTCTTTTAGTTTTGGATGAGTGATATCAGATTTTGCTGTTTGTAAAAAAGTAGCAGTATTTTCTTTTGATGAACCTGATTTTTCATACATTTTTGCTTGTAATGCCATCTCTAATCGGTCTATTTGATGTACAATTTTTGCTTCCACTGATATCTGGTTTTGGTATTCTTTCCAAATCGAAGTATATGGTGATTTTATAGAATTTGGTAATGTTTCAATTATATCATAAAATGCATGATTCTCAATTTTCTCCTTTTCTGATTTAGTTATTTGTTCTGGTGTAAAATCCCCAATTTTAGATTCAGCTAAATCATGTAATAAGATCATTTTTAATATTTTTTCAGTGTCATAATTTTCAAAATCTGAAATGACCATGCCCATAATGGCCATAGAATAACTATGATCAGCCACAGATTCAGGGTGTTCAATAGATAATTTATCTATCCAGCCTTGCCTTGAAATATTTTTTAAATTTAATGCATTTTTAAAAAAATCTAAAAATTCCATCAATAATACATTTTATTTTCTCCTAATGAGTTTTCATATCTTGTTTTTCGAATTGTATAATAGGTAAGGAAAAATAACAAAAATATGAAAATTTATACTAAAACTGGAGATGATGGAAATACGGGATTACAAGGAGATTATAGGATTTCAAAATCACATTCAAGGATTATGGCGTATGGAACAGTAGATGAAGCAAATGCTTCAATTGGTATTGTTTTAACAAATACCTTAGATGATGACATTAGACAAGTTTTAACTCAAATTCAAAATGAATTATTTTTACTTGGTTCTGATTTATCAAACCAAAATCTTAATGATTTAAAAAATAGGATTTCATTAGAGAGTGTTGAGAAATTAGAAGAAATTATTGATAAATTTGAATTAGAATTGTCTCCAATTACAAATTTTATTTTACCGGGAGGAAATGTGGCTGCAGCTCAAATTCATCAAGTTAGAACCATTGTACGTAGAGCAGAAACATTAGTAGTGAAATTAAGTGATAAGGATGAGATCAATTCGAATTGCATCAAATACCTCAATAGATTATCCGATTTGATGTTTGTAATGGGTCGTTTGATCAATAAACGCAATGGTGTGGAAGATATTATTTGGAAACCCTGAAAAGACAAACTTTAATGCCTCATCTAAAGTATTTTTTTTAGTGCCAAGGTAGCTCAGCCTGGAAGAGCACTCGGCTGAAGACCGGGCTGTCGCTTGTTCAAATCATGCCCTTGGCACTCTTCTTTTAGTTCAGTGCCATTGTGTCCAAATATCGATTTTTTACAGGCATAAAAATACATTAAATTTAAAAAATAAAAATAAAAGAATGGACATAAGTAGTATTGAGAGGTATTTTACTCGTGAATTGTACCCTATGCAAACAAGAAATTGAATTGAATCAAAAAGCCACAATTAGAAATGATCATGTATATCATGAGTGCTGTGCAATAACTTATGATAAAGGCGAAACTGATGATGGTTACCAGAACCTATGCAATACTGGAAGTTGTAATCCTAATGACAGTTTCACATTCTCAAATTAGAAATGAGTACATTAGGAAAAGTCGCAACATTAGTCGTTCTTCTATTTGGAACATGGTTTGCGATTGTTGGCATTGTGATGGATGAAGCAAGATTTGATAATGTTAGGATTGGAGCTGTTGTTTTGATAGGTTTTGGAATTGCTATTGCTATGTTAGATAGAAAATTTAACAGAAACTAATGATAGATTCACAACTCAAAGCAGTTTTGAAGTTTAACTGAACACTTTGTTTAGACTTTATTCAAAACTTTTTAGCTATACTCTAAAATGATTATCTTCGGATTCCTTTCGTTTATCTTTAATCATGGAATTCATAACATATGCTGCAAAAACGACCATTGAAGAGGTAGAAAGTATATTGATTGAATCTACAATTAGGGGCATTAAATCCATGCCATGATTAGTGATGTATTATTTAATCAAATTACGCACCATGATGAGTATCAAGTTGACTTTATTCAAAACTTTTTAGATATCTCCAGATTCAATACCCGAAAGGTTCCTGTTTAGTTATCGTCTTTTACGTTGTCTTGATTCTCTAGTTGTTTTGTCTCTATGAAAATCTTCTCTAAATTCAATTCGTCAAATTTTTTCGATAATTAATTGTAATAACAAAATGAAACCAATCTAGATTATGTTATCGGAAAACATACAAGAAAATACCAAAAATATATGTGGTTTTTTGAATGTCAGAGAACTAGAACGATATAGCATCCCTTGGCACTCTTTAGATTTATGATAGAATAACCTCCTCTTTTAGGCTCAATATGGACTAGTTTCTAATCTTATGATTTGTAATATTTTAGGCTGTAGTACTGAATCCTATTTCAAAATTTTATATTCCCATTATAACAATTCTAAAAAACCATTTGCTAGAGAAATCATGAGAGTATGTGAGAACCATGCTAAAATGATTGCAGAAGAGGATAGCACAATACAAACTCAGGTATTGCATTGAGAAAAATTGAAATAAAATTACTTGATAAGGATTATTTTGATTTTCTTAGTGTTTGCATTAATCAAGAATTATCCATTGAAGATAATTTGAAAAATATCATAAAATATCATCTTATAATTTATAGAAATAAAAATAAAATAAAAAATGGAAAACTACTAGAGTAGAAACATAGGCTATGCATCTACTAAATTAAAGAAGTTTTTTCCAGACGTAGATTTTTCTAAAACACATTTCACATGAAGTGTTTCATTGCCTGAATTAATATCATCTCGAAGTTTTTGATTAGAAAATTTTTTTACAATGGCAACACGGGTGGTATGAAATTTATTCATTTGATTTCCATCAATTGAAAATGATTCTTTCATTGTTAACTTTACACCTTTAGTAATTTCCTCACCTTGAGTGTAATGAGAATCCTCAATTTCTGTTATTGTAAATGATTGACCATCAATTTTTGCCAATGATGCTGAATCCCTAACTATTTGATAATCGGCTAATTTTGCTATTTTCTTTCACCTCCCATCATAAAGTAAAATATACTAATTCCTGATAAATTCATTGAAGAGTAAATGATTGACAACAATGTAGGTGTTTTTCAATTATTTTCAAAATAAACAATATATTTTAAATTCACATAAAATAAATTCCAGATAAAATTTTAAAAAATATGATTGAAGATGAGTCTGAACAATGGATAAGTGAATTTCATCCAACAGTTGAAAAAGATGTTTTAGAAGTATTGAGATCTAGGGTCCAATACGCCATATTGGATCAATTAAACTACATGGTTTCAAACCATATTGCAACTCCAGATGAAGTAAAAAAGATCGTTTTGAATGAAATTACAGAGATCACAAATGAGTCAATTGAACTAGATACAGATGAGAATTAAATAAAAAATAGACAAAATATCACAAAATGTTTAAAAGCGACTCTATCGCAAGATTTTCGATATTAATGGTTGAAAAAAAAGTTACCAAAAAAACGACTAAAAAAGCCACAAAAACCAAGAAAACTACCAAAGCCAAATCTAAAAGTAAAAAAATTAAAAATGAGCCTAGTGGGGACAGTGGAATTGTGATCGTTGATGATGACATAGTAATTGATCAAGAAAAAGTGAATGAAGAGCGTAGAGCTTATCTTGAAGAAGCAAGATCTCAAGAAGCAACAGACTAGAAACATAGAGAATGAGCATACAACATAGACGGGTTCATACTTACCAATCTCAGTGATTCCATCGATTACAATTATTGGAATTAGAAAACGATTCTAAAATTCATTGGAAAATAGAGTTATTGTTGATCAGCGATTAGTTTGTTTACTTTTTCCATCTTCTCCCCCCACCACCAAAATCTTCCTGATTCAACTCGTGCACCGTCTTTGTACACTTTGGAAGTGATTATTGATTTAATAATTTCAATATTTTCAGGATTCAATTCAATTTCTTTATGTTGTAACAAAATGTGTTCTTTTAGTTGTAACCATACTTTTTCCATACTTTCTTCATTAATTGACCACGTACAATTTTTCTCGGCTTCTTTGCAAGTAATTGTTCTTGTCATAATTTTACTTCTAATTATGATCAAATATCAAGTAACTCTTTCTTTTCTTTATGAATAAGATTTGAAATTCTTGACTTAATCTTGTTCCATTTAAGGAACATCACGACTAGAATAGGGGATTTCAATAGTACTAATAGGATCAGATAATCCATAGATTCCACCATTATCCATTGGTATGACCTACAAAAAAGACTTGATATCCTTAACATTGTAATTCAAAGGAAAAAGTATTTTTAAAAATTAGAAATAATTTCAAAAAATTAGTGAAAAAACAGCTAAAAAATGGTAAACACACGTGAGACTATCAATTTTCTTTAGATATATCTAAGAAATCTTTATCATATTGAATAGCATAACATTTCTGTGCATGCATTATGTTTGATAACGGTTAAACCTGGAAAAGTGGATTTAGTTGTTGAAATATTAAAGAAAAAAAGAAAAGTAGTCAAACAGGTAATGATAGTTACAGGAAGGGCAGATGTCAGCGTAATATTGGAAGGCAATATGGAGCAAATCAATCAAATGGTAATTGATTTTAAAAAAATTAAGGACATTGTAACTACAGAAACATTAATTGAAGTAGAGGTAGATTTAGGTTGGTAAAAGCAATAATTTTAGTAAAATCACCAAAGAAATTGATTGCAGTTAAATTAAGAAAGTTATCTAAAGTCTCAAATTCATTTCCAACAAGTGGACAATTTGATGCAGTTGCAATTATTGATGTTCAGGAATTAATAGAAATAAAAGAAGTTACAAACCAAATTCAAAAAATTAGTGGTGTCGAAAGAACTGAAACAATGGTTGAAGTTCAATAATAAATATTAAAAATTTAAAAATTATTTTTTAATAAATTTAAAATTATGATGGTAATTGATTTAAGCAACTTTCACCCATATTCTTTGTGAATATCAAAAAAGTTGGAAATGTCATATTGGCAGTCAATGATCTGAAAAGTCAATACAATTCTACAACGAAATAATTGGTCTGCCAATCAAAGATAAAAGAAAAACATGGGTAGATTTAGGTACATCCGGAACTTTATTGAGTTTACATCCTGCATTATCAACAGCAGAACATGTAGGTAGTTCTATAGACAATGGAGTAAGTTTAGGATTTCTAGTAGGTGATTTGAAATCTGCACTTGAAGAACTAAAGGCAAAAGGTGTTACAATTCACCGCGACATTGTTGAAAAGGATGTAGGTAAAAATGCAGTGATTTTGGATCCAGACCAATACATGATTTCATTGTTTGAACCCATCTATGAGGACAAAGATCAGCAAACTAGTGGGTATCATGGATTTACACCAGCTTAGATTGTCTTTTTTATTGAAGAGATAATCTTATCCAAACTTTTTTCTTTTGAATTAATTGAAACATAAAATGCCACATCATTTTTAAGAAAAACAACAATGTTTACCTTGGAATGCTTTAAGAGTACGTGATCTAATTTGCCGATAGAAGTAGTGTTATCTTTTCTCAATGTAAGTAATGTAGAAATTATAAAAAATTCATGTTTAACTTCTTCTGATTTCAATATGGGTTTAAGAGTAGGTTTTATCACTCCAGTTAATGTTCTACCATAATTATTGATAACACCAGCATATCGAATATTTTTAGAGATTTGAAGAATTGACTGACATTGTTTTTTATATTTTAAAACAGTACTTTTCCATTTATCTGAAGAAGTTTTAACCATACAAAAAAACCATCGCAGAATCTAATAAGGCTTATTAATTTTTAAAATTTTATAGAATTTTTATTTATGGGTTATGTTGATCTTTAGGTCTACTATCAAGTTTTTTCTTTAATTCTAAATTCTCTTTAATCAATTTATCATTCTCGGTTTGAAGTGTTTGTATAGAATTTCTACCACTGAATAATGGATGTCCTGGGGGGATGATTTGAGATTCATGAGAAAGCAAACCAGAGGCATAATCTTGATATAATTTTTGAAATCCTTGTAGTTTTTGATTTAAAGTTTCATCGTGTTGAGTTAATTGAGATTTCATTTGATTTTGGTGAACTGGAGATAATGGATGATTTAATCCTGGAGGTAATCGAGGGAATTGGAATGCCATATGTGGGATGTTTGGATTTAACCCATAAAGGTCCTGAAGATGTCTCATTACCATATTATCCATATTGATTGTCTAAATTTGGCATATTTTACGCTTACTTATAGTCATTTGATATACCAATAAGTCTAATTTCAGTTAGTTTTGCTCAATTTGAGTTGATCGCAGATCCTTATACATTTCCTATTTTGATCGGATATATTCATGGCTGAAAAAATAAAATCCTGCTTGCGATGTAAAAAGGACATCAAAGAAAAAGAATTACATAAAATTGTGATGTATGTAGTTCAAGAAAAATTTACAGAACA
>Ga0115566_10004954_pt1 | contig 10522 bp, 7 predicted proteins | sample COGITO_mtgs_1204_3_FD_87173 | JGI IMG/M metagenome (GOLD analysis project Ga0115566, IMG submission 87173) | Pelagic marine microbial communities from North Sea - COGITO_mtgs_120405 | ecosystem: Environmental > Aquatic > Marine > Epipelagic | place: Germany:Helgoland, sampling site Kabeltonne...
ACCTGGAGTTTGAGATTGAGCTCGTGAATGTGGACGAGGGGCCGAAGCTGTTCGGCGTGCCCATCGTGCCCTTCGACGTGAACAAGCTCGCGATGAATTGAGGAGGGTGGACTCAAGTTGTACGCGTAATATCCCCCTAACTGCGTTGTCATTGGAGCGAAAGATTGCCCGCAGTTTTTCATCGAAGCTCAATACCTAGATCCGATTACGTCACGCCTCACAGATCCGACGTCCCCGAACCGCGATGTTGAGAAGAGCCGCGAAACAGCTCGCGACATGCGCATTTGATGCGGCGACATCGCGAGGTGCGGCCGCGTCGAGCACTTCCCGAACCTTCTCGAGCTCCGCCGCGCACGCCACCACGGTGCTCTGCGTCCGCAAGGATGGCGAGGTCGTGGTGATGGCGGACGGGCAGGTCACGCTGGGCAGCCAGGTCATCAAGCCCAACGTGAAGAAAGTGCGTCGGTTGCCACGCGGGGTCGTCGGAGGGTTCGCCGGCGCGACTGCGGACGCGTTCACCCTCTTCGAACGGCTGGAGATGAAGCTCGAGGAGCACCCGGGCCAGCTCACGCGCGCCGCGGTGGAGCTCGCCAAGGCGTGGCGCAACGACAAGTACCTCCGACGACTGGAGGCCACCATGGTGGTGGCGGACAAGCACCACACGTTCCAAATCACGGGCGGTGGTGACGTCATCGAACCCCACGACGGAGTCATCGGCATCGGCTCGGGGGGACCGTACGCCACCGCCGCGGCGAGGGCACTCGTGGACATCGACGGCATGGACGCAATGACCGTGGCCAAGAAGGCCATGAACATCGCGGCGGACACGTGCGTGTACACCAACCACAACTTCATCATCGAGTCCATCGGACCAAACGACGATGCCGGTGGAGACGAACCGGCAAAGAAGGGGGACGAGAAGGAGAAAGGTGGCAAAGAGTCGAAGAAGTGAGGGAGCCTGCTCCTCCCTCTTGCACCGTCGATTTTTTAATTTTCTAAACACTTTTATTTTCTTTTACGAGTACGAGTGTTGTCAACGCAAACCAACACTATCCTGCTGCTATCGGCCATCAGAACCCGGTGGCCCAGAAATCATCGGTATCGTTGCGGTCATTGAGCAGGGTCCCAGCCTCCTCGTCCGGGGCGTCCAGCAGGGATGGACCCGTGATCGGCGGCAAGCCGTCTCCAACCTCGTCCGAGTCAGAGTCAGAGTCGCCCCCACCCTTCTTTATCCCTTCGTCCTCGTCCACCCACTTCAGGGGATTGGAGCCCCACTCCTTACATTTCTTGGCCGTTGCGTTAGGGACGATGGGAGCCCTCTTGCGCACCGCCCCGGCACCTTCTTCCGGCACCTCTCCGTTGTCGGTGACCCAGCCCCTGGCGAGCTTGGCGGTCTTCCGAGCTCGACGCTTCTCGTCAAACTTCCTTTTCCTCGCATCGCGCCTCTCGGCCTTCAGACGTCTCTCCCTCACGACCGGATCCTCCTCGATATCCGGTCCCTTTTCGTCGTCGTCGTCGTCGGTATCTTCTTCCTCAGCGGCTGCGTTTGACCCGCCGCTCGCGTCGACAGCGCCCACGCGCGAGCCGTCTATGAGGCCCGCCCCGTCACCACCCTCCCGCTCACCATCCTCCCGCTCGACGTCGCCGTCATCGTCCTCGCCGCCGTCGCTGTTCCCCCCGGCATCGACCCCGGAAACCCCCGTCGCCCCCACGCCGACCGTGAGCTGCTTCAGTCGTTCCGTCTGCCCCCCAGCCTCCGCCGCCGCCATCGCGGTGTTGACGCTGACGTGGTCCCTCTCGAGCCCCTCCTCGGCCATCTGGTCGAAGAGCTCGAGGGCGCGCTCCCAGTCCCCGCCTCGCATACACGCGCCCATCGCTACGTTGAAGGTGATGGCTGACCTGTCGTGTCCCTCCCGGGGCATGGTCTCGAAGAGCTCAAGCGCCCGCTCCCATTCTCCCCCCTTGGAGCACGCGCTCATCGTGGCGTTGTACACGATGGTGTTGGTCTCCACGCCCTGGTCCCGCATGGCGTCGAATATCTCCACGCACTTGCTCCAGTCGCCCTTCTTCCGGCACCTCGTGGAGAACATCGTGAACGCGCGAGGGTCCCGCCGGATGGGCGCCTCCTTGTCGTTCAGCGCGGCGGCGATGACCGCCGCCACGCCACCCTCGGGGGCGTTGAGGATCTCCTGCGCCACCTCGTACACGCGGCCACCCGGGGTCTTGCCGCGGGACGGTTTGAACCCCTTCTTTTTATTCTTCTTGCCCCCGTTCATCGCCGGCTTACCCATGGCAACGGGCGAAGGCCCGCGTGCAAGCTCCGCTCGGAAGAATGCCGCCGACGGACGAAGTACGCCTTTTGGTGTTGTGTAATTGACGTTTACACCACTGGCTGACTAGTTATTAGGTCCGGATCGAAAATAGCACGTCCCTGATGACTGTTTGCTCGATGCTCTGGCGCAATCCAGCCAGGCCACAATCCAAATCTCTGCCGGTCCCCCGCGCCCTTTGGAAAAGATATGCCGTGAGCCCATCTTCGAGGCCGGTGAGGGACACTGTCTGACGCACAGGAGCTGGGTTCGCGCGCGGGACCGACGCGACGACGTTTCGTCGGAGGCACGAGCGCGACACTCCTCTCGCTTGGCGGCAGGGCTCGACCCACCCGCGGGCGGAAGTGCCTTTGTTTGCAGACGACGAGAATAAATGCCGCTGAACGGAAAGCCCCTTGCTCCCGTGCTGGTGGCCGCGTGCCTCCTGGCGCTCGTCCACCCAGCCGCGTGCGGACGTCCGCTCTACGATGATTCATCTCCAGCTCCGTCGGACCCCACGGTGCTGAGCCTGTGCGACTGCCACTTCGTTCCCTATGGAGGGTGAGTCCGAGTTCGCGAACGCCTCTGTTTTCACGTCAGCTCCCATTTCGTCGTCTCTCCTCTGACAGCCCACCTCCGCGCTTCCGAATTCCTCTCGCAGGGCGATGAACGAGCCGTCCGACGGTTTGGCGTGCAAGAAGGACGGGTTCTTCGTCGCCGGTTTCGAGACCCCGGGTCAGTACTCCAAGCTCAGGGGCCAGTACATCCCGCTCTCGAGGGCCATCTGCTGCCGCCCGTGCCTGTCGCCCGGCGACTCGACGCTGCCCGGCGTGGGTGGCAACGTGACCGCCGATGACGTGGTGGCCATCTCATCTGACTGTCAGGCATCGGCTAAACCGTCGCGTGGCTCGTCCGTGGGGGGGCAGACGTGCCCCGCTGACTCGTTCGTGCAGGGGTTCGCGCGTGACGTCCGAGCCAACCCGGCGAGCGCTCCTGACGACCGGTACTACTACCCGACGGGTAAAGCCCAGTGTTGCTCGCCCCGGCTGCTGCTCAGGGACGGAAACGAGCTGCCCGTCGAGCGGTGTCTATGCACGGAGCAGTCGGCGGCGTACGCCGTGGGGTGCGGCGCCGCGAACACCCCGGACTCGGCGCAATCGTCGGGGTCGCTCCTCTACGCGTTTGACAACGCGGTCTCAGCGGTGGGAGCGTACGGGGAAACCATCGAGGTTCCCGTGACCCCCGTGCGATGCTGCAAGCTCTGTGTCTCGCCCAACGCTAAACCGGCGATGGATGATTGCTCCGCGCTCAACTTTTGCAACGGAAACGGGGACTGCACCGTCGACGGACACTGCCAGTGTAAGGATGGTTGGATGGGTGCCTCGTGCGAGACGCAGGGTGGCGATGAAGGCACGGTGCACGATTGGGTCACGAACGGGATGAAGATTGTCATCGGAGTGATCCTCGGTTGCTGCTTCGGGCGCCCGATCATGCGGTGCTTGGGCCTGGAGCCGCGAAGGCGCCCGGCCGGTGACCTCGAGGAGGAGCTCTTACCCTCGCAGGCGCAAAACGACTGGGAGTTTGAGGCGAGTGACCTGTCCACGTCGGACGACGGCGAAGGTGACGAGACAGACGACGACGCTACCGAGAGTGAGGAAGAGCACGGGGACGATGGGGTACGCCAGAGCGACGAAGACGCGGAGGCTGACGAGGACGCGGAGGCTGACGAGGATGCGGAGGCTGGCGTGGCCGCGGAGGCGGAGGGCGTGGAGATCTCCGAGGCTGACGCGGAGCGACCCGACGAAACGGACGGCGAGGTGACGAAGGAAGGGAAACCCGATCCGTCCCTCGGCGACGTGGAACTCAAGGAAACAACGTCGCCCAGCAACGACGAGGAGGGGAAAGTGGAGAAGAACCGGAGCACGGCGGAATGTACGGTGTGCATGTCCGCGCGCGTCCAGGTGGTTTTGGTGCCTTGCGGACACGCCTGTTTGTGCCGCAAGTGCAGCCGCCGGATGCGGCTGTGTCCCATATGTCGCACGGAGGTGCAAAAAAGGCAGAAGTTGTACATCGCCATGTAGAGATAGAGCCCGGTTGTTAACCAAAACGATTCGTTTCACAACATTATTGGACGCCGCCCTGCCCGCTGCTGTACGCCTGTAGGACCACCCCGGAGATCATCCGCGTCGCATCCACGTACCTGTCCGTGCACCGCGACACGCAGGTGGCTTCGCCGCTGCTGAGACTGGGTCCGGGCTTCGTGATGCACTTCGCGAAGCACTTCTCCCTCACCGTCTGCGGATGCGATCGGGAACGACGGGTCAGCCTCGGGGTCCAGGTAGGTGGAGGGGGCGGCGGGACGAGCGGGAGCGTGGGAAACAGGTCGAGGACGAGATCGGGCATTCTCACCGTGAAGAACTCCTGGGCGTAAGCGTTGGCGAGCTCCGCCTGCACCTGCTGTTTCACCAGCTCCGAGTTTTGGCCGTCCATTTTTTCCCGAGAGCGTCCGATCGTTGCCCGCGCGACGTCCAGTGAGCTCGACGCGAACGGCACGTAATCTCGTCTCAATCGGGTTGGCGCAAAAAATGGTGCCATCGGTGAAAAATGTGTTGGACGGTGGAAAATAGACTAGGCCTTCTTGAGTCAGTGCAGCGGGACCTCAGCGTCTCAGCGCCATCAATCTCAGCCTCCCGTGCGAGAAAAAGGTGATTCGAAAAGGCGGCTTGGCAGTTCAAAGCGCGATGGCGTCGCGCTCGCTCGGTGTCGACCAGACCACCAAGGAGCAGATCGCGGCTGCCGCGAGCAACGTCCACGTGCCGAAGGTCGAGATGTCGCCCAAGCCAATCTCCCCGTGGTACAACGTGAAGCAGGCTGGCGGCCTCACGCCGCTCGAGATGGGACTGAACTTTGGGCTGGTCGGCGCGAGCTGCGTCGCGGCGCAGGGAACGGTGCACTGGACGCGCACGGCGATGGTCCAGCAGCAGCTGGCCGGCATGCGCGGAGAGGTCCCACTAGGGATGATGGCGCAGACGTCGGCCATCTTCCGCTCCGAGGGGATGCGGGGACTGTATCGCGGCTTCTCCGCCGCTGCGCTGCGCGAGGCGACTTACAGCAGCCTGCGATTCGGGCTGTACGAGCCGCTGAAGGTGATGCTGGACACCAGCGACGGCAAGGAGGAACTCGCTGTGTGGAAGAAGGTCACCGCGGGGCTCGTCGCGGGCGCCGGCGCGGCGGCCATCGCGTCTCCCTCCGACCTCATCATGATCCAGATGGCTGCGAGCAAACAGTTTCCGCCGCCGTCCATGTACCAGGTGGCGAGTCAGGTGATCGCCAAGGACGGCATCGCGGGGCTGTACAAGGGAATCGGCACGACGGTAACGCGCGCGGCGGTGCTCGGCGCCACCAAGATGGCCACCTACGACGTCATCAAGACGGAGCTCAGGAAGAACGGTTGGGCCGAGGGTCCTTCGTTGGTGTTCACCGCATCCGTCGCGACGGGTCTCGCCATCACCATCACCACCTCGCCAGCCACGAACATGCAGACGATCATCATGAGTGGGAACGCGTCGGGAGGTGGGAGCGGGATGTTGCACGCGGCGCAGGACATCATGCGGCGCCAGGGTCCGGTTGGTTTCTTCCGAGGCTTTGGCATGCAGTGGGCCAGGTTCGGGCCGTACGCGGTGGTGCAGTTCGCGGTGTGGGAGAGCCTGAGGAAGGCGTGCGGCATCGGGGCCATCTAGGAGGTGGGGTCTCGTTGGATCGTGATTCGGCGATAGCAGGGTGGGACGGGGGGTCGAGGAGCCCTTCCGCGACTTAGACTTAACTTAACTGAAATGGCAAACATTTCTTCAAAAGCCAGGCTGTCAGTCAGCAGACATCTGATCCGGATTTCAGTTTATTTCGGATCTCAGGTGGGGTGGTGCCGGGAGGGGATCAGACGGCAGGGCCCCGACCAGACCCTGCGCGCACCGCGACGCGCCCACGAGGAAGATGACGGGATGTTGTTACCGCGTGAGCACGCTGCGGCGTCTGAGCACCACCAGCGCCCTCGTGCGCGGCGGCGGTGCTCGATCTCGGCGGGCCCCGATTATTACGACGGGGATGATAGCTGACTCGACCCGCCCAGCCACGGGGCCTCAGGGGCCTCGAGGGGCGATGCCGACGGGGGTACTCGGGTGGCGCGGTAAACATTGGGGTCGTGTTGGCGGCGCGGGGACGACCTCGCGTCAACTGTGGACCCCCCCGCGCGCCGCGGGAGCCACCCTCGCGGATGACAGCGTGGCCTCGGCGGTGAATCGTCAGGAGGAGGAAAACGAGGGCTCCACGATCCTCTTCACCGTGGAGGGCATGAGGTGCGGGGGATGCTCCGCGGCGGTGCAGAAGGTGCTCAACGCCACCCCGGGTGTATCACGCGCCGCTGTAAACCTCGTCACGGAGACCGCCGCGGTGGAGCTCGTGGATGGGGCGTCGGAGTCCACCGTCGCAGAGTTCACCAAAGCGGTTGGGGACAAAGGGTTCACAATGTCCCCGCGCCCCGTGGGCCGCGCCGCAGAGGAGGCCGCGATCAAGGCCGAGGCTCGCCGCGCAGAGGAGATGGAGCGAACGAAGTGGGATCTGTACAAGGCGTGGGGGCTGACGGGCCTCTGCCTGGTCACCCACACCACCCACCACCTGCACCACTTTGGCCTGCACGAGTACGCGCACGGCGAACTGCTCACCGCGCTCGGACAGCCTTGGGTGGGAGGAGCCATCGCCGCGCTGGCCCTCGCGGGACCCGGCGCGGGGATCATGCGAGAGGGGTTCAAGGCTTTGGCGAACGGCGCCCCGAACATGAATTCGCTCGTGGGCGTGGGCGCCTCGGCAGCGTTTGCCCTGTCCATCGCGGGGTCGCTCGCGCCGCCCGTCATTGGCGACTACGGCGTCCCGGTCAACAACGACTTTTTCGAAGAGCCCGTTCTGCTCCTGGCGTTCATCCTTCTCGGCCGAGCGCTGGAATCTCGCGCCAGGGCCAGGGCCGCGTCTGATCTCCGTTCGCTGTCCACCTTGCTCCCGCTCGACGCGAGACTCGTGGTGGCGGACAAGCTCCCGGAGGCTGGCGACGACTCCGACCCGATGACGGTGAGCGTTGACCGCCTGGCGCTGCGACCGGGGGACCTGGTACGCGTGCTTCCAGGTGAGGTCATACCAGTGGATGGCGACGTCGTGTCTGGAGCCGCGGCTGTGGATGAGGCGACGCTCACGGGGGAACCCCTCCTCGTGCCAAAGGCTGACGGCGATCAGGTCTCTGCGGGAACCGCCGTGTTTGAGGGACCGCTGACCATCAGGGCCACGACTGCGGGTGACGGTAGCGTCGCGGCAGGGATCGCCCGAACTGTCGCAGACGCACAAGCTCGCGCTGCACCCGTGCAACGGCTCGCAGATGCCGTCGCGGGTCCCTTCGTGTACGGAGTCATGGCCGCCTCCGCAACCACTTTCGCGTTTTGGAACTTTGCGGGCGACGCCTTCTTCCCCGGGGCGCTCTTGGAGGCCTCCGGGGGCGCTGGGGCGACGTTGGGGGCCTTGAAACTCGCAACAGATGTTCTTGTGGTGGCGTGTCCGTGTGCCCTGGGTCTCGCGACCCCGACCGCGGTCCTCGTCGCCACCTCCGCCGGCGCCAGGCTCGGGCTGCTGCTGCGGGGAGGGGATGTCCTGGAGGCCTCCGCCCAGGTTGACACGGTGGCGCTGGATAAGACCGGCACGATCACCGAGGGGAAACCCAGGGTCACAGGTGTGGCATGCGCAAACAGTGACGTCATCAGTGCGGACGTGCTGAGGCTCGCGGCTGCGGTGGAGTCGACGACCACTCACCCCCTCGCGGCTGCCGTGGAGGAGGCTGCGGCTGCGGCAGTCGCCGCCGCTGGGGAATCCCGGAACACTCTGCCCCGCGCTGACGATGCCGAAACGTCTCCAGGTCGCGGTGCGTCGGCCGTCGTAGAGGGGAAACGCGTGTACGTGGGCAGCCCCGAGTGGGTCGAGTCCCAGGTGGGTGCCCCCGCGGGGTCGGCGGCTGCACTGGGCGCCACCGCGGCGAACAACTCCGCGGCAACCGGCGGGCCGGCGGCGGCTGCGTGTAGTCTCGTCGTCGTGGGCATCGAAGGTGAGGGTGTCGTCGGCGCGATAGCTCTGGCGGATAAGGTCAGACCTGGTGCCGCCGAGGCGGTCCGTCGACTGGTCGACATGGGCCTGAAAGTGGTGATCCTCTCCGGCGACAGGCAAGCGGCTGTGGACGCCGTTGCGCAGGAGCTCGGTCTCAGAAGCAATGTGGTGGCCAAGGGAGGTTTGCTTCCGGCTGACAAGGAGGCGTTCGTGAAAGGATTACAGGAGGGAGGCGCGAAGGTTGCGATGGTTGGTGACGGCATCAACGACGCCCCAGCACTCGTCGCAGCAGATGTGGGAATGGCCGTGAGCGGCGGTATGGAGGCGACGGCGCAGGCTGCCGGTGTCGTCCTGCTCGGCGATAAGGACGACGGAAAGTCCGGGGCTGCAGCGATTGGAGGCGGCGTTGGCCAGGCCGCGGATGCCATCGAACTGGGACGTTCCGCGCTCTCGAAAATTCGTCAGAACCTTGGATGGGCTCTGGCGTACAACTTGGTCGGGATCCCGGTTGCCGCCGGCGTGCTGCTCCCGGAGTACGGGATCAGTCTCAATCCGGCAGCAGCTGGAGCGATGATGGCGCTCTCGTCCGTCGCGGTGGTCACCAACAGCTTATTGCTCAAGGTTCCCGGTGGTGTGGAGCGTGCGGGTGCTCCGGGCGATGGACTCATGAAGAGATCCAGTGCTCGCCCGGCGCCAGCTCGGTGAGAGGAGGACGCGAAGAAGCTCTTAATAATGATCTTCTTCAAACTCTAACTCTTAACTTACAAACAACGATATCTTACTCATCACACTATGATGCTGCACAAATAATGATCACAATCAGACCGCGACGGGGGTGCCCTCGCGATCCCGACCCTGCGGTGCCACGTCGAACTTTGCGCCGACGAGCTCCTCGCTGATGTCCCATAGCCTTCTCCCAAGCTGTGCATCCGTCGCCTCGAAGCTCGGGGATTTTTCCCCGAATTCGGGTGCAAAGAAGCCCCTGAAAAATCCGAATATCATGCCCTCCTCCGGCAGGTAGAAGTCTGGGGGGCCGCAATAATATCCCCCCTGAGTTTCACCCGTGCGTTGTCCGAGCACCATCTGCGTCGTCAACAATCCTGCAGTCTCCATTGAAGTCGCGAGGGGCGGGTAGTTGAACGCGAACTTGAGCAGCGCTTGGACCGGCGCGCTCTGATTTCGGAAAAGACCGGATGTCGGGACGAAGCCAGGGCTGAACACGTTGCACACCACGTCTGCGTCGGCGCCGAGTGACTCCTCGAGCCGCCTCGCCAGTTCCCGCGCGAACAGGATGCCGCACAGTTTGCTGTCCTTGTACGCCTTGTTGCCGTCGAAGTCGCCGCCGTCGCACATCTCGAAATTGGGGCCAGACATGAGCCCAGAGAGATCCCCGAGGGTCGGCACGGCGCCGTTCCTACCGTCCGGGCTCTCGGGGTTGTGAATCTCTCCACTCGTGACCACAATTCGCTTCTTCCCAGGGGATTTCAGGAGTAAAGGCATCAGTGCTTGGCAGAGGAGAAAGTGCCCGAGATGGTTCACTCCGATGGTCTCCTCGAAGCCCTGCTTGGTGCGCTTGGCTGTTTGAGGCCCTGTGGCCATACCCATCGCGGCTCTATCAGGAGCCACGCCCGCATTGAGGACGATCGCGGTCAGTGGATCCGTTGCGAGGTCTTCCGCGATTTTCCTGATTGAAGATACGTCGCCGAGGTCCAGCACCACGGCCCGCAGGGAGCCCGTCCCGGTCGTGCCCGAAGCGGCCACGATGGATTTCACCGCTTTTTCCGCTTTCTCTTCGGTGCGCCCGGCTACGAGCACCCGCGAACCCGCCTCATAGAGCTGTCTGGCCGCCTCTAGCCCTATTCCGGAGGTCGACCCGGTCACCAGAACGGTATGACCTTTTGGGGCCAACAGTTGCCCGTGGTCGATCCCGCGAATGTCCCGAGTTCCACCAGCTGCTGCGCGGATGACCCGAGATGGCGCTCGACTCTTGGACCGCCGGAGAGGAGCCGCACGAAGTGGCAGTAAGGCGGCGGAAGACATCGTCATCAGCGCGGGCTTGAAGAGTGGCTGGCGGCCCG
>Ga0115566_10004955_pt1 | contig 10522 bp, 3 predicted proteins | sample COGITO_mtgs_1204_3_FD_87173 | JGI IMG/M metagenome (GOLD analysis project Ga0115566, IMG submission 87173) | Pelagic marine microbial communities from North Sea - COGITO_mtgs_120405 | ecosystem: Environmental > Aquatic > Marine > Epipelagic | place: Germany:Helgoland, sampling site Kabeltonne...
TCAAGCACCTCTACCAGGCCGGGTAGATTCGTCGACGCGAAGGTTGGTTCGATGACCGGAGTCGCGGGTATGGGCGGAAGCGGCGTCGGGGTCAGCATGGGCGACGCCGTGGGCAAGGCGATGCGAGAGGCGGAGAGGCACCCGGCGACGGGCGCGGCTCGCGGGTACGCTCCGCGCGAGCACCACGCCGAGGAACAGAGCGTGATGGCGGCGGCGCTCGCGAGACACGGCGAATTAAACGGGGCGGGTCGGTTCACCGCCGACGAGGGCGCGTGCGTTCGCGAGGCGCGCGCGCGGGCGGGTGTCACCGGCGGAGTTGACGGCTTCAAGGGGAGTAAGAAGAAGAGAAGGGCGCCCGCGGGGAGTACTCGTACTCGATCAAACGGCAGCGAGGGGAACGAAGGGACGCTGAGGGGACCGCACTTCATCCTGAAAGGCCACGGTGAATCCGTCGCGGCGTGCGCGGTGAGCACCGACCTGGCCGTCGTTTTGGCCACCAGCCCGCGATTTGGATCGACGTTTCACTGCCTCCTGACCGGGCGGTTCCTACGCGCGGTGCCGGAGTTACGCGGGGAGTATTGCGCGTTGTCGCCCGAGGGAGTCGCGATGGCGTGGGAGCGGAGACACCACGCGCTCCGCGTCGCTACGCTCAACGGCGACGTCGTTCGAGGCCGTACTTTCCGCGACGACCTGCCGCCGTTCACGACGCCGCCGCTCGTCTCCTCGGACGGCAAGTTCGTTGTTCTCGGGACGGAACGGGCGAGTAAAGGGGACCCAAAGCCGGCGGGCGTGGTGCTGCTGGAGGTTCCGAGCCTGAGGGTGGCGCACGTGTGGGAGCTGCCCGGGGGCGCGGGGGTGAGCGCGATGACGCTGACGGGGGACAACACGAACCTGCTGGTCTCCGGGACGGACGGGTCGCTGACGGTGCTGGCAGATCCCAGGCTCGGGATGCGGCTCGTTTCGCAGATGTTCAACTTGGGATGGGCCGAGATGGCCTGACTCTGAGATCGTGACGTATCGTCATCTTAACACTTAGCTTTATTCTACAAATAGACTCTAGACCTTAGACATACCGGCCATCAGTCGACCTCGCGGTCGCGCTGGCGGTCGTCTCTCACTCACTCACTCCTCCGACTCGTACGGCACGGTGATCATGTCGTGAACCGCGAGGGTGAGCTCCTTGGCGACGTCCGGGTGCTTCGCCGCCAACTCGCTCATGCCCGAGCTGTACCTCACCGCGTCCCATTCCTTGTTAGCGCACCGCACAGCCTGTTTCCACAGCCCGGACACGTGCCGCTCCTTCGCGATCCTCGCCGCCTGCGCCACAACCTCCGGGCTCATCTCCGCCTTGAGCCGCTGCGTGCAGTACGCGGGCATAGCCTTGACGTCGTACTTGACGGCGGCGTCGTGGAGATCCACTAAGAGCTCCTTGGGCGGGTGCAGCGGTATGCGGTACATCCACCGCAACAAACCCACGAGTACCGGGACGCTGAGGTCTTTGAACACCAGCTTGGTCGCCGGCCGGGCCTGGCCGCCGGTGAGCGCGGCGGCTCTCGCGGCGAACGTGATGAACACGGCGACGGCGTGTACGAACGTCACCAACAGCCCGAAGATCTGCCCAAACACCGGGTGCGCCCCCGCGGCGTACTTCACGAGATCTGGACGCCGCCGGAGCGCGCCCACCACCGGCCTGAGATCCATGAGCTTAGCGAGCCCGGGGGACGCGGTCGCGAGCACGTCCCTGTGCGCGTGAAGCTTCACGTTGCCCGCGATGAGCTCGACGTCGCCTCGCGCGTGGCTCCCTTTCCGACCCACGTGAAGCGACCCCCCGAGCAAGCCGCCCTTCTGCCCGTACCCCTTACCGTTGAGCCTACCCAGCATCTTGGCGTTCATCTTCCCGTTGCTCTCGCCCTCCGCCTCGAACATGGTCATCGCCGCGTCGAACTCGTTCCCGGCGGCTGCGGCTTTGAGGGCTCCTTTGCCCGGCGACTCGCCCCCCGCCGCCGCCGCCGCCTTGATCCGGTCCTGCGCCGACAAAGCGTGCGCGTGCGGGTCAAAGACGGACGAGTCGAAATCTTCCGCATCCGGCGCGTGCTCCGGGAACATGCACCACTCCTCCAAGTTGATCGCGACGCACACGCCGGCGTCTTTGTGGCTTCCGTTGCCGTCACCCGCGTCGCGCCTGCCGTGAAGTAAGACGAGAGCTCCATCAACCGCGGAGCCCGCGTGTCCAAACCTAGGGTCCGTGTCGCTCTCCGGGTCGAATCGTCCCCACTCCGCGGTGGGAAAATGGAACGCGTAGGTGTCACCGAGGACGCCGTCCTGGAGCAAAACGCGGCCGCCGTGGACGATCCAGTTGGCGCCGAACTGCGTGGCTACGTAATCGGTGCGGGGCGTCGGGAGCTGTCCGACCCGCGGGACCTGCGTCCACCTGAGCCGGCCCTGCGCGCTGAGCTGCAGGCACCAGAGGAGCATCTCCATCATGGTATCTGACGGGGAGAGGACGTACAGGACGCCGTTCATGGAGGTCATGGCGCACCCGTCGCCCCCCGCGGGCCGGCGCCATTTGGTCTCGATGGAGAGCCACTCGCGTTCCTTGAGGTCGTACCCGTAGAGGTCGTTGTGGGCGATGGAGTCCATGCCGGGGCGGACGTCCTTACCTCCGAAGATGAACATGACGCCGTTGGACACGCACGCGCAGTGTCCGGTCCTCGCCGCGGGGGGTTCCCCCGCGGCGTCCACCCTTTGCCACGAGCACTTCTCAAAGTCGAAGCACCAGAGATCGTCGAGGCAGCCGAACTGGCCTTGCCCGCCGAAGACGTAGAGCTTATCGTCCACGACGACGGAGGTGTGGCCGTACCGCCCGGGTGGGATGCCCACGTCCGGGTTCGCGGCCCGCGCCTGCAGCTCGGTGCTCTGGTCCTTGCCTCCCCACCGCAGGATGATGTCCACGAACTCACCCTCGGGCGCGAGTCCTCCGTAGGTGTAGAGCTCATCTTCCCAGACCATGGAGGTGGCGCCGACGAGGTACCCCTCGGGGTCGCCGAGCGTGTCCTCCTCGTCGCTCGCGTTGAAGTCCTCCATGGCGTCGCCCGCCGCGGAGCTCGGGTACGTCGCGCCGTCGGCTCCGTCGGTGGCGGGTCCGGCGGGCGCCCCGTGCCGGTCCAGCCGTGTGCTCTCTTTCCGATGCGGGGCGGCGCCGGCGCGACGCTTGGCCTGCTCATCTCGCGCGATGGCCTGCATGAGCTCGGCGCGAGAGTGGCTCAGGGGTATGCCGCGCGTAGCGGCGATCTGTTCGGGGAACGGGGCGGGGATGGTCAGTCTCGAAGCCTCTCGCTCGGGTGAGGAAAACGCGCAAACGGAGAGATCCACTGGCGACGGAGAGGGGGGCGCAGCATGGCGCTCGTTCGTACCTTGGCGAGCTCGTTCGTCGACATCTGCTGCAGAGGAACGCCGTCGATCTCGACATTGTACAACGCCGAGACCTGGTTGAGCTCCTCCGCCCGGTCGTATATGTCAGCCATCGCGCGTCGACAGCGCACTCGCGAGCGGAGGTGTGCGCGCCTGCGGTGGAAGCCTCTCACGCGCACCACAACACACTCGGTCCTTTCGATGTAACCACCACGAGCGGGTCGATCTATGGAACGCGTTGAACCGTCATTCACGAGTCATTTGTACTCGACGCGCAGACGTATGGGCAAATAGTCAGGAAACTTCCGCTCCCAAATATGCAAAGATGAGGCCGCGGGAAAAACGGTTTCGCCCCGCGTCTCGATTGTCATTGCTCCGGGCACGGGAGAGTACGCTACGCACGCGCTAGTGTCCTCTGACTGCCAGGTGAGCATCGATACGAGGTCGTTCGACATGACTTCGACGCCCTACGGCAGCGGCCCGCCGCTGGACCCCGAGTCCGGCGCCGCGCCCGTGCCGGACGAGCGAGATTGGAACGAGGGCCAGCGCACCACGCGCCGGGCCGCGCTCCTCACGGCCGCGGGCTTCGGGCTCGCGGGTCTGGCGGCGTTCGCGATGGTCTCCAGTCCTTTCGCCGTCACTTTGGATAACGCGCAGATGGCCCGCGCCGATTCCGCGCGCGTCGCGCCGCGCGCGGTGCCGCGCGCGGGCGTCCGCGCGCCACGCGCCGCGTCCGATCGGGGACGCGCCATCCCCGGCGGTTACCGCCGCGCGGGCCTCGCGTCGCCCCGCGACGCCAAGCTCGGCGCCGCGCCGAGCGCGCCCGTCGACGCCGAGGCATTCTGGCACAAGATCGTCGATCCCATGCCCGTAGAGCCCAGGCGCCACCTCGAGCAGCTCGCGTCCGTCGCGCCCACGCTCCCGGAGGCGCAGTACCAGGAGCTCATCTCTGTCGCCGCGGACGTCGCCTGGCGCACCGATCCGGGCGCCAGGGACCGCGCCGAGGAGCTCGTCGAGCTTCTCTCCTACCTCACCGGCATGGAGGACGTCAAGGAGGGCATGGACATCCACTACAGGCGCGTCGACTCTGGCAACACCGAGAAGGCCCCGTCCGAGATGGACCCCATGGTCTTCGCCAACTTTGTCAAAAACGTGCTCCCGTCCTGCCGGTCCTTCCCAACCTGGGACCAGACCGACGTCCAGGCGATGCAGGACGCCACCTGGCTCATCACCCAGCAGTACGAAGCCACGCACTCCATGGCCGTGCCCACGGGCGGTGAAGGCGACGTCGAGATGATCGCCCGAGTCGAGCCCGACGCGGCGGTTACCGAAGATCCCGACGCGGCCCTAAGCAACCCGTGGAGGCAGCCGGCGGATACCGCCGCCACCAACGGCGTGGCCGCCACCGGCTCCCCTGTCGGCTGGACCTACGACTACAGCGAGCACCAGACGGGCGATAACTCTGTGGATTTGCTCAGCAAGTCCTACCGCGGCAAGTGGGCGCGGAAGGAGTCCGCCGAGGTCAAGGCGAAAGTCGCGGCTTCCGCGGGGGCCCGCCTCGGAGCCGCCCCCGAGGACGTCAACACCGGCGTCGGTATCGACGCCTTCGCCGAGTGGTGGAAGGTGACCAACGACCTGCCCCAGAAGGACCAGGACATGCTCATCAAGCTCCGCCAGATGGTACCCCAGCTCACGGAGGAGGACTACCAGCGCTGCATCGACATCGCTAACGACCTCCACTTTAAGATTGACACCACCGCCAAGCCCAAGGCTAAGGAGCTCCGCGATAAGCTCGCGTTCATGATGGACGTCACCGACATCGACGCCGGTCTCAAGATGCACTTCGAACGCATGGTCAAGAAGCACTACGGCGTCAACGATCCCATCTCCGAACTCGAGGTGTCCCCCGCGGAGCTCGCCGAATTCGTCCGCGACGTCCTACCCGCCGCCCGCAACTTCCCCAAGTGGGAGAGCGCAGACATCGACAAGATGCGCATCGTCGCCGCGCGCGCCAAGAAGCGCGCCGCCGCCACCGCGACGATGGGCCAGAAGAAGGCTTGGGGTCAGGGTGTCAAGGACGCCGTGGCCAAGATGGGCAAGCGTACCGTGGATTCCCGCAAGGAGAACGCGGCGCTCGGGCAGATCAACAACGCGCCCGGCATCTGGGCGCAGATGGTCGACCACCTGCCCACGCAGCCCCGCCAGCACTTCTACCAGATGCTCCAGTCCGTCCCTTACATCGAGGAGACCAAGTACCACAAGATGATCAACCTGGCCAACAAGCTCCAGACGGTTCGCGACGGTACCACCCAGGCGACCCTCAACGAGCTCATGGAGAGGCTCCCTTACCTCACCGGTTCCGCGGACATCGCCGCCGGCCTCGACCAGCACTTTGCCCGTATCAACTCCGGTCACCACGGCCAGGAGGCTGGCGAAGTGTCCATCGACCGACTCGCCGAGTTTGTGCTGGACACCATGCCGCCGATTCGTCACTGGCCCAACTGGTCCGACGACGACATCACCCGCATGCAACGCGTCACGAACCGCGTGCGCGAGACGTACGAAGCGACCCACCCCAACTGGAACAACGACGAGACCACCGCGCACCTCGCCGCGCCGCTCGGCAAGGACCGCAAGGCTAAGTCCGCCAAGAAGGCTGCCAAGGCTCGCCTCGGCGCCGACGTTGAAGAAGTTGAAGAGGTTGACGCCTCCAAGTACAACAAGAACGGCGTCGACGCCTTCGCCGAGTGGTGGAAGCTCACCGATGACCTCGACGAGCACGACAAGGACCAGCTCATCAAGCTCCGCTCGATGGTGCCCACGCTCCCGCTCGACGACTACGACCGCTGCATGGAGCTCGCCGACGACATCGCCGCCAAGATTGACACCACCACCAAGGGCAAAGCCAAGGAACTCCGCGACAGGCTCGCGTTCATCATCGACGTCTCCGAGATCGACGCCGGTCTCACGAAGCACTACGACCGACTGGTGAAGAAACACTACCAAACGGAGGGATGGGATGAGGAAGACATCGCCGAGATCACCCCAGGGCAGCTCGCCGAGTTCGTCCGAGACGTCTTCCCCGCCACTCGCCGGTTCCCCGAGGAGTGGGGCGGCGAAGAGATTGAACGGATGCGCGTGGTGACCAAGCGCACGCGTGAGCGCCGCGCGGCCATGGCCAAGGCCACGGCCCGCGCCTCCGCCTCCCTCGGCGCCGAACCCGACTGGGAGGCTAACACCGACGCCACCAAGCTCAACAAGAACGGCGTCGACGCGTACGCCGAGTGGTGGAAGCTCACCAACGACTTACCGGAGGCGGACAACGCGGCGCTCTTCGCCCTTCGCCAGCGCGTCCCCGGGCTCACCCAGGAGGACTACGACAGGTGCATGGACATCGCGAACGATATCAACTGGAAGCTCGACAGCACCTCCAAGGCCAAGGCTAAGGAGCTCCGCGACAGGCTCGCGTTCATGATGGACGTCACCGACATCGACGCCGGTCTCCAGAAGCACTACGAACGCCTCTACAAGAAGGTGCACGGCGTCAACGACCCGGCCACCCTCGACGAGATCTCCCCCGTGGAGCTCGCCGAGTTTGTCCGCGACATCTTCCCCGCCGCCCGCAACTTCCCCGAGGAGTGGGGCGGCGCCGAGATTGCCAAGATGCGCATCGTCACCGCTCGCGCCAGGCAGAGGGCCACGTCCTCCGCTACAGCCGCCGTCGGCCAGAAGAACTCCGACCGCGCCGCGATGGGCCTTCGCGCCGTGGACTCCAAGAAGGAGAACGCGGCGCTCGGCGAGATCAACAACGCCCCCGCGATCTGGTCCGAGCTCGTCGACCACATCGCCCTCGAGCCCCGCCAGCACCTGTACCAGATGCTCAACTCGGTCCCCGGGCTCGAGGAGTCCAAGTACCGAAACATGATTCAGCTCGCGAACAAGCTCCAGACCGTTCGCGACGGGTCCACCAAGGCGACCCTCAACGAGCTCATGTCGAAGCTCCCTTACCTCACCGGCACCGAGGACATCGCCGCCGGCCTCGACCAGCACTTCGCCCGCATCAACTCCGGCGTTCGCGGCCAAGAAGAGGCTGGCGAGGTGTCCATCGACCGACTCGCCGAATTCGTGCTGGACACCATGCCACCGATCCGTCACTGGCCCAACTGGTCGGATGACGACATCACGCGCATGCAGCGCGTCACAAACCGCATCCAGGAGCAGTTCGAGGCGACCCACCCGGACTGGGTCCACGACGCCGCCGCCGCGCACAAATCCGCGCCGCTCGGTAAAGCCGTCGACGCGGAGCGGGTCTTCACGGATCTCACCTCCGCTCTCCCCGCCGGACCCCGTGACGTCCTCGAGAAGCTCGTGGCCAACACCCCGACCATCCCGGAGGAACACTTCCAGTACATCATGCAGCTCAGCGATGAGCTCGCGACCAAGGTTGACGGCTCCACCCGCATGTCGGTGAACCAAATCATCGACAGGCTGTCCACCCTCGCGGATCTCTCCGACATCAAGGCTGGCGTGGACGCCCACTTCGAGCGCGTGGATTCACGCGGCGTGAAGAAGGCGGATGCCGTGGACAAGCTCGAGGTTTCCCCCGAGAAGTTTGGCAAGTTTCTTCAGAACGTCCTCCCCGCGTGCAGGTCTTACCCGACATGGACGACGGAGGACGCCGTGGCTGTGCAGTTCGCGGCTGACTTCCTCGCGGACAGGTACGCGGCGTCGCACCCGGGCGAGAAGCTCCCCGTCGTGCGCAAGGGCGTGTCAGTCAAGCCCACGGCTGCCAAGGGCAAAGGGGTGAAGAGCACCAGGCCGCTTCAGGATGAGCTCTCCACCGCGAGCCGGAACGAGGTGCTGGACTTTGAAGGCACGGCGGCGATGGGCCTGAGGAAAAGGGCAAACGGAAAAGGACAACATTCTGGAAAGCATCAGCCGCTTTTTAGGGTACCCGCAATGAAGTCGGAGCGCGAGAGCTCAGCCGCTAAGGCTGAGCTCGGCGCCGTGGTGTTCGTGGACGCACCGACCGAGTGGGCAAGGCTGGTTGACCGGCTTCCCGATTACGAAAAGAACAAGATTTACAAGCTGAAAGAAGTTATCCCCAAGCTGTCGGAGGATAAATACAACGCTCTGATTGAGCTGGCGGACTCGATTCGATTCTCATCCGAGACTGACGGCACCAAGAAGAACCGCATCAAACAACTGCTCACCGACGTGAGCGCCCTGAACCTCGACGTCAGCGGCGTGGGCGTCGGCATCTCCAACTACTGGGCCAGGATTCAAACCGGGGGGACCAAACCGGCGAACGACCTCGACGAGATCTCCCCAGACGAATTCGCCGAGTTTGTCCGCGAGACCTTCCCGCCGATCCGCGACTACCCCCTCTGGTCCGTCATCGACGTCGAGCACCTGGAGACGGCGACGAACCGCATGGTGCAGAGGCACAACGCGCTCAAGGCAGCCGGCGTGCAGCCCGGCGCGGCTGCGCTCGGAACGAGGCGGCGTCCCGAATGGAAGCGCCGGCCCGACCACTCCCCCTCCGCGGAACACAAGAAACCCCTCGGCGGAGTCATCCCCGGGCAGACCGACTACGCCAAGCTCCCTTTGTCCGAATTCGCGAACATCGCGAAGAACAAGGGCAAGCTCGGCGAGGCTGTCGGCACCAAGCACGGCAAGGATCCGATCACGGGCGAGACGTACAACTACTACGAGGGTAACTTCGTGTCCGCCGCGTTCGACCCGTCGGATTGGAACCTTCCCCTGAGCTTCGACGCCCGCACGAAGTGGCCGCAATGCCGCGCGATCATCGGGACGGTTCGTGACCAGGGTAAGTGCGGCTCGTGCTGGGCGGTGGCGACGGCGGAGGTGATGAACGATCGTCTCTGCATCGCATCCAACGGCGCGGAGCAGCGCGAGCTCTCCCCTCAGTACCCACTATCCTGCTACGACGGTGGGCAAGGGTGCCAGGGCGGCGACGTCGCGGTCGCCATGCACGAGGCCACCACCAAGGGTATGGTGTTCGGCGGCATGCTCAACCGCAGCAAGGCTTCCTGCCTGCCGTACGAGTTTCAGCCGTGCGAGCACCCGTGCCAAGTCGCCGGCGTGGTCCCGCACGAGTGCCCCGCGCACGTCGACGACGGCGTTTGCCTCGGGAACACGTTCAAACTCTCGGACCAGAAGGTATTCCCCAAGTCTGACGTCTACACGTGCCCGCCAAACGACTGGGCGTGCGTCGCGCAGGAGATCATGACGTACGGGCCGGTGGCGGTGACGTTCGGCACCGTGCACTCGGACTTTTATGGGTACCACTCGGGGGTGTACACGGTACGTGAGGAGGACAAGAACAACGAAGGGCTCGGGATGCACGCGACGAAGCTCATCGGTTGGGGTTTCGACGAAGCCACGGGTCACCCGTACTGGCTGATGATGAACAGCTGGGATAACTGGGGGATCCACGGCCTCGGCCGGGTGGGCGTCGGCGAGATGAACATGGAGCAAGGCATCGCGATGGTTCGCATGTGAGCGACGGCGTATTTAGACACAGACAGCGCTGTATATACTAATTCATATCATCAACTACTCGATCGTACTCGTATCGTGCACTACTTGCCCCGACCTCCGCGTCCGCCGCGACCGAGCACGCTGTTCGGGTTTGCACCCCGGCCCCGGCCTCGTCCTCTGCCCGGACCGATGCGCACCGCCTTCAGGCCCGTCACCAGCTCAGCCTCCTTGTTCGTCTCCTTCACGGACGCGAAGAACGACGCCGCGGAGCCCTGTTTCTCAGCCTTGGCCGTCTCCGTTCGCAACTTGGCCAGCTCGTCCGCCCTCGCGGCCGCCCCCTGCGGCGCGTCGTCCTGCTCGGCCGCCAGGCACGCCGAGCACCTCTGTTTTCCGGGGCCTTTCTGCCTTAGTTGCTTGCCGGAGAAGTCGCTCGCGGGCTTGGATTCCTTGCATTTCGCGCACTCGTGAAGCACGACATCGTCGCCTGTCTCCTCCGCCGCCCTAGCCTTCGCCTTCGCGGCGGCCGCCTCCCGTTCCTTGACCTCGTCGGCGGCGGTGCAGGTTTTACATCGGATCTTCGCGTTCTCATCCTTCTGCCGTTTGAGCA
>Ga0115566_10004956_pt1 | contig 10519 bp, 9 predicted proteins | sample COGITO_mtgs_1204_3_FD_87173 | JGI IMG/M metagenome (GOLD analysis project Ga0115566, IMG submission 87173) | Pelagic marine microbial communities from North Sea - COGITO_mtgs_120405 | ecosystem: Environmental > Aquatic > Marine > Epipelagic | place: Germany:Helgoland, sampling site Kabeltonne...
AATTTTTCTGGATAAATTTCTTGAATATAATTTTCTACTATTTCTTCATCACTTTTTTCAAAAATTTCTCTATTAATATTAATAAGTGCTAGGGTGTGTCTTTGAAGAGCCGGGATTAACAATTTTTTATTGATATCAAGATTTTTGATTGTTTCATCATTTATTATCTCATCAAATCTTTCATTTGATTTTTTTTGAGAATCTCTAACTAAAAAATGGTAAATACTTGATAAAAATCTATAAGAAAAATCCCTACTAAAACTGATTGGAGATCTGTAGATAAAATTTGTTAAAAAAGAATCATTTTGACCCATGTTTATCGAACATAGTCTTTGAGAAATTCTGGATTTTTCAAGAATTAGAGATAATAACTCACCATTTCTTCGACTTTCTTGGCCAATTTTTTGTGTATTTGCTATTTTTTTTTGCCGAATCATAAAATTTTATACTCTTTATATATAACTAAATGACAATATAACAAGTATAATATTGTAATATTTATTGTCAAATGACAAAGAAAAGTGTTGACTTTAGTTTTTTAACTGATAAAACGTCGTTATGAGCGATACTAAAGACAAAAAATTAAAAAAAAACAAGTGTTCTTTGGGTTCAAAGGTTATTCCATTTAAGACAAAAACTTTAAAGCAACTAAAAGTTGAAACAAACCAAGATATTTTCGACAAGATGGATGTTTTTTCAAAAGAATTAATTCAAGCATTTAGAGACAAAACTAATCGAGAAGGGATTGATAGAGATATATCTTTATATCTATTTCATTACAGACTGATGCAAGAAATGATGTTTAAAATGAGCTATCCAGTCTTCAAGTACTACACAAGATCGGTTTCAAAACAATTATTAGATCAACATAAAGAATATATGTCATCATTAGATGAATGGACGACAGATAGTGATGGAATGGATGACTTCGGAAGAAGAAAAGAGGCAGATAAAAGTAAAACACTTAACTAAATGAAAGGGAAAAAAATGAGACATTTTGAATATAAAGATCTAGGAACAAATGCCCACAAATTTTGGGAAATAAACTTAGAAGCAAAAAAACTTGTTGTTACTTATGGACGAATTGGGATTAAAAATCCTGCTTCAAAAGTTTTTATGATTAATAAAAATGGAGGAAAAGATACTTTTACTTCAAAAGAAGCAGCTGAAAAATATTGTGAAAGAAAAATTAGAGAGAAAACATCGAAAGGATACAAAGAAAATTAAAATATGTCTATTTTAGAAACAGTCCTGATAATCGAGATAATGTTCATTATTCACCATATGATAAATGACTAATAGGAAAAAATATGAATAAAAACTTTAAGTATATTTTAGAGGAAAGATTACAATATATGCTGGTATGGCAGCGTGAATGTTTAGAATATTTTGAACATCAACAAATAAGTGAGAAAGCTAAACTTAAATATTATCAGGAAAGAAGAATAGAAAGTTTATTTTTTAAGATTTATTTTCTACCTTTAATTATTTTAAAATTTTTAAAGAAACAAAAACAAAAAAGAAGATACCTTAAAGGTTTAACAGAAATTGAAGTTATAAAAGAGGAGTTATATAAAATTAATAATATAAAGAAAATAGGAGGTAACAGTGGACAACACTAAAAAATTAAAAGATATCATTTTAGAATTAAAAGAAGTTAGCGAGGTAGAACATATTAAATCCATAGAGTCATCTGTTACAACCAGCTGGGGAGAGGAAGTTTGGGATCATGAAAAAATAAGTCGCGATATTTTACAAAACGCAAGAGATGGTGTTGTTTCAGCTAAAATGGATATAGATCAAATAAAAATTACAACAGATAACGACCAAATTAAAGTTTATGCACCAAATGAATATTCATTAGAAAAATTATATTATATAGGATCATCAAAGTCTGAACAAGAGAATCAAATCGGAGCTCATGGCGAAGGAGTTAAGAAGTGCTTATCAGATATGGCTAGAATGGGTATTTATAATCCAATAATTATTTCTGGTGATAAATGTCTGGTAGTTAGTGTTGGGCCAGAAGTTCCAGGCACAGACGGACTTAGAGCCCTGGTATATAATTATTTTAAAATCAATAAGCTAAAAGGAAATTATTTCATTATAAATACGCTAGATAAAAAACTTAAAAAAGCGTTTGAGTTTGGTCTTCGTAATTTCTTTTATAGTAACAATCCTTTAATTGGAGAAGTATTACACTCATACAATGATATTACTATTTACAAATCTACAACAAAAGATGGATTTGGTTTTTATAAAGGTCTTAAAAGAGTTGATATAAAAGGGATACCAGTCATTATTTCTATAGATAAATCTTACGCGGCCCTAGAAAAGAAAGTTAAGATCGACAGAGACCGTCAGGCATTTGATTCAAAATTACAAAGTACTTTTTACTCTATATTTGCAAGAAGCGGTTTTTATTATGCTGAAATGAAAAATAATCCTGCCATTAAATATATATTAAAATCTTCAAAGGAGATTTGGCCCAAAGGTCACCTTCTTTTAAGTGCAATAGCCTCAAGTACTTATGGAAGACTTAAAGATGATAAATCTTTAAAAGATTTATTTGGTAATGATTATATAAGTGAAAGTAAATTTACTTATTCTAGAGAAATAACTTATCACGATTGGTTTAGTACTCGTACTCAAAATTACATTAGAAATCGAGATAGCAAACAGAAGAAAAGTAATAAGATTATGCTTCCAAGTTATTTTAATAATTTTGGTGTATTGAGTTCATTAGAAAGCTTTATCAGGTCTAAGGCTAACGCTGAAAAAAGAATTAAAAATAAAAAAACAAAAGAACTTACTCCCAAGGAACAAAAAGCGATAAATTTTTGTTTTGAAGCTGCCAAAGGTGTTAGCCCATCTTTTGCAAAACTTTTTAATAATGAAGAAGATCAAGATGAGTCTTTATATAAATTAAATTTTAAAAAGATTTTTTGTAAAGAGCTATTGGGAGAAATTAAAAATAATTCTGATTATAATTCAAAAACAGTATATCTACATGCTGATTTATTTTCTCAAAGCTTTGGTAAAATATTTTCAACTTTTTTACATGAATTGAGTCATGCAACTGGCAATGGAGATGGTTCTAGAGAATTTTCAGATTGTTTAACATACTTGATATCAGCATGTATCGATAATAATGCTGTTGTCAGAAGGTATTCTAAACAATGGTCAAAATACAGTAATTAAGATATAAAGCTATTATGGTAGAGACACTAACAATATCAGTAATTGTATTAACTATAACTGTTTTGCTTTTAGTGGGTTATTTTTTTTATTATTCAAAAAAAACTAAGCCTGTGGATTTAGATAATCCTGAATTACTAAAACTTCAAAATAATAATGAAAAATTAATAGATAGGATTAATATTACTGAAAAATATTTAGAAGATTTAAAAAAAGATAAAGAACAATTAATCTTGGATAGAAAAAATGTTGAAGAATTTAAAGATCAAAGTAATGCAATTTTAACTGAACATAAAAACCAAGCTTCTATATTTAAAAATTTTCATGAAAAGTTAGTAGGTGATGCGAAATATCAGGGAAGATTTAATGAAAAAAAACTAAGAAGATTACTCGAAAAAAATGGTCTAAGTGAAGATGATGGAGATTTTGAAGAAAGAAAGGGTCATACAATTACAGACCCTGTAACTGGAAACAAAAAAGTAGTTAATCCAGACTTTATATTGAATATTAAAGGCCCAGTTACAGACCATATAATTATAGATTGCAAAGTTTCTTTAAAGTCTTTTCAGGAGTTTTCTAATGCTAAAGACCAAGAAACAAGAGAATTTCACTTAAAGAAGCACATAGAGTCTGTTAAAACTCATATAGATCAACTTTCTACTAAAGATTATTTAAAGATTCATAACTTAAATTCATTTCAATATGTGGTTCTTTTTCTACCATTTGATAGTTGCTATTTAAGTATACTTGAAAAATCTGATGACATTTTAGATATATGTTTTGAAAAAAATATTATGTTGTCGGGACCAATAAGCATTATGAGTTTAATATCGACCATTACCTCAATTAAGAATCAAGAAAAACAAATATCAAAAATAGATTCAATGATCGGAAAAGGTGAAGATATTTATAATAAATTTAGCATTCTGAAAAAAAGCTTAAAAACATTAATATCAAGCCACAATACACACGCAAAATCTTTAACAGAAGTTGTTCATACATCGTATGGTTCTTCACAAGGTTTAGAGTCAAAGATAATAAAACTCAAAGATGATCATGGACTTAATACAGGACAGATAGGTAAAACTGAAGAAAAAGATAAAATGATAACATTTGTTGAAGATCCAGAAGAACTAAAAAAATCAAACTTTAAAAATTAAGGACACAAATGAGTAACAGAGATAGCAATCCATATGAATTAAAAACTAAAGAAGACAAAGGCTATTTTTATGAAGAAAAACCGAATGATTATTTAACATCTGATGAATTTATTTCTTATTTAAATAAAAAAAAAATTTTAATTGATAGAGCAGATAATTTACCTCGATTTGCTAATAATAATAATATTGGAATGGCAAAATTAAAAAGAGAAGGAAGAGATGGTTCAACACCAACAATTTATAAAATACCATCAGATTCTAAAATTAATGAAATCTTAGAAATAATGAAAAATAATAATAATTCTTTATTAGGACGAAAAATTTTAAAACAAAAAAAAGAAAAAATATTAGAAATTTTTGATAATGCTCCTAGTGCAGCAGAATATCAAAAAAAAATTGATGCGGCAGTAGGTAAAGAAGAAAAATCTAAGATTCGAAATGAAAAAAATAAAAAATGTTTAACAAAGACAACTATTGCAAAAAAAGTTGAAGAAATTCTTGATGTAAGTTGTAATCGGAAATTAGTAAAATTAGTTTTAGAAACAAAAAGATCTTCCAAATTAGAAAAGTTGAATAAGATCGTTAATGCAAAAGATTAATTTAAAGAAGAAGTTTTTATCTCCTTCACAGTTGATAGGGTTCCTTAATTGTAATTATCATACAATACATAATTTAAGAGGCACTCCAAAAAAAGAAAAAACAATAAGTATTAAAGCTTTATTTAAAAGAGGTCTGAGTCATGAAAAAGATTATTTAAAAAAAATAAAAAAAAATAATAAGAATGTAGTTGAAATAAATCAATCACTATCAAATGAAGACCAAGAAAAGCAAACTCAGAAAGCAATTAAAAATGGTGCGGATTTAATTTACCAGGGATGTTTAATAGAAAATAATTGGATAGGAAAGCCAGACTTTTTAATAAAAAAGTTAAATGAAAAAGATGAACCTTATTATGAGGTGACTGATACAAAAATATCATCTCAAGTTAAAGTAGATCACCTCATGCAAGTAAACTCTTATGTTGATTTATTAACAAAATATCAAGATGGTGTTCTTGGAGATAAAACAAATATTGTTTTAAAAAACTTTAAAGAAAAATCTTTTTCTTTAAACGAAACGATGAATTATTTTTCTATTAATAAAGAAAAATATGAAAATTTTTTAAATAGTAAATCCATAGATAAAATTAAGCCTAATAAATGTAGTTATTGCCAATTTTGTGACTATCAAGATGCTTGTAAATCGGAATGGGAAAAAAAAGATAGCTTAAACTTGGTTGCTGGTATCCAAAGAATAGAAATTCAGGCACTAGAAGACAGTAAAATTTTAACCATGCATAAATTAGCAGGTTTGGATAAAAAAAAGAAAATAGAGGGTATAAAAGATTATAGGCTTACAAAAATAATTAAGCAGGCAGAGCTTCAAGTTTATAATAAAAAAACAGGTGAAAATAAATATGAATTATTTCCAGTTGAACCTCTTCGTGGCTTTAACAGATTACCTCAAAAAGGATCTTGTGATTTATTTTTTGATATAGAGGGTGCCCCCAGCTTTGTTTATGAAGATGGTTTACAATACTTATTTGGCTTGCATTATATTGAAAATGATAAAGCAAAGAGTAAATTTTTTTGGGCTCATGATCGTGAGGAAGAAAAACAATTAATAATAGATTTCTTAGACTTTGTTACAAATCATTTATCAAAATATCCAGATTCTTATATTTTTCACTACCACAATTATGAAGAAAGAGCCGTTAAAGATTTAACATCTTTTCATAAAGTAAAGATGAGAGAATTAGATAATTTATTGATAAAAGAAAAATTTGTTGACCTTTATAAATGTGTAAAAGAATCTATGCAGTGTTCTTCTGAAAGTTATTCATTAAAAGATATAGAAAAATTTTATAAATTTGAAAGATCTGGAGATGTTAAAACGGCATCAGAGTCAGTTGACTATTATGTAGAATATATAGAAACAAAAGATAAGAAAATTTTAGATAAGATTGAAAAATATAATGAAGAAGATGTTCAATCAACAATGTATCTAAGAAATTGGCTTTTAGATAAAGCAAGGCCTGACAATGTTGAATGGTTTACTCCAACAGAACAAAAAGAAAAAAATGAAGAAAGTGAAGATTGGGAACAAACTGCAAGAGAACTTGATGAAAAAATAGATAAATCTAAAATTGAAAGCGATTTAAAAAAATTACTCTCAAATATTCAAAATTATCATAGAAGAGAAAATCGCCCAGACTGGTGGGCCTTTAGAGAGAGAAGATATAAAAATACAGATGAATTAATAGATGATGCTGAATGTTTAGGTGGTTTAAATTTGATTGGTGAACCAGAGCCAATAAAACAAAGTTTATTATATAAATATAAATTTCCAGAACAAGAATATAAAATTAAAAAAGGTCAATTAGCTACTAATGCTCAGTGGGTTGATTTTGACAAAAAAAATGCTGGAGAGATAATTAGTATTGATGCTAAAAAAAGAATTTTAGAAATTAAAAAAGGTGCTGGAATTGATAGAAAGACTGGGCTAGCTAAAGAAAATTTACCTAAATTATTAAATTTAGGGCCAGCAACGCCAACGCCACCAAATAAGCTAGAGTCTTCAATACAAGAATTTATAAAAGAAACAATTTCTAGCAATAAGACTAACAAGTATTTAGCAATTTTAGATATTCTTAGAAAAGAAATTCCAAATATAAAGGGGTTAACAAAAGGTGAAAATTTAGTAAAAACGGATAATTTTGAAAAAGAAATACCATTAGTTATAGAAAACTTAGATAATTCATTTGTAGTTTTGCAAGGGCCTCCAGGTACCGGTAAGACGTTCACAATTGGATGTTCAGTCATTCATCTTCTAAAGAAGGGTAGAAAAATAGCAATAAGTGGAAATTCCCATAAAGTAATTATCAATTTATTAGAAGCTATAGAAAAAGAAGCTATTAAACAGAATTTTAAATTTAAAGGGCTTAAACAAAAAGGATCCTTAGAAGAGCATATTTTTGATGGAGAGTTTATAACCACTCAATATATAGATCATAAAGGTAAAAAAAGAGACAATGATGACAGAAATTTTATTAAAGCATTAAAAGAAAATAGTCATAATTTATTTGCAGGAACAAAATATCACTTAAGAAAGGAATTTTTTGATCAAGAAATAGATGTTTTGTTTATTGATGAAGCAAGCCAGGTATCCGTTGCAGATGTTGTGGCCATGGGTAAGTGTGCTAAAAATATTGTATTAGTTGGAGATCAACAACAATTAGCAATGCCCTCAAGAGCAGTACATCCTGGAAAAATTAACAAAAGTATCTTAGAGTTTTTAGTAGAAGATGATACTATATCACCTGATCGTGGAGTATTTTTAAATACTACAAGACGATTACATCCAAATATAAATAATTTTACTAGTAATAGTTTCTATGATGGAAGATTAAAATATCATCCAGATACAGAAAAAAGAAAAATAATTTTACCTAAATCAGAAAAAATCTTTAAAGATTCAGGAATATATTACTTACCTATGAATCATAAAAATAGATCACAATTATGTGAGGAAGAAGGTCAAGAAATAATTAAACTATATAATAAATTTTTAAAAGGAAAATTTATTGATGAAAAAGGTAAGGAGTCTAATATTGATATAGACTCTATTTTAGTTATAAGCCCTTACAATGTTCAGGTAAATTATTTAAAAGAAATATTACCTAAAGGTGCCAATGTTGGAACTGTTGATTCTTTTCAGGGGCAGCAAAGACCGATTTCAATTTTATCAATGACCACAAGTGATCCCGAAAATCTTTCTCGAAATTTAGAATTTTTCTATTCACGGAATCGATTAAATGTAGGTATCTCCAGAGCACAATGTATAAGTATTATTTTGATGAACCCTGAACTTTTTCATTTACAAGTTAAGAAACCAGAACAAATTAAACTTGTTAATACTTTAATAAAGTTAAAAGATTATAAAGTAAGTTAATTTTTCTTTTTTATAAATTCAAAAAATTTATGCATATATTTACACAATTCACAATCAGCTGTTGCAGCAGGAATTTTATTTGTTTCTAGAAAATTTTTAATTTCCACTACTGTGTTTTCAACCCAGTTAAAGTCTCTCATATCATAAGGAACTAATGCATATTCAAAATCTAGTTTATTATCAAAAATTTCTTGTTTAAGAGTTGCATTAACATAAAAAAAATAACTTCTCTGGTGAATTTCAACACCTAGCTTAGATAAAATCCATGCATAGATTTCAGCTTGTCTTTTATATCCAATTAAATATGGAGCATCGAAAGCTTTTAATTTTTCAAAATTTGGGGTGTGGGTTGATTTATAATCTACAATATGTATCTTTTTTGTTTCATTATCTTCCCACAGATCATCCACTGAGCCAGCTATTATTATATTGGTATCTTTATGATGAAATCTTGCTGCTTTAAAAGGCTCTCTCCAAACATCTAGTTTTGGATGACTATATGGAATAGCATCTATGTTATTCTCTTCTAAATACTTGGTTTTTATTTTTTTTTTTCGAGCTATATCATGTTCAACTTTTAGGAGAGCATCTATACGAGAGTTTAAATTATAAGGAAAAGGTTTAGGCCCTTTAATGCCTAATCTCATATCTAAATAAGAACATCTTTTACACTTTAAATAAAGGTCAATTTTTGACCTAGACATTATAAATGGTTTATTTGACTCAGGGTTATATTTTGAGGACCAAGGGAAGTTTTTGTCAAAAACAAACATCAGTCAACTATATCAACCTTTTTATAAATTAACATTTATATAATAATTAATAAAATAAAAATAAATATTTTGATCAATTGACAATAATATAAAAATACTTACAAATTAATTATGGCTACAATTAAATCTACTGATGATACATTTGATACATTACTTAAAGAAAATAAAAACTTGCTAATAGATTTTTGGGCTCCATGGTGTTCCCCCTGTATTCAGATTGCTCCAACTTTAGAGGAAATTTCTGAAGAGATGAAAGAAGTTACAATTGTAAAACATTGCATTGATGATGAGCCTAATTTACCAACCAAATATGGGGTGCGTGGAATTCCAACAATGTTACTGTTTTCAAATGGAGAATTGAAAGCAACTAAAGTGGGAGCCACAAGTAAGACAGACCTTGTGTCTTGGCTTAAAGAGAACATCTAATTTAAATTTAATATTTCCCCAATTAAATAAAACGAACCGATACAACAGATATAAGAATTCTGTGATTCTATAGTGATATTAGTTACTGCCTCTTGAATATTGTTAGCTAACTTTGCATTAGGAAAATCATTTTGTATTTTTAATTTAAATTCTTCTTTTGGTATCGCCCCTTCTTGATTGGGAATATTGATTAAAGTTAAAGACTTTATTTTTCCCTTAAAATTACTCATAAATTCTTTGTGCTGCTTGTCTCCCATCATCCCAACGATTAAGTTTATATCCTGATCCAAGGTATTCATCCATTTAGAAAGTGCTGCACCAGCTGAGAAATTGTGACCACCGTCAAAAACAAGACGATTATTTTTGGCTAGCTTTTTTAGTTTTCCAGACCTAATTTCTTGGAGTCTTCCTTTGAGGTCAACTTGGGTTAAAGCTTTTTTAATATGTTCATCTTTTATATTAAATATATTTCTAGCAGCCATTACAGCAGTACTAATATTTGCTAATTGATGTTCCCCAAGAATATTTGGTTCTGGTAAAATTACACTACCTTTAGCATCTTCATATTGAATAAAATTATTTTCTGCTCTTAAATAATTAAAATCTTCACCATAGAAATATTTTTTTGATTTATTGTTCTTAAGAGCATCTTTAATTTTTAGTGTAGTCTCTTTATTTTCTTGTTTATTAATAAATATTTTAGAAGTTAATAGTTTTGCAGTTTTTTCGTGAATAATACCTTCAATAGTTTTATTTTCTAACCAAGAGAGATGATCGATAGAAATACTACCTAATAAAGTACAAAGATTATTTTTAAAGACATTTGTAGAATCCGAGAAATGGAAGAGACCTGCTTCCAAAAACGAAATATTATCCTTATATTGTTCACAGTATTTAAGGTAAGCACAGGTTAATGCTTCAAATTCACTTAAATTATCTGAACCATTAATCTTTTCAATATCTTCTAATAAA
>Ga0115566_10004962_pt1 | contig 10514 bp, 7 predicted proteins | sample COGITO_mtgs_1204_3_FD_87173 | JGI IMG/M metagenome (GOLD analysis project Ga0115566, IMG submission 87173) | Pelagic marine microbial communities from North Sea - COGITO_mtgs_120405 | ecosystem: Environmental > Aquatic > Marine > Epipelagic | place: Germany:Helgoland, sampling site Kabeltonne...
CTTGGATGAAACCGCCGTAAACACCAATAAGAAAATAGGTCCCGATGGCGAGAGGATGGTTCGAGCGGGCACTGTCTATCTCCATGTCATGGATCCAGCGAGAAGGTTTAAGCAGTAGCACGATGGCCATGAATACCATCAGAAGGCCGAGCGTTGTGTTCATAGCCTCCTCGTTCAGGTCCACCGCGATCAACGCGCCCACTACGGCACCAATGATGACGGCCGTCACGATCCACTTCGATCCACCGAGGTCCATCGCCCCGCTTTTTCGATAGGTAGCTAGCCCGACGGCACTTTGCAGCAACACGCCAATCCGATTCGTGCCGTTTGCAATCGGGGCCGGAAGGCCACACACAAACACAAAAATGGGTAGCGTGATGAGTGATCCGCTCCCAGCCAATGTGTTGATAACGCCCGTAACAACCCCTGCAACAAGAAACAGGAGCCATTCCGCCGTAGTCAGGTCGATGTTTAGAAAATCAGGCATTTACCCGTTTGCCATCGACAAGCCGCCATATGCCCAGTGGATTTCCATCTTGGAGAGCGGCCGGTAAGGCTGCGTGCGGCATGGCCTGAAAGCAGAAAGGCCTGGTGAATCGTTCGATAGCAGCTGTGCCTACCGAGGTTGTTCGCCCGTCAGTGGTCGCGGGATAAGGGCCACCATGAACCATGGCTTGGCACACTTCGACGCCAGTTGGGAAGCCGTTGATGATCAGGCGACCACTTCGTTGCTGAAGCGCGTGGACGAGGGCGGAGTTCAATGGTAGATCTGAATCTGCACATTGAATGGTAGTGGTAAGTTGCCCCTCCAATGAATAAAGGACTCGGTAGAGTTCCTGATCATCGCGGTACGTCACAAGCGTGGTTGATGGGCCGAATGCTTCAGATGCAAGATCCTGGTCAGACAACAAGGCAGCAGCCGTGGTGCGGAACACCCAAGGGTTGATGCGGCTCGTAATTAACTCATTATCTGTGGATGCAATGGTATCAACGTCTGCACGGGCTGTTCGCCCACGTGTAGCTTCATCGTAGGCCCGAGCAATACCCGCATGCAGTGCTGTTCCGCCTTTGGAAGCGTCCATTTGAGCAGCAAAAGAGGCTGAAAACGCCTCTCCCTCGTCGCCTTCAGGCACTAAGACAACGCCCGGGTTGGTGCAAAATTGACCAATACCCATGCTTACTGAGCCGGCCAAACCTTGGGCTAGTGCGTCACTGCGCTGAGAAAGAGCCCCTTTCAGAACCACTATAGGGTTAATGCTACTCATTTCCGCAAAAACAGGAATCGGTTCAGGACGATCGGCAGCTCGTCTCGCCAAGGCAAGCCCACCAAATCTGGAGCCAGTGAAACCAACCGCCTTGATGGCTGGGTGATCAACCAATGGCACACCAACCTCTTGTCCCGTGCCTTGTAGCATGGAAAAGACACCTTCGGGCAAGCCACTTGAAGCAACTGCACGCCGAATAGCACGTCCGGCTAATTCGCTGACCCCCGGATGAGCATAATGAGCCACACAGACAACTGGGCAACCAGAGGCTAGGGCGGAGGCAGTGTCACCACCGGCTACAGAAAAGGCGAGCGGGAAGTTAGATGCCCCGAATACAGCGACTGGTCCGATCGGGATGCGCATGGAACGCAAGTCTGGTTTAGGGACCGGCGCACGATCGGGCAGAGCCGTTTCTAGTCGTGCATCCACCCAAGATCCCTCTTCCACTAAATCGGCAAACATGCGGAGTTGTCCGATCGTGCGCCCCAGCTCTCCATTCGCGCGGCCTTCTGGCAGCGCAGTTTCTAGTGGCACGCGGGCGGCAATGTCAGACCGGGAGGCCTCCATTTCGTCTGCAATAGCCCGCAAGAAGGCCGCGCGCTCGGTGGGGGAGGTAGCGGCGTAGACCGGAAAGGCTTCGGCGGCAAGCGAAGCAGCCCGATCGATGTCCTCGGGTGTCGCAATGTAAAACGGTTCAGGCAGTTCTGTGCCGGTAGCCGGATTCATGGCATGAAAAGACTGCCCTGAAGCAGCGGCGTCAGAGGTGCCAATAAGTGAGCGTCCCAGAAAAGTCATGGATGGATCGGAAGAATGAATTCAGAATAGGCGATCTGCCTGAAGATACGTTCAATCGAAACCAAACTTGTATGAAGTCCTTTCGTACCATGATGTAACGATCCTTAGCCCCGACGTTTATGGCATCCGATCAATTGACATCCGACTCTGCCAAAAAGGGACCCCTACCGATCTTCCGTGCCCGAGGCGTGAGTAAGATCTATGAAATGGGCGAGGTCCGCGTGGAAGCACTCAAGGATGTGGATTTCGATCTAAACGAGGGGGAACTACTCGTTTTGCTCGGCGCTTCGGGTAGTGGAAAAAGTACGCTTCTCAATATTCTCGGAGGGCTGGATAGGCCTACTTCAGGCATGGTCTGGTACCGCGAGCATGATTTGAGCCAAGCCGATGAAGATGAATTGACCACGTATCGGCGTAAGCACGTCGGCTTTGTCTTCCAGTTTTATAACCTTATTCCAAGTCTGACGGCGCGAGAAAATGTAGCCCTCGTTACAGAGATCTCTGATGATCCCATGGCGCCTGAAGAAGCGCTAGATCTGGTTGGGCTTGCAGATCGAATGGATCACTTCCCAGCCCAATTATCGGGTGGTGAGCAGCAGCGTGTTGCCATTGCTCGGGCGGTCGCGAAGCGCCCCAATGTTCTTCTTTGTGATGAACCCACGGGAGCGCTTGATCTTGAGACGGGCCGTATCGTGCTTCGGGCCTTGGAGCGGGTGAATAATGAGCTCAAGACGGCCATTGCCGTGATAACCCACAACGCTGCCATCGCCAATATGGGAGACCGGGTGGTACGGATGGGAAGCGGCCGAATAGCATCCTCGGATGTCAACACACACAGGTTGAGCATCGAGGAAATCGAATGGTGAACCAATGAGGGCACTGAATCGAAAATTACTGCGTGATTTGTGGCACCATCGAGGCCCCATGCTCTCGATTGCAGCTGTCGTGGCAGCCGCTACTATGACCGTACTTTCGATGCGCGGTACGTACGAGTCCTTGGTGATTGCTCGAGATTCCTATTACGAGCAGTCCCGATTTCCTGATATATGGGCCTCGTTGGAGCGGGCGCCGGAGTCACTAAAAAGCGGCATCCAAGGGTTGGACGGTGTATCTGCCGTCGACACACGCGTTTCCTTCATGGCAACCGTTCGAGTAGAGGGACTTGAGAAGCCAGCAACAGGGTTTTTTTCCACGATTGACCGGGAAGATGTTATGCTTGGGCGGCTTCATCTACGTTCCGGTCGGTTACCAGGACAAGACGAACGAGACAGAGTCGTTATAAGTGAACAGTTTGCTAAAGCTAACGAGCTCGTCGAGGGCAGCACGGTACGCGCTGTCCTCAATGGCCAACTACGGGAATTGGAGGTGCTTGGAATTGGGATATCTCCCGAACACACGTACCCGCTAGCGCCAGGCTCCATTTTTCCTGATAACCAGACCTATGGCGTGTTCTGGATGGGACGGAATGCGCTTTCTGAGTTGGCAGATATGGAGGGTGCGTTCAACCAAGTTGCCTTAACGATGCAGGCTGGGGCAAAAGAAGCCCATGTGATATCAGAATTGGACGCCATCCTCAAACCTTATGGCGGTCTTGGTGCGCACGGGCGGGATTTGCAGGTCTCGCACCAATTTCTAGAGAGTGAGTTAAGCCAGAACCGCACAACTGGAACGTTCATCCCGGCCGTCTTTTTAGCCGTCGTCGCCTTTTTGTTGAATATGGTTTTACGGCGTCTCATCGCAACACAACGACAGGAAATTGCGGTCCTCAAAGCCTTTGGATACACCAACGCTGATGTTGGGTCATTTTACCTCCGAATGGCTCTTTTTGCTGTGTTTCTTGGAGCTGCCATTGGTTCAGTAGTTGGATATTGGCTGGGAGACATGATGGTCGAGCTCTATACCGAGTTCTTCGTATTTCCTGATTTGCAGTATCGATTGAGCGGCTGGCTCCTGTCGTTTGCTTTCGTTATTTCTGCGCTAGCAGCAGGCATTGGGGCTATGGCAGGCGTGCGTCAGGCGGTGAGCTTACCACCGGCCGAGGCGATGCGACCGCAAGCACCCGCTTCGTTCCGACCGGGTATCTTTGAGCGGATCGGATTCGCTAGATTCCTTTCCTCGAGCATGCGAATGGTACTGCGCAATATTGAACGCCAACCCGTGAAAAGCATTTTTTCCGCGATTGGTGTTTCCTTCTCGGTAGCCATTTTGGTGGTCGGCATGTTTCTGTTCGATGGAATAGATTACATGATGGACCTGCAGTTCAATCGGATACAGCGAGAAGATCTCTCGGTCTCTTTTGAACGACCTGTTTCACCGAGTGTCCTCTATGAATTGCAGTCTTTGGAGGGCGTTTCAGAGGCAGAAATATGGCGCAGCGTTCCTGCGCGACTCATTTCAGGCCATCGACGCAAAGAAGTGGGCATTACAGGCCGCCATTTAGACGATGACCTCAGGCGGATTATAAAGGAGGACGGGCTGATGGTCCGGTTGCCTGCTGAAGGGCTTGTCATTAGCCGATTTCTGGCCGATGCCCTGCAAGTTGAGGCTGGCTCCATACTTGATGTAGAGGTCCTAATAGGTCAACGACCAGTTCGACAGGTAGCGATCCAAGAAGTTGTGGATGATTTTCTAGGTGTATCTGCCTTCATGGAGATAGATGCACTGCACCGGTTGGCAGGAGGTATACGGAGTGTGAACGGTGCGAATCTCAAAGTCGAGGCAGGGCGAAGGGAATCCGTCAGCCGAGCGCTGGCCGACGTTCCAGCGGTAGCAGACGTATCCTCACCTCGTGCGATGTACGAGTCCTTTCGCAAGCAGATGGATGAAGGGTTTGCCATTGGCGTGTTCTTCTTGGTTCTCTTTTCCTCCATCATTGCTCTTGCCGTGATCTATAATGGGGCGCGGATTTCCCTTTCAGAAAGGGGGCGGGAACTAGCAAGCTTGCGTGTTTTGGGCTTTTCGAAACAAGAAGTTGCCCTACTTCTATTTAGCGAACAGGGATTGATCACCCTGATCGCGATTCCCATTGGATGGGCTCTTGGATACTGGTTGGCTTTTGCGATGGTGCAAAGTCTGATCACTGAGACCTATCGAATTCCATTTGTTGTTGATTCCGGTACGTATTTAGCATCGGCCGCCATGACAGTGCTGGCAGCATTGTTAAGTAGCTGGGTCGTTCGCAGACGCCTGAATCGCTATGATCTGATCTCTGTCCTGAAAACAAGAGACTGAGTCCATGAAACGACGAAACAGACTATACCTGGCCCTTTTCGTTCTCCTGACTATCGCCGTATTTGTGGTGGTTGTGATGCAAGGTGGTGGTATGACCGCCGAAACCTACCGTGTGCAATCCCAAGAACTGGAAGTAACTGTTCGCGGTGAGGGAATGACACGGGTCATTGATCGTTACGTGATGACGGCGCCTGTATCAGGTCAATTGCAACGTATTTCGTTGTTGCCTGGGGACGAAGTTGAGGCTGGAGTGAGCTTATTTCGAATCAGTATTCCCATGGAAACAAGGCAGTCGCGTCAGGTAGCTGAAGCGCGCCTCGAAGCTGCTTCTGCGCGCGTTCAGCAAATTGATGGGCAACTTGTCGAGGCTCGAGAGATTGTAGAGCAGGCGGAAAGAGATTTGGCCCGCATGATATCTTTGGCCGAACAGGATATCGTCGCTCCAGCTGAACTGGAACAGGTTGAACGGAATGCATCATCATCCTTTCTACGCCTCGATGTATTGAAAGCGACCTTGCGGGCTGCGAAAGCGGAAGAGCAGTCAGCCAAAGCACTTGCACCAACTAACGAGGCTACACGAGAAAACGGTGGTATTGATGTCTCTAGTCCAGTTACTGGCCACGTATTGCGCATTACCGATCGAAGTGCTCGCCCTGTACTAGCCGGAGAACCCATCATGGATGTCGCCGATATGCAGCGCTTGGAACTGATCGTGGATGTATTGTCCGAGGATGCTCTTCGGATCCGTTCAGGAAATACGGTCCATATCAGCGGCTGGGGGGAGGGGATGTCTGTGTCTGGACGAGTCAGATATGTGGAGCCGGCTGCGTTCACTAAATACTCAGCCCTGGGAGTAGAAGAGCAACGTGTCAATGTGGTCATCGATCTTGATAGATTGCCGGAATCAATCGGAGACGGCTTTAGGGCTGATGCAGATATCGTTGTTTGGTCCGAAAATGATATTCTCACTATACCAGTGAGCGCGATGTTCAGGGAAGGGGAGCAGTGGTACGTATTCGTTGTCGCAGACGATCTGGTCGAGCGCCGGGCTATCACGCCTGGATCCCGCTCATCGATGGATGCACACGTGTTAGATGGTCTCCAAGAAGGGGACGAACTGATCAGGTACCCTTCATCCGAGATTGCAGACGGGGTTCGAATCCGACGATAATCTAGGTTGTTAGTCTTCTTTTTCTGATAAATACGGGCAGTGGATGGTTTTTCACGCTGTCAATCACACGTTTCGGCGCCCGTTGGTTACTGTTGACAGGATCAGCGCGTAATAGAACTCATTCCTTGCGCACATAGAATAGATCCAGGTATTACTACATCTGCATTCTAGCCGCGTCATTCTATCCACAGCAGGGATCACCCTGAGTAACAATGTCCCAAGGAAATCATCCTCACCCATCGGAAGTCACGCCAGAAAAGCTGTTCATGAACCGAAGAGCGTTCATGACGAAAGCGTCTGTCGCCGGGATTGGTGGCGCGCTAACAGTCGGAGGCGTTCTTGCCGCTACACGAACAGGCTCTGACAAACCAGTCATGCGAACCACGGATGATGATCTCACACCGTGGGAAACGGTCACTGGATATAACAATTTTTACGAGTTCGGCACAGGAAAGGACGATCCTGCTCGTTATGCGAAGAATTTTGTAACGGAGCCGTGGTCAATTAAGGTTGACGGAGAGGTGGAAGAAGCGCGGTCGTGGTCATTTGATGAGTTGGTCGACGGTTTTACGGTCGAGGAGCGCATCTATCGGCATCGGTGCGTGGAAGGGTGGAGCATGGTGGTGCCATGGAACGGTATCCCGCTCAAGGACCTTATCGAGCGACTCGGACCGACGCAAGATGCAAAGTATGTCGAGTTCACTACCCTGTACGACACCCGGAAAATGCCAGGCCAGATGAGCCCTGTTTTGCCGTGGCCATATGTCGAAGCCCTACGAATAGATGAAGCGATGCATCCCCTGACGCTCATGGTCACGGGCGTGTATGACAAGAAACTCCCCCCGCAGAATGGCGCCCCCATCCGCCTCATCATTCCCTGGAAATACGGGTTCAAGGGCGGGAAATCGATTGTCAAAATTCGCTTCACCAAAAATAAGCCACGTACGACCTGGTCTGAAGCCATTCCAAGCGAGTATGGCTTCTATGCCAATGTGAATCCCGAAGTGGATCATCCCCGGTGGAGTCAGGCAACGGAGCGCCGTCTGGGCGAATTTTTTCGCCGTGACACACTCATGTTCAATGGCTATGACGAGGTAGCTCCCTTGTACGAAGGAATGGACTTGCGTAAGAATTACTGATGGCCAACACGTTACCTCCCGTCCCGCGATCGAAAAAGAAAGACTGGGTGGTGGCAGCCAAGATTGCCGTATGGCTGGTATCTTTGGCTCCGATTGCCATTCTTGTGGACCGGATATTTCTATCTGGCCAGTATACGGGCGGGGATTTTGTCGATGATCCGGTCGAACTGATCCAACATTGGACTGGCACGGCGTCCCTCATCTTTCTGTTGACAACACTTGCCATAACACCTGTGCGACGTTTGGCTTCGTTCAACAAAGCGAATCGTTTTCGCAGACTGCTGGGGTTATTCTCATTTTTGTATGCATCATTGCATGTGTTCAGTTACTTCATTTTCGACCAGCGTATGCAGTTGGGACCGATTGCCGAAGATGTGATCGAACGAAACTGGATTCTAGTGGGCTTTTTGGCCTGGTTGCTTCTAATCCCACTGGCGGTAACCAGCACGACAGGGTGGATTCGACGCATGGGAGGCAAACGTTGGAACCGGCTGCACAAATTGATCTATCCGATTGGGGTTTTGGTGGTACTGCACTTCCTATGGCAAACCAAATTACTAGAAACCGAACCGCTCGTTTACGCCTCGACCCTGCTCGTTCTATTTGGCCTGCGTTGGTGGGTGCGAAAGTAGAGTCAGGCTATCGGTAGCTGCACCCTGAATCGCGTGCGGCCCGGCTGGGATTCGACCAGAATCTGACCGCGGTGCTGCTGGACCACGATGCGATGGGCAATATCCAGTCCAAGCCCGGTACCTTCTCCGACGTCCTTTGCTTGATGAGGTGGGATCATGTTGTATCGGCAGGCGATGACGCCTGTTTGTTGACGGCTCGAAATCCGCAGCGGCGTTTACAACTTGGTAACGGGTAGCGTCAGTAGGTGGGTTGAAGTGTGGACGACCACAAAGTAGACGCCTGCTGTCAGCTGGTCAGCATTCACATCCAGCACGATGTGACCGTGATGCGAGCAAGGTATCTTTCCGAGGTGCCGACGCCTTCCGAGCACGTCGACGACAGAGCTTTCCACGGTTGAGCCTGCATTGCAGCTCGCACGAACGGTAAGCGCCTGCTGGAACGGGTTGGGGTATGCCTTCAAGAGCGCACTTCCGCTTGGCAGGTCATCGGCACGCTCACGTAACGTACCTGAGGCACTCGGAAGGCGCGTATCACTCATTTGGATCGTTTGGCGAACAAGGCCCGTGCCCTCCCACGACAGTATGAGTCCTGCATTCCCTAATTGATCGGAATACCGTGCATCCAGTAGCAGCTCCTGGCCCTTCGCGACCCTGAACAGCCGGGAAGAAGTCGTTGGAGACGTACCTTCCGACAGGACTTCGATGGCAGAACTTCCGTCAATATCTAGCCGAAGCGTACCCCACGTCTGTGCGAACAAACGAAGAGACCCACTGATCGGGGCAATCAGCCGTCCCTGCCACCGGGCCGAAAAGGGACGCACAGCGGCCCCGGGAACTGGGTTCTCGTTTCCCCAGAACCAGCTCACACCCGGATGGATCTCATCCACTGCTTCTCCGCTCCAGTCTGCGCTTGCATACAAGTCGGTACGCAGACCCCACTCCTCGCGGTTGCCTGCCACGCCGGAACCCTCAAAGAGCATTCGGTTGATGTTGAACAAGCCGCCACCTGAACTGGCATTCTCAAACACCAAGGCCAGATCCATAGGTGTAACGGAGGTCTCTGCAGCATTCGGAGCTTCAACAGCCATGGTCACGTCCACAAAGCTTTGCCAGCCGCCCGTAACCGGCACATGGGTTTTTCCGAGCAATCGTCCTGCGGGAGACGATTCTCTGAGGCTGATGGTCCCTCCTGAGCCGTCCGAGGCCACTCGAAACGTAATGTGACTGACACCCGCCAGGTTGCGATCTCGGTACAGCACCCAGTCTCCGTGGTCGATATAAGCCAGATGACGACGACCACCCGTTGGATCGGCACTATCCTCCAGCTCAATGCCAGTGGCCTCGTCGTAGTGCTCTGCCTCCCAGGATCGGGGATAGAGAAGAGTCTCGGTCTGTCCTTGCGCGCTGGAAACCGCATTACTGCCGCCGTCCTGATATCGAGATTCCAGGTACAGGAAAATGCGATCGCCTGGGGAGCCGTGCCCATCAGGGGTCACGATCTGTATGTCGCACCCGGTGTAGACATCGAGCGGGTGTGCATGTTCGTCGTGGCCGATGAAGGGCTGAGATTCGACCTCCGAGCAGTCGATGGAACCGTCTGCCGTGGATCCATCCTCTGCGTCGGTAACCGCGACCACAACATTCAAGGTGTCACCCCAGGAGAACATGGTTCCGGCCATTGGGGCCGTCATGGTTACCACTGGGAATGTATTCCCCGCGCGCACCGAGAAGGAGCGTGTAACGGCGTTATCGAAGGTGTCCCGGACTTCGAGGACAACTGTGTAGTCGCCTTCAACATCGTAGGTGTGGGTAACGACGGGGTCCGTAGCGTCAATTTCACCATCATTCGTAAAATCCCATGCATAGGAGAGCTGATCTCCTGGGTCTGAATCGGTTGATTCGGATGCGTCAAAGGTAATTTCCAGCGGTATGGCACCGGCTAGATCCGACGTGTTGACCTGCACGACAGGTGCTCGATTTCCTTTTTCGTAGGAGATGCGGAAAATGCGCGAGTCTGCGTTGTTGCCCCCGAAGCCCGAGCCCCACTCAATGCCATAAAAAGCACCATCTGGGCCCATTTTAAGGGCGATGGGACGCAGGTAATCGTAGTGATCTGCAAAGGGGAGTATGCGCAGGACGCCGCCGTCATCATCCATAATGACCCGCTTCAGCCAGCTGCGTGTCCATTCGCCAATAAAGAAAGATCCGGAGAAATAGGAGGGTAGGGCACCTCTTACATCTTCTCCCGATGACCGGTATACCGGCCCGGCAATAGCGGTTC
>Ga0115566_10004963_pt1 | contig 10510 bp, 7 predicted proteins | sample COGITO_mtgs_1204_3_FD_87173 | JGI IMG/M metagenome (GOLD analysis project Ga0115566, IMG submission 87173) | Pelagic marine microbial communities from North Sea - COGITO_mtgs_120405 | ecosystem: Environmental > Aquatic > Marine > Epipelagic | place: Germany:Helgoland, sampling site Kabeltonne...
CGGGAGCAAAATGACAAGCCATTGCGTCAGGCAGCCAGCACTTACCATGAGCGACAAATCTTGATTTCCATTGTTGCTTGCCGCATTGGGGAATGTGAAGATGCTAATCTCAAGCTGGGGAGCCCCAGCCTTCTATAAAATGTTTCATTTTGTTTCAACATCATCGAGAGCGCATGCGGTGGTGGCGACACTGGTGCCGTCTTTCTTGCATGGACTCATTCATCACAGGACTTGCCTGCCACATCTTCACAAAGCGATCAATGGACAGCACATGGCTGGGTCAGCTGCGCTGCCACAATTCTCGATGCGCGGCCATACAACACTTACGAACATTGCCAAGCATGCAGGATGCGCCAAAGCATACGAATCTTGCGAGCTCCTAAAAGCCAAAACCCGACAAGAAAATAATTGCGTCAGATATGGATCCTCAGGGCCGCCTGTGTTGTGTAAGTTTGGAAGTCATGGCGCCCATCCAAACCGAGCTAGACATTGCATTTCTTCGCTAGCGAACACTACTGGCACATTCTCCTCACAAGAAGCTTCGAATCTGACGCGCTTGATTAATTGTTCGCCAGCTGATCCCCAAAGCTGCAGCTTTGGCTAATCATTAAACACTTTTCTCAAACCCGTCCGCTCATCTTGGTCTGCTGGCATGTGCCCGAGGCACGCTGCACACATTGGGCTCCGACTTCAAAGCGATTCGGCATTAGCTGATATAATTTTGGAAGTTCGACTTGATATTTCTGCTTGGATGCGCAACCCGAATACTCCCGTGTGTTTTGCAACCGAGTTTTGCTCAACTGGACTACCACAATCCATTGGGCACGTGGAGTAATGATATGCGGGAACTTTTGGTTCAATGCAATTCCATCCACCCCATGTTTCGCTTGGTGCGCGTCACGTATGCTGCACCAGCACAAGAAGTGCTCGTGGCGCCAATATCCAATTGGCATGCCTCAAAATAATTTGAGGGAGTTTCTTGTAAACTCACGTCGTCCTGGCCCCCGGCGCGAGAAAGGGGGGTAGCGAGCTGCAATCCAGATGCCGGTTCCGCGGGATCCGGGGGATCCGGGGGATTGTGTGCAGAGTTCCATGAGGCTACATTCTATGTGCAGGCGCGTGCAAATAAACACATTTGCTCGGAATTGGGTATCCATTTTTTGAAAAATCCATGAAATCGCCTTGGGCACCCCAAGGCACCCCAAAGCAGTCCCAGGAACTCCCAAGAGATCCCCAAGGGATCCCCAAGGGAACCCCGAGGGAGACCCGAAGGGGCCACAAGGGTCCCATGGAGCCCCCAAGGGGTCCAAGGGCAACCCAGAGGGAACCAAGTGGGCCCCAAATTCAAGCCAAAGGCGATCCAAAGCCAATCCACAGGCAACCAAAACAAGCCAAGAGGATAAACTATATCAACAAACTCCCGATCAACCGCCTGCGCGGCCGTTCTGTTATTAGCAAAGCTTAACATTTGGGTTGCCTTTGGTGAAATCCAGAATATGTACATTCCAAATTGCATTGGGTTTGCGCCATTCAGGATGCATTGAATTTTGCAAGATCATTGGGAATCCCGACCAGCGATGAAATGATTGCATCGGTATTGGAACTATTCATCCAGCTGCGATTTGGAAATTTGCGAGGTGTTCCTCATTCCTTGCTAGCAAACGCTGAGGGTACACCCTCCTTGCACGGAGCTTTGAAAGCCGTGCGCTTCACATATTCTTTGGCAGCTACTCCTCACAGTTGCCATTCTGGCCACCGATGAAACAGTTTTCGCAATTGCCCGCTCCGCTCGTATGTGTTCAGCGCCTGCCGCGCAAATTTGGTTTCAACTTCGTCGCATTTAGTATGAGCCAACACAGAAAACAGAAGCAGGAAATAACAAATAGTCCGTGACCTCTTGCGTGCAAGCGCTGTGCTCTTGATTTCTGTCTGCTTGCATTCGTTTGCTTTTAGCATGCATCCATTCTTGTACCCAACGTTTCGCAGCCGTGCAACACAACAACATAATCGTACGGCGCGCCTAGGCCACGGTGGTCAGCATAACTGCAAAATTTCAACACGCGTCATTGGCATCAGCAAACATGGGGCCAAGTGCTGATAAGCACCTCCAGCATGCCAGAGCAAACTTCCAAAACCTTGCCTCGAGCAATGCGCTCTCGCTTTCAAAGCCAACCAACTGCAGCATGCAATTTCTCACGGACAAATCCATTTTCAAATCCACCCATTGGCGAATTGCTCTTGCTGTTGTTCTTTTCCAAATGCGATGGAGATGTTGCACAAGATCGGCATCCACCAAATGCCATGCGCAATCGACTTGGCAATCCTAGCCAATGTCGGTTTGTGAATGCATGACGCTTGCGAAAACCAGTTGACTTCATTGCTGCTACAACGCTGGTGGCATTCTTTCGCCAGCAATTGCCATCAACAGAAATCTCACCAACGCCAGCAGCCAAAAATTTGGGCGAGGCTGCGTGCGAATACAAACGCCTGTTTCGCAAAGCTGAAGCAAACATATTCTTCGTGGGGCTTGAAACCACGACCTATGGCTTGTAAGACCATCGCTCTGAACATTGGGCTAAAGGAAATCTTGCTGCAGCTCCATGCTGAACGAAAGTGTTCCGCCACCGCTGCTGGGTTTGTGCTGCAACGCGAAGTGAAGCAAGGATGCAGGAACATTGGCACAACAAGCAGCCTGAGCTTATGCAAAGCTACATTTGCAGGGAGCAGGAAAGTAAATTAGCCACTGGATGTTGCTGTGGCTCACATGCCCTGCTGGCAGAATTCACGAAGACGTTGAATTCATTATTCTGGTTTGTTGCACGGAAGCGGACCTGCAGCGGCTCGGGGTGTCCTAAGCGATGATTGTGCAACCATCTGGGATGGCTCTGACGTGCCGAAAACTATAAGGTTGTTTGATGATTGCGGATCAATGCACCACTCTTCCCTGCCAAGCCCGAGCGCCCGACCCCACGCAACAGGGTGCTACACTTGCCTGGCTGATGCCGTGAGATTCTTCATTCGAAAATCTTGCGTGTGGCGAGATAATGAAGCGCGTTGGCAAGAAGCGTAACAAACACCGTCGCCGTTCAAACTCCATGAGCGCAGCTTGCGAAAGATCGAATCCTACGAATGCGATTGTTTGCGCCCCACACTATTGCTGCTGCTGCCAACGACAGACTTGCACAGCATGGCAATGTCGACGCCTGCAATGATGCGAATGACTTTGCATATTTAATTCATGGACACAATTGATATAGACACTTTGCTAGGATGGTTTATTGACATTCCAGGGAATGTAAATTGCAATCTGAGCACCCCCCTTTGGAATCCACTTTGTTCTTGGCTCCCTGTCCTACATCTGCGCAGAAATCATAAACAAATTGCAATAATCTGCCATGTCTTATATATCGCAGGATCTCCCGAGATATCTCACCCATACGAAAACTCCACAACCTGGCGCCGCCCACTTGAGCACATCAAATACAAATTGCTATGTCTAATTATCGAAACTCCTTCTCAGGCATGGCGCGAATGAAAATTCAGCAGCGTGGTTTAATACGCTGGTGGGCTTCAGGCTTCGGGCAACGTTTCGCGAGGAGGCGGGCTTGAACAAAGCAGCTGTCATCACTTGGCGCATCATGATCTTTTTGTTGTTGGAAACATGGCTTGGCTTGTGTATGCGTATTCATTCACTGATCACTGAGTTTCTCATTTGTCCGGATCTGGGAGCCCAGAAAAAAATTGGCAATGCCGCCAAGAAAGTCGCCATCAACAGCAAACCAAAGCTATGAATTCCGCCGCCGGGAATTGAACCCGCGTCTCCTGTGTGACAAGCAGCATATGCAGCATTATATCACAACGGACATGCGAGCATCTTCCATGGTCGCCACTTGGCAGGCTACACATCACGTTCGCTGGGGCGTCTTCCCACAGACTTGCGAACTTCTCTCTGCTGTCACGGATGTGGCTTGCCCGGAATAGAAAATGCTATATGTTGCAAAGGATTTTCAAATGATGAAAACGTCGAGGTGTCACGCATTCAGATTGTGTGGATTGCGGGTTATCCCTTGAGCTTTTGCATCGAATAGCTGGCAAGGCGGGAAGGAGAAGCGTGCTTGTATGCTGTTTTGGAAAGGCGGCGCGCGGTCGCAGGGACACGGCCGTGCCTGCAACTTGCACCTCGCGGAGGCACGTCGATCAACATTTTTTGTCCGAGGCTTCAAATGTAGCCGGGAGCGTCGAGTTTTCTTATTGGGCACCGGGCGCAGAAGTAGCACATCTGCCTGGAAAGCTGCCTCGGATTCCATTGTCCATAGCCAAAAAGCAATCCTGCACCAGAATGGCATCCTGCTTACTGATTTGTTTTTGATGGACCCACGCTATGCCGAACCGTTCGCCAGATGCTTGGTGGCATGGCTGCGCGTCTTGATGCGGTGGCGTGTCTCGTTGCGTGTTTCTCAGCGATGCTAAAGTGTCCATGCTGGGAATCGAACCTGGGTCGCAAGCATGGGAAGCTTGTATGATGCTGATACTGTACATGCGCTGTGATGAATGAGGCACGTGGTTAATTATTTTTTCTTTTGATTTCATAATCACTGTCAGCAACGATTCGTAACAAAACGCGGCAGCCGGAATTCACACCACACCCACATTGATAGTGACACTTTGTCATACCAGACGTCCATTGCCAACTTACGCTGAGAATTTTGCTGGCCATGACATTTCTTCGAACGCAAAGCCGTCGGTATCCATCAAGCATATTTTGCTTTATTGTTGTTTTTTTGAATGTTCCAATGCTCCTGCCTTCGTGACGCAAATTAGATTTGTTTTCCGCGGCTGCAGCAGGCAAAAGTTAGTAGCAGTTTTGCGTTTCGTGCCATGCCTGCTGGCGCCCATGCCCAAGAATCTTGCCATGGGTTTCCCGCGCCCTAAGTGAGCACGAAAAGTAATATGACCAGCTTCTGCGTTCAGCGGCGCCCGCGCTGTGGGCGCAAAGCGCTTGCAAGCAGATTCTATCTCTTCATCTTTTAAGAATTAGCGGCAATACTTGGTGGACATGTCCCAGCTGCAAACGGCTCGTTAAGAATACTTTGTGGGAAACATCCTTAGAAATATTGTGTCCAGAATTACCTTCGAGAACCCATTACGCTTTGGTATATGACCCGACGCCTTTCCTCGCTGGTTTTTCCATGCACGCCGAACCAATTCTTCATCGCCCAACAACCAATGGTCTCATAGCTCAGTTGGTTAGAGCGTACGGCTAATAACCGTAAGGTCCGCGGTTCAAGCCCGCGTGGGACCACTTTGCGTTCCATGCTATCAATTTTTTTGCTGGATCGAAATGGGAACATCATGTCTTCGAAGCCTCTGAGCACAAGTTTATTTTGCATAAGCATACAAATCCTAGCGGGCCACAACAAGCACAACACAAAGTATGGGTAAGCATTTAGCATGAAAACACTTGCCGTCATATTTGTCATCCCGCGCTCGCCGCAAGAAGCTCCACCCGCCTGGATATGGAACACATGGCCGACGGTTGCGGTGCAACATGGACCATGAGACGCTCAGCAACATCACTGAAATCTGTGTGGCGTTATACCGCCACAAATCTCACTTCATTACGCTCGCCAAGCTCGTCCCCCGAGCTTGACAGAAAAAGCACGTTGCCATAGAAATTGAAATGCGTTGTCGATGCCAGCGCCCAATGGCCCAGGGATGCACAAAGAAGCAAGCTTCATTTCATCGGTGGACCATTGATGGAGGATAATGCATCAGTAAAAGGATAATGGACCATTCATGGATAATGCACAAGGAAGCAAAGCATCCTCCGGGCCTCAACATCACAACCGACACCCCACAATAAACAATAACTATGCCAAGTTATTTAAAAACAAATAGAGATTTCACTTTGTGTGATTGTCCTGGCAGTTTCCTTTTCCATTCGCGCTTCGTGGATTTGTAATTTGAATGGGAGAAGCTAATGTATCAACTTTTCCTGGGGGTTGCTACCCAAACATTGTGAGATGTTCAAGGAAGTGTCGCTGCAGCTTCGCACCTCAGACATCCATGGCCAGGCAAGCTGCATTGCACCGGATCCACAATCTGTTTGTCTTTTCAAGCCGAGATTCAAAATGGATTCCCAAGCGCGCTGCGGGGGACAGGTGCAACATCAAACCACCCCCCGTGAAGCCCGAGCCCACAACCATTCAAGAGCAATGCGGCCCAGCCAAGGAGAAATCACGCTAGCCTTTTTGTGACATGGTTTCAATTTGCGTTTCAGTTACCATGCAAGCCATGGCTTTTGAAAGTTAAATCACAAGGTATTGTAAAACTCAAATAATCTCAAGCCATAAATGATCAACTGTGGTTGACAGAATGCTAATGGATCAAATGGCACCACTGCAGCAAAAATATCTTTGCTCCACAACGAATTGTCGTAACAAGTAGCCACTTCCACAATTGGCTGGTAACCCAACAGTGGAAGAGCTGAGGGTTGTAGAATACGTTCAATATGGTCCGATTAAAAAATGTACATCTTGTCTGTCTTGAATTACATTTGCACAAGCACACCATTTGGCGCGCAGCAGCAAGTCAGCTGCTGCAAGCTGAGCACCGAGGTGCTTATTGAGCTCCAATTTAATTTAATGTCTATGCTTGCATTTATTATTGTTCGAATCATATCGAATCTGCTAGCCGCAAAGCGACCATTGGATTATTGGGGCCTCTGCGAATAGTGTTGGCCGCCGCTGACAGACATCTGGCATTGGATGTTATGAATGTGATCAGCTCCTGGGGCTGAAACATGATGAGGCTGCGTATTTTCATGAATGTACGCTCGCAAGAATGTCTACAGGAATCAAGAATGTCTACAGGAATCAATCCTGGGTCATCGCGGCCATGACGCGGCGTCCGTTGGATGAGGATGTGTAGCCTGCTATGAGCTGGAAGCGCGTGACCGCTGCCAATTATTAAATGTATGAATGTGTATATCAGAATGTTCGCTAAACCACAATGTTGAGGTGGGAATGGAATACAACATGGAACGAGGACGACCGACAACAGTTAGTCCAGCAACATCGTTTACCAGGATTTGGCACCAGTATCCGCCAGATAACAATTGCCAAACCAATCAACACATTTAATTAAAACGCTCCCTGGGAGGCTCGAACTCCCGACCTTGAGGTTAACAGCCTCACGCTCTAACCAACTGAGCTAAGGAAGCCATGGTGTCATGATTATGCGCATGGGCTAACCATGCCGATTGCTCCTTTGATGCGCTTGTCTGGTTGGAACGATTCCCCACAATACGTTTTTGCCCGCGGGTTGTGTAGGCCCCTTGCGTCTAGTACGCAGTGCCGGTCGCCAGGTTTTTTTTTCTTAATGAATATTCGTGTGTGCGCAAATGCGCCGCAACCTCCTGCGCATTGCTGCCCTCCAAAATTCAAACATGGCCATAAGTCATTGCAATCTTTTACAATTTCCATCCGAAGGTTATCGAACGCGTTGGATACAATGCTACTGGATCGTCCAGCACGTGCAACAAACACGGTACTGGTTATGTTAAAACTGTTGTGCGCGCAGCATGATCTTTAACTTGGCTTGTACCTTAAGTCAAAATGGCTAGGGTGACAAATGGTTTCGTCATGCATTCCTCCGCAGTTTCGAATTACACCCCAGCCAACATCACCTCAGCGATCGCCATGCCTCGAGCGATGTATCCAGACACCTTCAGGCATTCGACCAAAAAGCCGACAGCAGCTTGAATTCTTCCCTGGCTATTTTCTACCCCAATGCTGACGGGGCGCTTTTGGCGTTTAATTTGTGAGATCGCAAGAATCTGTTGCGCTCGCCGCAATACGGCCGTCAGCAGAAGTGCTGATCTTGCCGAGTGTCAATGTTTTTTGGTTGCAAGCTGGGAACGCTTTTAGCGTTCATAACGTAGCTCCAGCGAACGTTAGTTGATATCCTCATTGAACATCCAGCACGCGCGAGTGCACCGCCACCTTCTGCGCGCCACCGCTCACTGCGATTCGAAACGGGTTGAAAAGGTGCGCTCGACGGCACAGCCATGCAGCGCTTTCAGAACTTCGGCCCAGTGGGAGCAAAGAGCGACTCCGTCCATTGAACCCCGGAACTCGCACCCAAAGCGAGAACCACGAGGCCAAGCAGCGGGTGGTGAGGAGAACCATCGAAGTCATTTGCATGTGGCCTCTCTGAAATCAGCGACAGTGCTGTGCAAGGACACCCTGCGTGCGGCGCTCGCCTCAGATTTTTGGTATCGCCATTCAAGCAACCAGCTGAAATCCCAAACCCCAATACTAATCAAGCCTCGCGCCAATCATTTTCGGGGTGAAGAAGACATGAAGCGTATTTGATGCGACATGAATGTCAGCAAGAGACCACCCTGCCGAGCGACACGGTGACGCTGGCTGTGCGCAGGTTAGGCAGGCCTCCTTGCATTTAGTGTCCATGGAGCTGGCGACCGCCCGCTGGCGTGACTTGCAGAAGATTCCTGCGCGCATGTGTTTCTACAATTTCTTTTGAATTGAAATCCAAACCGCAACCCACAATGTCAAAGCATCGCGCGAAATTCAAATGTATTGAGCGGGCAAGCTGGACCGAGTTGGCAAACTGAATTGAACTCAATTGAAATCTAATGTCATTGAATTCAAATGATTAAATTATAAGAGAACATAGAATCGCATTTGTCGTGCGAGATTTAAGAAGGATGAAGGCTGCACCATGTGAAGCGTCCGTGGGATAATCTTCGTGCGGCTGTGAGCAGCCAAGCTGAACTGAACAGAGCTGCCTACTTGAATTGAATTACGCCGACCTGAATTGAATTGCATCGAAATTGTATTTTCCCTGGCGCTTGCCCTTCGGGATTTGAACTTGATCAAAAAAGCTTGCTTGACCGCAACAGCCCAACTCGTACCTTGAGGCAAATGGCTGCGGGGAAAATTGCTCTCGCCGAGCTTTTCCCGGAGACGTTTGAATCCCACCGAACAAATCTCCAGAACATCCAACAAATCCTGCAAGATGTGCAAGGACATTCTGGGGTGACCAACCCAACAAAATGACAATGCCTTCAATTCTTCTCACGCGTGTCCAATTCTAGAAGATGTGTACCAATCCCTTGATTGCACGAGGCTACAACCATTGCCACGGACTGCAGCAAGTGCATAGTTGATTAAAGCAGGCGCAGACTAGCGAGGAAAAATTGCAAGCCACAATTGGAACCATTGATAGCAATGCAGATGTGTAAAGCTGCGAAGTGATTTGGGATATGCATGGCAAAATCTTTGGAACTCCGAATACGTTTGTTACGTCTACCCCGCGATGGCCTCCACAAGAAATGATCCAGACTCGTGCGCGGACCATGGGTCTGGCGCCGACGCGTTCGGGTCATTTCGTTGCGACAACTATTGATCGACTTCAAAAGCGGATACACCACTGACAGTTTGGCCGAGTGGTCTAAGGCGCTGGCTTCAGGCGCCAGTCCGCAAGGGCGTGGGTTCGAACCCCACAGCTGTCATCTTTGCATTTTGTTTCCAATTTGCCAAATTGCAAAATAATTGCAGACTTGCGGTAATTTGTTATTTGTCCGGGTCGTGCCCGCAGCAATCTCGCTCAGGGCTCTGCGATGCAAGACAATTTTCACAGTTCCTTACATCGCACGCATTTCAACATTGCTGCAACCCGGCAATTCGAAAAACACGCAAGCCTGGCAAATCGACAAACCGTTCAGCTCTGCAATGCGAGCGGATCCAAACCCACAGCCCCAATGTACTTCAATTCCTGTGCGGGCATTGACAAATTGCCATTGTTGGTTTTCCTCCTGTGACAAATGAAACTTCACATGCTCGGTTCGGACCAAATCCCTGGCGTAAGCCAGGCCCGAGAAAGCAGGATTGAATTTCAAGCCCAACTTCGTAGGTTTGTACACCGCCGTGCAACTGGTCCCGCCTGCGCCTGTGTTGCTAACCACCTGTGGCGAGTCGTCGAATTAAGATGGAATTATGTTTGTGTGGACACGGCGTGCCAATATTGCTGCAACACCATAGCGCATTGGACTTGCTGTCATTACTTGAGCGTGTGGACATTTGAAAATCGCAATTGTTCGTGCTCATGCCACCATGCAGAATCTGAGTGCATGCAATTCTGCAGCGCAGAAGTTTTGTGGTTGGAGATCGCCACGGATAAGACAAATATTGTTGCATCGGCTGCGCCATCAGCAACATGTTTGAGCACTTTGAAACGTTCCTTGGAACGTTTAGGCAAACTCCTTGCTGTGATCTCAAGCCGCATTTGTCCCCAACGGTAGCAACTCCCTGTCTGAAACCAAGCTCCGTCTTTTGGCAACGATGTTTCCAACACCATTCTGATCCAACGCATTAGAATGCCTTCTCCTTCCGCCATCATTTGTTGTGTATTGTTGTACAATCCTGGTGCTGCCGCTTGCGCTACACTGCCAAGCCAGCACAGCATTGAGGTGAGTGTGAACCTTTAG
>Ga0115566_10004968_pt1 | contig 10505 bp, 10 predicted proteins | sample COGITO_mtgs_1204_3_FD_87173 | JGI IMG/M metagenome (GOLD analysis project Ga0115566, IMG submission 87173) | Pelagic marine microbial communities from North Sea - COGITO_mtgs_120405 | ecosystem: Environmental > Aquatic > Marine > Epipelagic | place: Germany:Helgoland, sampling site Kabeltonne...
TCATCCAAATCGCAGATCAAACAAAACCTTTTGGAATGCAAGTTCAGCTGCCCCAAATGCGATATGCAGTTTCACGGCAAATGTGGACATGTGGGTGGCGCGTCTCCAACGAATGCCATTGTAACCTGTGGTGGATGCAAGCATTCGTTTCAACAGAGATTACCATTTGTGATTTTAAGAGAGTAGCTGCGCAGACTTGGACACTTTGACCATGCAAACTGACAAGCAAATCATCACACATGTCTGATCAATACACTAGCTGATTTCGCGTCGGCAACTAGAATCTGTGAATGAATTCCTCTGATAGAATCCACGGATTTGATGCGCTTCGTGCGTTTGCATTGCTGCTGGGGATCCTGATTCATGCGGCCATGCCGTTCCTACACCCTGCCGTTCAAATCTGGCCGGTTGTCGAATCAGACCGAAGTGTTTTGTACACTGTTTTTGTAATCGGAGTCCACGCATTCCGACTGCAAACCTTCTTTCTACTTGCCGGTTTCTTTTCGGCGCTTCTAATTCACAAACGTGGCATCAAGTCATTTTTGAAAAACAGATTGCAACGCATCGTTATCCCGTTCGCCTGTTGCATTGTTTTGATTGTCCCATTTCTACAAATGATGATGTTAGCGGGATATTCTGGTCGGGCCGAAGCCGGATTCATCCAAATCGATTCCCTCATCGTCGATAATCGCGCTTACCATTCAACAATTTCCGAGTTCTTTTTGACTGGAAAGTTTATCAGCGAAATCATTTTTTTTCATTTTTGGTTTCTCTACTACTTAATCATCGTTTACGTCGCGTTTGTATTGGCATATTTTGCAACGGCGAAATCCAAGATTGCTTTCCGTATGCAATTGCTATTGAGCCCTTGCCTTCAAAGCCGTTTTGCGATTTTTGGATTAGCGGCGGTTTCGATGCTCACCCTTTTCCCGATGCATTTGTGGCAGGTTGATACTCCCTATACGGTTTTACCGGATCATTGGATCCTGACTTACTATTCAATTTTCTTCCTCTACGGTGTTTGGCTTTATCAAAGTTCAAAAAAAATTGATCAGCTAAAACGAACCACTTGGTGGCATTTAGGCGCTGCAGCGATTCTTTTGCCCATCGCAATCTATTTTCAGACGCTCGGGCCGAATCCGGAACTTCGACCGTATAACGAATCTTTAGAACTTCCCGCGGAATACATCTACTGCCTATATTCCTGGTGCATGGTATTTGGCTTGTTGGGTGGTTTCGCAAGATGGCTGGAAAAACCGAATCGTTTCGTCCGACAAGTTTCTGACGAAGCTTATTGGCAATACATTATGCACCTGCCGTTAATCTTCGGTTTACAATTGATCTTAATTCGCATCGACCTGCCGGGTTTGGTCGAGGTCGCCCTCCAAGCCATTTATGTATTCTTCGTTTTGCATTTTTCATATTTGCTTTTTGTGAAAAACACCTGGTTGGGACGCGTCTTAAATGGCCCGAAGAAGATGAGCCTATAACCCGAGTGCCAATCAGTTAAACCCCAATCTCACCAAACAACCCCCGCAAAATGCAGATTGGAATCCGGGCGATCAAGTTAAAGTTTTCCTTTCTTGATCCATCCCCTCAAAAGAGCTACTTCAAACGGTTTCGAATTACTGCGGTTGTTGATCATGAAGACTCAACTCGAAGGTCTGCGTTTCAGACATTGTCATTGTGATGCTGCTACCTAAAAGCGACGCGGACAATTCTCCGTTCACTTTAAAGCGTTCAATCAATGAATTGATTCGTTTCTTTTTTTCGTCAAAGAACAATCGTCCACCCGCTTCGCTGGAGTTAAATCTCATGGAATCGATCTTGAACGGAAGTTTGGTTTTGCCAAAATTTGGCACGTAAGTCATATGATGGGCGTAATCGATCCGCTGCAATCCGTTCGTTTTTGACTTCTTCTCGAATTTCGTTTCACCGGTCCATTTTCCAAGGTCTCCCCAATCATGTCCCATCTGGTCGGTCCACTTTTTCTTCTTATCATCGGGCAATAGGAATGTCAGCTGCGCCATTTCGCGCCAGCCGTCCAAATCCATCACCGATGACATCATCATCCCTTCACCCGTGAATCCGCTGATCGATGTCAAGTCTTTCAAATCAAGCGTTTTGGGTTTGTCTGCTTCACCTTTGAAATCCATTAGCTTTTGTCGTCGATCCAAAGTGTAGGTAAATATTTTTCCTGGCAACTCCTTCACCGACTCTTCTAGTGATTTTTTTGAAATTGAATCCGAAGAAAGCAATTTGGCATGAACGATCTTCTGGACAACCGCTCTAAATCCGTTCTTGTCGCCAGGTTTGATCAAGATTTCTGAAACGGTACGAAATTTGAATTCCTGTTTGAATTCACTTAGTCCGGCCATCGAAAAAGTCGGATTCCGATTAACAGTCAGCTCCTGATAAATTCTAATTTCTGAATCGGACTGAGGAAGAATATTTTGATTATCGAAACCAACATCGTTCCTCTTCCCTACATCGATTTCAGGTTCCGGCTTTTTGTTGATCGTGACATTTTTTGCGTCTTTGCTTATCTTTTTCGAATCGCTTTTTGCGTCGCCACCAAAGCGTTTTGGTTCAGGTTCCTTTTTGTATGACGGCAAATCAGAAAGCTTTAGTGGTCCACTGCGTTTCTTTTTTTCGCCCGCAGTGGAACCTTTGGCAATATCGCTTCCGTCTTTCCGTCGGTTTCCGTTGGAAGTTTTACCGTCAGTGCTAAATAACGGCCGAGTTTGAATTTCCGCACGAGCCGCTGGTTTTGATTCTGGGGTTGGTTTCGCAATTTCACTGGCCGTTTTCTTCGCCGCGGAAATTGTTGAATCCAATTCTGAATTTTGCGTTATCGATTTTTCAGCTTTAATGTCGTCTGAAGCAGCAAGGCGTTGGCGCTCTTGATAGACAGAGCTTGCTACCCAACCAAGCAAGATAGCAAAGATCAACGCGGTCACTCCTAAAGCAATCCACGTTGCAGTTCGATCTTTTCGCGGCTTATATCGAAGTGGTGGTCGTTCGCTCATTTGGATTGCCAAAATAATGAACCAGGGGTTTGTCAACGTTTAAGATTCGGGTTTAAAAAACCAGCGGTTTGGAGGACAAGTCTCGCTTTTGGGTATCCAATCGTGACGATTCCCAAAACGGCTCACCCTCATCGTCATGATGACAAACCAGCTGGGCGTCACATCGCACGTCCCATTTTTTCACAACAGAAATTGAAAAACCACGCATCGGTGAAACGATTCAAGACTGTGACTTCATTATTCTAACCTGATACTGCGATTCAAAGCGAATAGTGGACACGAGACTTCATCATCTAGAAGAATTTAGCAAGGTGAGCATTCCGTACTATTCACGCGAGATTACGCCCTGCTTTTCCAACGGATGCAAGCCATACAAACCCAGCGAATCCGCTTCAGCGGATGGAAACATTTTCTCGCGATTGGAAATGGTTTTTGGATCAAGTCCATCTCGAATTCGATGCATTGCATCAATATCCGCTTCGGTAAACATTTTCCCCAGGTGTTGCCGCTTCTCCATTCCGACTCCATGCTCACCGGTAATTGAGCCTCCTAAATCGATACAGACATCAACAATATCGCCAGCAAGTTGCTCGGCTTTTTCAAATTCACCTGGCACATTTCCATCGTACAAAACCAGTGGATGCAAATTGCCATCACCAGCGTGAAATACATTGGCGACCCTGATGCCCGCATCAATTCCCAGCTGCGAGATTCTGCGTAGTGCTTCTGCTAATTTCGTTCGCGGCACCACGCTGTCTTGCACGATAAAGTCCGGACTCAAATGGCCCACCGCTGAGAATGCACTTTTGCGTCCCTTCCAAATCGTGGCTCGATCCAAATCATCGCGTGCGATTCGTATCGACGTGGCACCCGCATCTTCGATCAGTTGATCCAGTCGAAGCTTGTCAACTTCCACCGAATCGATCGAACCATCCAGCTCGACGATCAATGTCGATTCCGCACCCTCTGGAAACTCTGCGCCAACCGCTTTGGTAGCCGCTTCCATGGAAAGTGAATCCATGATCTCCATCGCCCCCGGAAGCAAACCGGATGCTACGATACTCGCCACTGCTTCGCCGGCTTTGTCGACAGAATCAAATCCGGCCAACACTGTGTAAAACGTTTCCGGTTTCGGCAGCAGACGCAAAGTGATATCGAGAGCAATACCGAATAGGCCTTCACATCCGACAAACAATCCGACTTCGTCAGGCCCGATCGATTCGCGACTGTCACTTCCGAGCTCAACGACCTCACCGTTAGCCAAAACTGCCGTCATGGCAAGAACATGATTCGACGTCATTCCGTATTTCAGGCAATGCGCACCACCGGAATTAAACGCAACGTTACCGCCAATCGTGCACACTGTCTGGCTTGATGGATCGGGTGCGTAGTACAAACCGAATTGAGACGCGGCGTTTGAGACATGAGTATTGATCGCGCCGGACTGAACAATTGCAATCCGTTTATCGGGACAAATCTCCAAGACCTTATTGAGTCTGTTGAGCGCAATCACGATGCCGTCCGCATCTGGAAGCGATCCGCCCGAGAGACTTGTTCCGCTGCCGCGGGCTACGAATGGCACACCATGCTCATAACAGGCTCGAACCGTTGCAATGACATCTTCATTGGTCTCCGGGAACACAACGGCTTTGGGACGAACAGCAAAGGCGGTCAGGCCATCCGATTCGAATGCGGTTAACGGCCCGTTCTCGGAGAATATCCGATCGGGAGTATAAATATCATGAAGGGTCGTATACAAAGCTGAAAAATTCATGACTTTATCATAGCCGAATTCGAAAATTTAAGGATGAAGAAAAAAAGATCTCATCAGAAGTGGACATTGTTCAAATTTTTCACTTTTGTAATTCCAATACGAATTCAGAACGCCGTCGTACTGTTTTTTAAACTATCAAAAATGGTGTTGATGATATTGCGAGCAACATTGTGTTTTGTTCCTTCGAAGCCAGCAATGATTCCATTGATTCCAAGAATTCGAATTCGATTGGTTTCAGAGTTCATCGCTTCGGGCCCGTTTAGCACAATCAAATTCAACTTCTTTTCGATCAGCTTCTTCATGGCGTTTTCGATTCCATTGTCGGTTTCCAATGCAAACCCAACCGCCCATTGAGCCGCGTGTTTGTCATGCGAAACAGATGAAAGAATATCGCTGGTTTCAGTGAACTCAATGATCATTCCATCACCCGATTTTTTTATTTTCGAATCGACAAATGTTTTCGGACGGAAATCACAAGGTGCTGCGGCCGCAATGATCCCATCACACATCGGGAAATGGTTTCCAACCGCGTCGTGCATCTCTGTTGTGGTTTCCACTGAAACGACTTCCGCATTCGTCGGATAGGAGACGTGAACCGGCCCCGAAACAACACAGACTTCGTGGCCAAAATCGAGGGCAGCCTCAGCCAACGCAACGCCCATGCGCCCACTCGACTGATTACTAATAAACCGAATGGGGTCAAGGTACTCGCGAGTCGGGCCGGACGTAATCAAAATCTTTGCCATAAATTTACTTTGAAATGATCGAAGCCGATTTTGCCGCATGTTAACTGCACATCGACAAACGACTAGAATAAACCTGGTGACTTCGTTGTAACGTTTGCAGGAAAAAAATCCCATGCAGTTTGGTATTTGTAATGAAACTTTTAAAGATTGGCCATTTGACAAGGCATTTGCGTACGCAAAGGACTTGGGGTACACAGGAATCGAAATCGCACCGTTTACGATCGACAAAGATGTCCGAAAGATCTCGCCTGCCAAACGAAGTGAAGTCAAAGAACTAGCCGCTAAGTTTGGCCTGGAAGTGATTGGTCTGCATTGGTTACTGGCGTTTACCGAAGGTTTCTATTTGACGACACCGGATGCCTCCATTCAAAACGCAACCACAAATTACCTGAAGTCGCTCGCGGACTTGTGCGGTGATCTTGGCGGCAAAGTAATGGTCCTCGGATCACCTCAACAACGGAACCTTCTACCCGACGTTTCGCTGGAACAAGCGACAGAAATTGCCGCCAAAGTGATTGGTGACGCCGCGGCTGCTTTTGCCGACAACAACGTCACCTTGGCGATCGAGCCGCTGGGCCCAGAAGAAGGCGATTTTTTGCTAACCGCTGACTTGGGTATTGATTTGGCGAAAAGGATCGATCACCCAAACGTCAAGTTGCACCTTGATGTGAAAGCGATGTCAGCCGAAACCAAACCAATCCCGCAAATCATTCGCGATAGTCGCGACTATGTCGTTCACTTCCATGCAAACGATCCCAACAAACGAGGTCCGGGTATGGGTGAAGTTGATTTCGCACCAATCTTCGAGGCATTGCGTGAAATCAACTACGAGAACTGGGTTTCGGTCGAGGTGTTTGACTATGAGCCGGGTATCGAAAACCTGGCCTCAAAAAGCATCGAATATATGAAAAAGTTCGTTTAACGTGGAATAAAGCTGCTTTCCACGGCAGATTCTCCGATTTTTGACATTTTATTGCTGGCGGCGACCAATGGTGTCCGCTGCGTAGCGATATTGATAGTACCAACTGATGGCAACAGTGTTAGTCAAACCTGCAACTGTGGTTAAACCATATTTCTCGGATGCAACCTTCCGTGTGGGATGACGCCAAGGAGACAGCCAGCAGAAGGAAGTCAAAACCCAAACTCAATTATGGAGAAGAGATATGGCCAAGTTTTACGTTCAATCAGGCGAGCTTGCAGAAGTCATCCACGCAGTTGATTCACAAGCAGCAGCATTGTGGTTAATGAATACCGTGATGGAAACATTTTTCCCTGCCGTGGCGGATACCAAACTTGTGCCCGTTGAGATCGGTTCAGACCCGTTCGAATACCTGGAAGACGGACTGCTATTGTTGGGCGAGGAAATTTTCGTAAGCGAGCAAGGTTTCGACCGACAAGACTCCGATCAATTCGATTCGATCGAAATCTTTACAGAATGGAATGAACTCATTCTAGCCGTTGCAAAGCTGGAAAAGAGCTTTTCAGCTGAAAACGAAGAACTTGCTATCGGCTAGTGCCGAATGCAAATCCGTCACCAAAGCTACGTCACTTCGTTGAGTTGGTCATGGATAACCCGTACCGATGATGATTAGCTGTCGAATGCAAAGAATCCGTTCGATGCCTAATCAAAACATGAGTTCCACCGGACTTTCACGCTGTATTGAACGAAGAATGCACAGTGTGAAGAATGCGTAAAATGAACCGCGCATAAAAAAGCTGCCCGATATGGCAGCTTTTGTTTGATTTCAAAAGAACAATCACTCACTCTTTCTTTTCGTCGCCTTCGTCTGTCGCATCGTCAGCATTGGACGCTTCAGCAGCGGGGGCTTCAACCGATTCTTCAACCTTTGGAGCCTCTTCTGAGACGACTTCGTCGGACTCGGTTTCGGATTCAGTTTCGTCTGTATCAAACGCCGGTTTCTCGCTGGATGTTGTTGTGCGATCGTTTCGCCCGACGAACTCAAGGATCGCTTGGGCACCAGCGTCACCCAAACGTGGCTTTGCCATCTTCAAGATTCGCGTGTAACCACCGGGTCGATCTTCGAAGCGAGGAGCAATTTCTTCAAAAAGAATCGCAACGGCCTCTTTGTCCCGAAGAACATCGAAGACTCTGCGTCGGGCCGTTACTGCTGGAGCGCGAGCATCAACCCACTTCTTCCAACCCTCACCTTTACGCCAAGCTTCCCATTCTGCGGTGTTCCGTTCGGCTTCCGTCTCGAACTCTGCAGCAGCATCATCGTGCTTGATCGCTTTTCGAGCGATGGTCACCATCTTTTCTACCAACGACCGAACCTCCTTGGCTTTATGAAGCGTGGTCACGACACGGCCCTTGTACTTTGGCGGATTGACAGGCGTCTTTCCGTCGGCCTGAAATTCACCATCGTAAAAATCGTCTTCGCGTTCGGTCAAAATTAAACTTGTGGCCAAGTTGCGTAGCATCGCCTTCTTATGACTGGAAGAGCGACCAAGTTGGCGACCTTTTTTTCTATGTCGCATGATTATTGCCTTACTGAATTATTTCCAACGGTTTTTCAATTACATTGGGCTTGGAGCTGGTGGCACTTTCATGCCAAGTCGCAGTTCCAATTCCGTCAATTTCTCTTGTACTTCATCTAATGTCGTTTCGCCAAAGTTGCGAACTTCCATAAGCGTGTCTTCGTTGTACCCGACCAGATCACGAACGGTACGAATCTGTTCCGATTCGAGGCAATTGGTCGCTCGAACGGACAGCTTCAAATCGTTGATCGTCAAATTCAACTTAGCCTCTAATTTTGGATCGACACCGCCCGTTCCACGAACCTGCGAGTGAACCTGAGGACCCATTTCTGAATACTGTACAAATGGGTTGATGTGTTTGCGAAGAATTTTCGCAGCTTCCACCAACGCCATTTCAGGATGAATGGAACCATCGGTCCAAACTTCCAGATTCAATTTGTCGAAGTTGGTTTTCTGTCCGACGCGGGTTTGCTCAACATCGTATCGGACGCGAGTGACCGGGCTGTAGACCGCATCAACAGGTATGATACCAATTTCATGTTCAACGGAACTGTGCTCGCTGGCGGGCACATAGCCCCGACCACTTTCCAAAACCATTTCCATCATAAATGGCACGTTATCGGTCAAAGTTGCCAAAACCAAGTCTTTGTTGATGATCTCGACTTCACCGCCGGTTACCACATCTGCTCCGGTGATCGGACCTGCTTCCGTTTTTTCAACGGTGATCACTTTCATCTGATCAGTGTGACTTTTTACGATCAATGATTTGACGTTTAGAACGATTTCGGTGACGTCCTCAAGCACGCCAGGGATCGACGAAAACTCGTGCTGTGCACCCCGAATTTTTATTTGCGTGACCGCGCTGCCTTCCAAACTGGAAAGAAGAATTCGACGCAAACTGTTCCCGATCGTGTGACCGAACCCGCGCTCAAACGGCTCTGCCGAAAATTTTCCGTAGGTTGATGTCAACGTGGATTTGTCGACTTCAACCAAACTGGGCAATTCCAAACCGCGCCATCGAATATGCATAGGGATACCTTTTTCGTGGAAAAAGTTGTTTTAAAAAGATGAATACAAAATGCAAAAAGGGCGTTTCGCCTGTTTGAAACGCACTCTTAAAGCCACACTATCAATGAGGCGGAAAGCCAGTAAATCGGAAAGCCAGTAAATGCCAGCTCCCAAATTTACCAAACGCAAATTTTGACAATTGCTCTCGCTTCACTTACTCAACGAATCAAGCAACACCTACGTCCGCCCAACCGCAACACAGCATGGCCGTTTATACACGACGCTTCTTACGAGGACGACAACCGTTGTGTGGAATCGGTGTGCAATCTTCAATCGTTCGAACATTCAAGCCCGCCGACTGGATCGCTGTAACCGCACTTTCACGACCGCTGCCAGGACCATTGACACGAACATCAACTTCCTTCACGCCAAATTTCTGAGCCTTTTCAGCAGCCTGCTGCGCTGCGCATTGGCCCGCAAACGGAGTGCTTTTCCGACTTCCCTTGAACCCACTTGTGCCCGCACTTGCCCAACAAAGCGTATCGCCCTTGGTGTCGGTAATGGTCACAGTCGTATTGTTGAAAGTCGCTCGAATGTGAACGACCCCCGCGGTAACATTGCGACGTGGTTTTCGTTTTCTTGTTTTCGCCATTTCAGATGTATTTTTGCTTTTTAATGTTAGCTAAGTGATTGTTAACGAAGGTCTTTTACACCTTTTTTACCGGCGACAGTTTTACGAGGTCCTTTTCGTGTCCGTGCATTGGTTTTCGTGCGTTGGCCCCGAACAGGTAATCCTGCCCGGTGACGCATGCCGCGGTAACATTTAATATCTCGAAGACGGGCGATGCTTTGCTGCACTTGACGGCGCAAAGGTCCTTCGACCGTGTAATCCCGCTCCAGTATGGTCGCAAGGTTACTCAAATCCTCGTCGCTCAACTCATGAGCCTTTAAATCTTGACTGACTCCAGCTTTGAGGCACAATTCTCGCGCCACTTTCGGACCTACACCGTAAAGGTAGGTCAACGAAATCACTGTCTTTCTGTCGTTTGGTATGTCCACACCGAGCAATCGCGGCATTGGAGGGTCGTCTCCGGTAAAGAGGTTGGGATGCGATCATCTATTGTCGCAAGAAACAGGGTATTAGCCCTGACGCTGCTTGTGTCTAGGATTCGTGCAGACGACGTAAACGCGACCTTTTCGCTTTACGACTTTGCAATTCTCACAAATCTTTTTTACGCTGGCGCGAACTTTCATTTCGCTACCTTTTCCCTCACGTTGAGTTTATTGAAAGCGAGTAAGTATAAGTCAATTTGCAATCGGCATTCAAGGGCTTAATCCAAGATAAAGTTCAAGGAAATGAAAGAAAAACTTCTTTAACAACGAATTGAGGCAGGTGAGCACCACAAAAATGGGGCCAATGAGAAAATCAGGCAAAATAAGAAGCATAGGGGA
>Ga0115566_10004969_pt1 | contig 10501 bp, 9 predicted proteins | sample COGITO_mtgs_1204_3_FD_87173 | JGI IMG/M metagenome (GOLD analysis project Ga0115566, IMG submission 87173) | Pelagic marine microbial communities from North Sea - COGITO_mtgs_120405 | ecosystem: Environmental > Aquatic > Marine > Epipelagic | place: Germany:Helgoland, sampling site Kabeltonne...
AAACGAACGAAATAGAAATAGGAGCGTTTACGATGAACTTGGGATATTTGACCGGGAAGGACACGGATAAATCAATCGTAACGAGAACTAGAACTACGTTAGAGGCGCTCGATAAAGCGAGTAAATTGTTGCGCGTCGGTGGTTTGATCACTATTTGCTGCTATCGTGGACATGAAGGAGGTTCAGAGGAAACCGACGCCGTTCTCGATTTTGTTTCGCGTTTTCCACCAGAGATTACGGTTACAAAAATAGACGTATTAAACCGGTCTGGGCCTGTATTGCTTAGCTGCTATCGCCAACGGTGATGATATATAAATAGGAATTGTAATTATATATTTTCACTTGCATTTGTTGTTCTTGTAAGTATTTCAATTTCCTCTAGGAAGAAGCCGGAACGGCTTCGACGCCAGCAGCCGCGCTTTCTTCCTCTTTTTTTACTTTTACTTCTTCTTTCTTAATCTCTTCTCCTACTTTTGTCTCCTCTTCTCCGTTTTTATGAGCATCAGGTTCAGATTTCACCGCCGCCGCCGCTTCGTCCGAGGCCGCGGATGATGGCAACAGAGCCGCAGGTTTTCTCGCTACGCTCGCCAAGAGCGCTTGCACTCTATCGTTGTACGCTTCTGGTAGTAATCTTTCCAAATACGGGAGCATATCCACGTACGAATTTCGTATCGTTTGTTCCGCCATTCCGCTCACGGCTGAAATTTGACTCACATTGGCTATATCATTTTTGTCTAATATGTTCGTCGCTAAGTATATCGCCGCCGCGGCTATCGACGCCGGCTGTTTCTGTGAATATCCTTCTCCCGTTTTGATTTCCCGGAATTTTTGAATCGCCGAACTACACACTCGAATGAATTCAGAATTCGCCAAACCCAAGTTACCGCAGAAGCGATTCGTGAGCAGTTCTGGCGTAATCATTTGCTCGTTCATTTGCATTTGTAAGTCCAATCCTTCACACACGCGTATGATGAAGCGGTAACATCTCCCGATCTCTTTTACGGTTGAACCGACGGCGGCGCCGCAAATCTCTTTAAACGTTCTCGTTTTACCTTCTTGTCGACAAGCGATGTATAAACACGCGGCAAACATAGCGACCGAGCTTTTGCCTTGCGTGGAGTGCGAGGACGTCACCACTTTATATAACTCACACGCTCCACTCTTGATGGTTTGATTCATCGCCATGCGGTCCGCCATATCTCCAATTTGCGAAAATGCCGCCATTAAAACTTTATCCGGGTTGCCTTCTCTGTTGTGCAATCTCGTCAGCGTTTGGTTAAAAGTCCCGTCTGGATTTCGTCCTATGGTTGTGCTTAAACCACCTCCGGAAAGCATGTTATTCGTCGCACCGACGGTTCTCGACGGATCACCTCCCGCTTTGTCCGAATCTGAAAACGTTCTCCATTCCGAACACTCATCGATCGTTCGACTTTCGACGACTAAACCGCACTCGGTGCAAATCAAATCCCCTTGCGCGTGGTCTTCGACTAACGTCGTTTGTACTTTACATTGCGAACAAATTTGCGAGAACTTCTTCACCTCTTGCTGCGCGGGAGAAGGTCCGGACATGACGCGTTTCAGTCGTTCTGTGTTTTCTTCTTTTCACCTCTTTTTGGTCGCGTTGTCGTCACAAAAGTATTATGTGTGATGATGACACGGAGAAGAAAGTTTAATGAAGTTTGAAGTTGAGATGCGTTCTTCTTCTTTCTGCACAAAAAAAACAACATGCCTCAAAAAAACACTTCAGAAAAGAAAAAGACGATGTCGCCTCCGATGATGACATACGAGGAGAAGGAGAAGAAGAATCAACAACAGTTACAACCGTCGTCAAATCCTTCGACGTCGCAATCGCTGCTCGATATCGAGAAAAAAGACACGACACGACCAAACGGAACGGCGACGACGATTGGTTGTGGAGCTGCTTCGAGTTTGTTGAACATCGTTCAGATGAAAGAAAATCACTCAAACAGAAGAAGGAGCGATATTTATACCAACAACATTGCACTCAACGAAGAGATACAGAAACAAACGAATAGCAAGAAGAAAAAGATGTGCTGATAAAACCAAACATAATGCCATCAATAGCCCCTGCGCAACCCTCGGCGCTTTTGAGTAAGTTGTCCGCGTTTTTGCCTCAAATGCACGAGGCGAACTTACAGTTGGAGGAAAAAATTCAAAAAAATCCGATATTAGCAAAACGAGAGATTGAAATCGACGCCGTCCTCGACGAAGAAGCAGATGATGCCACGGACGATGCAGAAGAAGAAGAAGAAGAAGGAAAACCACAAATTGAGATGAGTTTAGGTATGGGCGTTGTAGATTTGAAAACGGCGGAGGTGGTAGAAGAAGTTGAAAAGTTGGTTGGAGGTTTCGCTAATAACGAATGGAATAGTAAGAGCGAGAAGACCAACGACGACGCCGAAGGAGAAGAAGACGAAAATATCGAAAAAGCTCACAAGAAGAAGAAAAAGAAAAAGATAGAAGTGTTGTAATGAATGCATTCCACAAAAAGGAAAGCGGCGCGTGCACGCGCATAGGAATCGTGCAGACTTGTGTATTTTCTTGTTCATTGTTGTAACATTTCTAATAGTCTCTTGGCGAGAGTCTTCTCCGCGAATGCTCGCAAAGTAGACGCATCGTCCGCAACATTCACTGAAACCGCTATGGAGTTCAAATTTGCACCTTTGCCTTCATTTCCGTTTTGAGTGTGTACTAAATTCAAGAGTCGCTCGGCGAAGGACTGCGCTCCGGTTTTCGCGTCGCCGCCCAAAGGATTAGAGCTCGCGTATTTAAACGAACTGTTCATTGAGCGAGCTTTGGTACACACGGCGAGTCTGTTAAACGTGCTCGGATCGCTCGTTCCGACGTAACAAAACGCACATTCCGTTCCGAGTAAGATTTGAAAGTTCAAAACCGCTCCCGGTGCTTCAACGGAGAAAACTAAATTTTCCCACTCTTTCTTTTGATGTTCTTGTTGTTGCCCTTCCATGTTCACGACAAGAGCACAAACCTATGTATTGTAATGTAATCTATGTTAAATAAAACTTTTCTTCCTCTCGATCGATGAATAGAGACCACGTCCTCCTCCTCTTTATTCTTCTTCTCTTTCTTTATTAAATTTCTTCCTAGTCGTTCATGACGGGTTTGTTTTCCGAGGCTCTCGGTCCTTTGTCCGTCGGTCCTTTCGCGAACTGATTCTTGGCCCCGCCGGCGTTCTTCAAAAAACTTCTGAAATACGGAGCGTTGACGTCGTAAATCATCTTTTTATTAGTAGTGGTACTGTTGTTTTACTGTTTCGTTGTTGCTGTTGCTCTTGTTGTAAGCGCTTTTAGAATGAAGATCTGATCTTATTTTCATAAAAATAGGGGTTTCCATCAAAAAAAGCAGCAGAAAAAAACACATCTCAAACAAGAAGAAGAAGAAGAAGAAAATGGTACGCACGTACAATAAAACTGGGAAATACTCGAAGAAGAATAAGTACGCAGAAGAGTTGGACGACGACGACGAGGAAGAAAGGGAATCTGGCTTTTCCCTGGACGACGATAACGACGGCGAGGATGAAAATAATCGGAATAAACAACCAGCAGTTATCGACGAGTCTAAGTTAACCGCTCGACAAAGAGCGAAATTAGGACAGTCCACGGACTTTGACGAGAGTTTAATGTCTTTAGATTACGGAGACCCGCGAGGGAGCATGTTGAGTAGCTTTAGCAGACGGAAGAGAATGAAAATGACGGAGGAGGAAATCGCCAAAGCCGAAGCCGCGGAGATATTAAAGAAAGAACATAACTTGAAAATGAGTAAAGAATACAACAAGAGGAAGAAGAAGGAAAAACGCGAAGCGATTATGGCGAAGATGTTCCAAGCCACGGTGAAACGAGGTGATAAAGAAGAGCAACAAATTAAAGACGCGGCTGAACAGCGATTGAAAGAAAAACGGTCGAAACGAGAGTCTCTCTTCCCAGATCAAGGATTTATTCGGCACATTTCGAGTGCGACAAAAGGCGGCAGTTTTATCATTTTACCGGCTGGCGCATCGAGCGAAAACGTATTCGCAGAATAATATTTGCGCTAGAGTGTACTTGTATTTTTAATCTTCAATAGCTACGCGTAGGGTGATAGGCCGTAATCGAAAGACTCACTCCGTCTCGTCGCGCCACTTTCGTCCTTTTCATAAAAGTTTGGTCCGCTGTACGGATCATACATTTCCCGCAAGGACCAATCCAAGACTTTCATTCTGTGGTACCTTTTCTTGGAGAGCTCCAATACACTATTGAGACGATCTAAAATTGAGACGCTCGGGTCGAGACGCCATTGCCAACCTTCGAGAACCATTACTGTAACAACTGCAATCATAATCGACGGGTCCAAACATAACCTATGTTCTTGCACAATCTCAAAGACGCGCGACATGCAGTCTCCCGCTCTCGGTGGTCCAGCCGCAAACTGTTTCACCGCTTCTTCCATCTCTGATTTGAATCTCTCGGACTCGATTGCATTATTCTGAATGGAAGTGTCTTTAGAGGATGGCGCCACAAACTTCAAAATTCTTTCCGCGACGCCGCGTCCATCCCAGCGAAGCATTGCTGAAAACATTTCCGCTAAATCTGATTGGTTCTCTCGCGTCAGCGTCGCGGCGAGCCCGGTATCTAAAATGATAATTTCCGGTTTCGGAGCATCCGTCATTTGTCGTTCGCCGTTCGCTTCCAAAGTTGGTCCGTGATCGTCGGCTTCTGAGCTACTAAACATCATATTTTTGCCCGGTAATCGAACTAAAATATTCCCCGGATGCAAATCTGCGTGTAAGAAGTTGTCGTCGATGAGCATTTTCAATAAAGTTTGCACGCCCAACGCGGCTAACGTTTTGTTTTGTTCCGAACACTCGAAACCTATCTTCTCTGCTACTTCTGGCGATACTAAATACGAACTTATCGTTGTCCCAGATTCAAACGTTTCCACCAGCACATCTTCCGCGGATAAGGACGTTATGGGAGTAGGAAAGGATACCGCTGGCATCAACAGGAAGGATTTTCGAAACCGGTTCAAATTTTCAGCCTCGACGCCTAAATCAACCTGAGACAACATGTGCACCCCGAATTGACCGACGGTATTTTCGAGTTGCAAAGGTTCTAGCCAAGAAATGTTCTTCGTGAATGATGCGAACCACAGAAGAATTTTAAAGTCGCGCTTCAACGCGTCAACAACGCCCGGATGTCTAACTTTCACCGCCACTTCTCGTCGTTTTTCCTTTCTTCGCCGTTTCTTTGTCACCACTCCTTCTCCCCCTTCACCAGCGTTTGTTCCGTTTTCTTCGTCGTGCACGACTTCGTCCAAGTGTAAGAAATGACCTATTCCAGCAGCACCATCGTTCCACATGTCGCGTATGCCGTCCACGACGGCATTAAAACCTTGACCAGATAAGAGCATCTCGACGCCCGCGATGAGCGCATAGTTAAATCTCGAGAATAAATCCTGTCGTTTCTTCGACGATTCAGCGACGCCCTCGCGAAGCGTAGCCCTGTGTACTTGCGCAATTGATCCAGATGCCATCGGGTGTTCGTCGAAGGATTCAAAAATATGATCGAACGTATCGCCATACACCCTTTCTAAAGTTGACTTTGTGTGCTCCCATTTGTGTTCTGGAGCGGTAGATTGTAACTTTTCGAGTTCGTGACAGAGAACCGCCGGAAAAACGTCGTATCTCGTCGATGCCCACTGTCCCCATTTAATGAACGCTGGACCTGCAAACTCCAGTGTCTTTCGAATCAACATGTACCAGAGTTTTTTATACCACAGCGGACAGCTTTTCAGGTACGTCAAAGGGGCGAAGACGAGCGCAGGCGCAAACAAAAACGCCAAGTGTATTGAACGCAAAATAGTCATCACTTTTTCCTTCGCATGATCGCTCAACTCATCGTTGACGTGTTCTGCCGTGCTACTATTACTCGACGGTGTTCCAGATGACTCGGCTTGATTGCACTTAGCCAAGCGATTGTCGAAGTAATATGTCTTGGCTACCATTCCAAAAATCGGTAACGACGCCGCGCAGAGCGAACCCACTACGATTCTATTATTTCTTTTATTCGCGCTTCTGAGTGCCGCCGTACTACCACTATTACTATTACTACTACTAATACTACTTTTAGTATTCCGTTTTACTGCTGTTTTCCCGTTGATGCACGTGTACATTTTCCTTTGGGCAAAGCGCAAAGCAAAATTCGCGTTCGATATCGTCTGCGGAGTCAAAGCGCTCTTTCTCGCTATCGCCGCTTTGTGTGTCGTTTTCGTTGCCAAATGCAGCGCTCGGACAGAGTGAGGTACACTTTTTGTCGCGCTATTCCATCTATTCCGATACATCGCTTTCATCGCGCTTGAAGAATACTGTCGTTTGAGTGGGATTGTTTTCGCGGGGGCAGATGTGAGGAAAAGTCTCCTCGACGCGAAGTAAGACGCCGCCGCTGATGATGATGATGATGATGATGATGATGATGATGATGATGATGATGATGATGATGATGATGTTGGCGACGGCGCATCTGCTAACAACCACTTTTTCCCTCCTCTTCTAAAAAACAGACTCGACGCTGCTCTGTTTGCTGCACTTGTGTGAGAAGAAGAGGAAGAAGAGTACAATGTCGACTGCGATGAAGAGGCGAACTGATGCGTCGCTGCCCGAGAAGAGGAGGACGCTATCGTGCGTGTCAGTTGGCGTCGCATTTTCTTTTTGTTTGTTATCTTGTGTGGTTTACTCGGGGGGTTAAAATTGGGATTTGCTAACTCCGAGTAGTTTTTGCTTTTTGGAAGGTAGAGGAATGATTACAAAACTAAAAAATTTCAAAACGCTCCGTCGATGGTTGGTGGCGCCGGTTTCTTCATTTGCTCCTCCTTCTCGTCGAACGTGCGCTTGCACTGTTTTGCGAATTCCCAAAAGTACACCTCGTTTCCTATGCTCATGATTTCGTTCAAAACTAAAGTAGCCGAACGCCCGGGTTTCAAATCCACTCGACTCGCACCGACGACGGTTACGCCACGGTTAATTTTTCCCGCTTCGTCTTCTAAACCGTTCACCGAAAACGGTCGAGTCGTATATACGGGATCTTCATTCGCTTCTCGCTGCGAACGCGTCAAGTGGCAAAACCGTTCGGCGTCTTCTATGGACTCAAAAGCAACCACGTGAAACGTATCTTTCGGTCTCTCCTTTTCCGGTATTTCTCCCGGAACCATTTGCATGCACAGAAACTCCTCGTATTCTTGGTTTGGTCTGTTGACGAAAATAGCGTGGACAGCTCGTAACGATTTGTAATAGTATGGATCGCGGAGTTGCGGGTGAAGATTACTTTCGTCTTTGCTTTCCTCGCCGAAATCCATCTGCTTGTAGAAATCTTCCTCGGAAGCGCCGGTTTCGTTTTTTGGCACATTCAAGCCGTACTTATCCAGCACGGCTTCGTACTTTTCAAAAAGCTCGTCTTCGGTGTATTTCATCGTCATGAAATCTCTATCCATATTCTTAAGTGCTTCCTCTAAATCTGCAGGCATTTGTTCTTCTTCGCTATTTTTGCTCGCAGCGCTACTCGCAGACGAAGAAAACTCTTTAACCTTCGCTTCAACTTTTTTAATCTCTTCTTCGCTAATATTATCCACTGCGGCGCTATCGATGCTATCGGTAATGTTGCTAAAAACAGTTTTCCCGTCTCGACCAGATCCGTCATATCCTTTTCCATTTCTTTCGTCAATCTCGGGTAGCAGCGTGGGAATGATGACATCATCTTTTCCGCTTGCATCGTCTGCTTTATCTTCTTCCGTTTTAGCCAGAAAAGATTTTTGCAATTGTTCGACGTAATCTTCCGGTTTCATCCATTTCAAATTCGCGCCCGGGTGCGGAGTTTTCATCTTCTTACCAGCGATATCTATCGTTCCTGTTTTAAAATCGACTATCCGCTCGGCTTCTTTGATGGCACTTTCCGCGCCCTGGGCGTCGCCGACTCGTTCGAGCCATTCCGCGCGTTTTACTTCCGCCTCGGCCTGTTTCATCTTCATTCGAGTCAGCATTTTCAGTCTTTCCGTAATCATAATTTCCACTTTTTTAAAGTTTTTCACCTTTGTTCTGTCTTTGCGCAACTGTTTCAGCCTCCATTTCAAACGCGCTCGTTCTATTTCCACGCGTCTCTCGTTCACCGGAAGTTCGTTCAAATCTTTCTCCTCCATCGAGAGCATTTCCTTCACCAACTTTACGTCTCTCTCGTCTCGAAAACGTTTCAAAACGACGTAAGTCAGCGCGAGCGCAATCCATTGCGGGGAAAAAATAGAGGATAACGCGTTTCTCAACACCGTGTTCATCTTTCCTTTCGAGGACGGCGAAGATGTGGATGCCTTGGGTCCTGTGTATTCCACCTCGACAAAGTTTCGAGAGAGCTCTTCCACGGACAACTTTTCCACGTCCTTCATCTCTTCGTTATAGATGCTCACCGGGTCGTTGTTGTTATTATTACTACCACTACTATACACAATATCGTCTGAATGATTCGCTTTCTTTCCTGATTTTGATGATTTTGATGATGACGACGACGATGAAGAAGATGAAGACGAAACAGAGTTTTCGTCGTTTGTATCGCCGACGGCGGCATTTGTTGTTGCTTTAGGAATCCTTCCTTTTTTTGTTGATGATGATGATGACGCGTTCGAGATTTTCAATTGGATCACCATTGGTTCTCCAAAAAGCGCACGAGAGGCGAGCATGGAAGTGATCATCGTGAATTCTGCTCTTCGTATCCTTCTTTTCTTATCTTCCTTCTGCCGACCGAGTTCTTTGCAACAATTGAAGAAAAATACAGTTGTGCCAGCCAGCTGATTTTTCTGCGAAATGAAGAAGAGAGAATCAAAAAAAAAGTCAAACACAGCAGACACAAAAAAACGCACCGTAACAAAGGAAAGATATTATTAAGCGAATGTATGCGCACCCTTTTGTATGCCAGCTGATCGTGCATGCACCAAACACAGACGCGAGAAAGAATGGCTTTACCTCTGCATCATCTGCGGCGTCGTCGCTCAACGCGAGAGGAGGAATGAGAAGAGAAAAGCGGGGACAACGCGTGAGAGTATCTGCGTCCTTGCCTGAATATCCACAATCGACTGAAGACTTGTATTTCATCTTGGGCGTTTCCGTCGGAGCGAGTCAAGAAGCCGTCAAGCGGGCGTATAAACGGAAAGCCAAAAGGTATCATCCAGACGTGAACAGTTCCCCAGAGTCCGCGGAAAAGTTCATACAAATCAAAGCCGCATACGAGACAATTCAATCAACCAGAGGCAACTTAGAAAACGTCCAAACGCGAGAGTGGAAAGAAAAATGGAAACAACAACTCAGGAATCTGAGGCGGGAAAGAGAGAAGAAAATAGCTGTCGCCACCAATAGGGAGAAGCGCGCCGACAAAGATGTTGAATCTCTAGTCGGCACCATGGAGATGCAAGCGCAGATATCGAATCAACTGAGAAACTTGAAAGCGAGAACCAACCGAAAACGAACGAGGCAGCAAACTTTGCAAAAGTCGACATTTAAAGAACCATTTGAACTGTCCGAGGAAGACTTGTGGAATCACGAGGTGCAGTAAAATGAATAGGATAGGATATAGATAGATTAGATGGACAAACACACGCATACGCGTGATATTAATGTTTGAGAGCAAACTACGCGCGAAATTAGTTTTATAGAAACGCGAATATTCTTGTTTTGTTTTTGATTTTTGCTACTAGATTATTAAGAACTAAATACGACTACTACATCGAGAAGCAAATGAAATTACTTCTCGACAGCTTCGCGGAGACGTCTAATGGTGGATCTCACGGTGACGGCACCGGAAGTGTTCAACGCGTACGCGCCGCCAGCTTTTACCTTGTGGCATCCGCTGCACCCCCAAATTCCGACAGCTTGACGCTTGACCGCATATTTACCGCAGAAGTCGCAGAAATACTTCGAGTGTTGCGAGATTTCTTGCTTCTTAATAACCTTACGGAGGGAGGCGCCGTAACGCGTACCGTATTTCCCGGTGATACCTGTACGTTTGAGAGAGGAGAGAAAAGAAAAGACATTTGGTGAGTTTCAGTCAAAACAGGAGAGAGTTGAGACGGGCGGACTCGCAAAAATTGTGGGAGAGAAAGAAATCCAAAGCCGTGGAATGACCACTGCGCGAGCGTGTAATCGATCCGAAAGATGCATAAACGCGTTAAGAAAACGTATGTACGTTTAACGTGCGCATTGATATGACCATCTACACGAATGATTGATACGAGCTACGCGCATTTCGAAACGAGAAAAAGCCCGGAAAACGAGGGAGACAGGGCTTCCGCTTGCTTAGGCGGAAAATGCGAGCGGTGCATTTGTCCCACATCCCATCCGATGCGCGCAACGCATCATCTCGCGTGAGCGCACATACGGTGCACAACTATTCTTCGATGTGATTAACGTACCGACTTTCTTCGTTCTCTTCGCCATTGTTTGCGCTTACTA
>Ga0115566_10004974_pt1 | contig 10494 bp, 9 predicted proteins | sample COGITO_mtgs_1204_3_FD_87173 | JGI IMG/M metagenome (GOLD analysis project Ga0115566, IMG submission 87173) | Pelagic marine microbial communities from North Sea - COGITO_mtgs_120405 | ecosystem: Environmental > Aquatic > Marine > Epipelagic | place: Germany:Helgoland, sampling site Kabeltonne...
ACAGCTATTTTAGGAAGAAGTGGTTCAATTGGTATTGGTTTTTCTATACCCTCTAACAGTGCAAAAATTGTCATTGATCAATTAATTGAATTCGGTGAGACAAAAAGAGGTTGGCTAGGAGTAAGAATTCAAGAAGTGACGCAAGAAATTGCTGATATTGAAAAATTAGATAAACCAAGAGGCGCATTAGTTGCAAGTGTTGCTGAAAATAGTCCTTCAGAAAAAGCTGGAATTAAATCGGGGGATATTATTTTAGAATTTAATGGAGAACCTATAAATGAAATGAAAGAATTACCAATGATTGTTGCAAAAACTGCAGTTGGTAAAAATGTTGAAGTAAAAATTTGGAGAGACAAAAAAGAAATATCTAAAACAGTGCTTCTTGGAAGATTAGAAACTTCTGAAGATTTTAAAGCAAGTAAAGAACCAGAGCCAACTTTAAAAGAAACTGAAATTGAAAATTTAAAAATTACTGTTCGAAAATTAAATGATGAAGACATCAAAGCACGAAGTTTACCCAATCAAACTACTGGTTTAGTAATCACTAAAATTGCAGAAGATAGCCCACTAATAAAATCATTAGCGGTAAACAGTATAATTCTTGAGGCTCAAAAAAGAAAAATAAGAAACGAAAATGATTTAAACCAAGCAATTAAACAAGTAATGAATTCTAATCAAAAAACTATATTGCTTGCAATTTATAATACTGAAAACCAAAGAAGATATATTGGTGTCAAACTAGATTAATCATGGATTTAAAATCCAAGATTATTTTAATCTCAGGTCCAACCGCTTCAGGAAAATCTAATTTTGCAATTCAACTAGCAAAAAAATTAAATGGGGAAATTATAAATACTGATAGTATGCAGGTTTAAAAAGAACTCAAAATTTTATCTGCAAGACCTTTAAAAAAAAATTATCAAAAAATAAAACACCACCTTTATGGATTTCAAAGTGCAAAAAAAATATTTTCTACAGGAGATTGGTTAAAGCTAGCAATTGCCAAAGTTTATGAAATTAAAAAAAGAAAAAAAGTTCCAATTTTAGTTGGTGGAACTGGATTATACTTTAAAGCGATTACGCAAGGTTTAGTTAGTATCCCAGAAATTCCAATGCAATTTAGAAATAAAATTAGAACTTTACATAAAAAACTTGGTCAAAATAAATTTTATCTTAAATTATTAAAATTAGATCCAATTTCTAAAAATAAAATTAATCCAACAGATACTCAAAGAACTATAAGGGCTTATGAAGTTAAATCATTTACCAACAAATCACTTCATCAATGGTTTGAAGATACTAAAGCTGTTTTTAAAGAACGAGATTTCTACAAATTATACATAGATTTTCCAAGACCTGAACTCATAGAAAGAATTAATCAAAGAGCTAAAGAAATGTTAGAAGGTGGAGCAATTCAAGAAGTTAAGAGTTTTATTAAACTTAAAGTTAAAAAAGATAAAACTGCAAATAAAGCTATTGGCATCAATGAAATTAAAGATTATTTGAATAAAAAAAAGAATTTAGAGGAAACCAAAGAGATTATTGCGATAAAAACAAGACAATATGCTAAACGTCAAAGCACATGGGCCAGAGGTCACATGAGTGATTGGCATAAAATTAAGCCACAAGACTTGGAAAAGTTCTTAAAAAAAATTTAAATATTTAATTGTTAAACTTGACCAATCAGTACAACTTCAGCTAGATTGCACAAATGCCAAAATTATACACAGGAGCGGAAATAGTTTTTAAGTGCCTTGAAGATCAAAAGGTAGAATATATTTTTGGTTATCCTGGTGGTGCAGTGTTACCGATTTATGATGAATTAAAAAATCATTCATCGATTAAGCATATTTTAGTTCGACATGAACAAGGTGCTGGTCATGCTGCAGAAGGTTATGCCAGGTCATCTGGAAAACCAGGTGTTGTTTTAGTTACTTCAGGTCCGGGTGCAACAAACGTTGTAACAGCTTTGACTGATGCCTATATGGACTCTGTTCCTTTAGTTTGTATATCAGGACAAGTGCCTACTCATTTAATCGGCACTGATGCATTTCAAGAATGTGATACTACAGGGATTACAAGACCTTGCACAAAACATAACTGGCTGGTTAAAAATATAGATGACTTACCTAGAATTTTACATGAAGCTTTTCATGTAGCAACTTCTGGAAGACCAGGACCAGTATTAGTTGATATTCCAAAAGATATTCAGTTTGCAAAAACAAAATATTCAAAACCAAAATTTGAGAAAAAACTAAATGGTAAATCTCACAATAAATTTTCTCAAAAAGAAATTGATCAATTGATAGATTTAATTACTAAAGCAAAAAAACCAATTTTTTATACTGGCGGTGGAGTTATAAATTCAGGACCTAAAGCAAGTGAGGCTCTAAGAGAGCTAGTACATTTAACTGGTTTTCCAATTACCTCTACACTTCAAGGATTAGGCGCATATCCTGGAGATGATCATCAGTTTTTAGGTATGCTTGGAATGCATGGAACATACGAAGCAAATAATGCTATGCATGATTGTGATCTTTTAATAAATATTGGCGCAAGGTTTGATGACCGGATTACAGGTAAGATAGATGAGTTTTCTCCTAAATCAAAAAAAGTACATATTGATATTGATCCATCATCAATAAATAAAATTATCAAAGTAGATTTATCAGTAGTAGGTGATGTTTATGAAGTTATTAAATCTACAATAAAAATAATAAATAAGAAAAAAATTAATTTTGCTAAATCAAATAAACAACAAATTTCAAATTGGTGGCAACAAATTCAGAAATGGCGATCTAAAGATTCTTTAGGCTTTACTAATAGTGATGTAACTATAAAACCACAATTTGCAGTTCAAAGACTTTATGAGTTAACAAAAAATCAAGACACTTATATCACTACAGAAGTTGGTCAGCATCAAATGTGGGCGGCCCAACATTATAAATTTAATAAACCCAATCGATGGATGACCTCAGGAGGGTTAGGCACGATGGGGTATGGTTTACCTGCAGCAGTTGGTGTTCAGATTGCTCATCCTAAAAAATTAGTTATTGATATTGCTGGAGAAGCTTCCGTGCTTATGACTATGCAAGAAATGTCAACAGCTATACAATATAATCTGCCAATCAAGATTTTTATTCTAAATAATCAATATATGGGAATGGTTCGACAGTGGCAGGAATTACTACATGAAAAAAATTACTCTGAGAGTTATTCTGAGGCATTACCAGATTTTATTAAAATGGCTGAGGCATACGGATGCAAAGGCATTAAAGCAACAGATCCAAGTGAATTAGATGAAAAAATTCAAGAAATGATTGATTATGATGGTCCAGTAATATTTGATTGCCATGTTGATCCAACTGAAAATTGTTTTCCAATGATCCCTTCGGGAAAACCACATAATCAGATGATTTTAGGACCAAAAGATAAAGACGAAAATAAAATTACTGGAAAAGGTAAATCTTTAGTTTAATGGCAAAAGCAAAATCAGCATATAGTGTTCCTATAAAGGGTGGAAAACCAGATACTCATATAATAGTTGTGTGGGTTGATAATGAAGCAGGAGTTTTGGCTAGAGTAGTTGGGTTATTTTCTGGGCGAGGCTATAACATAGAATCTCTAGCGGTAGCTGAAATTGATTTTAAAAGAAATATTTCAAGAGTAACTATTGTAACAACTGGAACACCCCAAGTTATTGATCAAATCAAATTGCAATTAAAAAAGTTAGTTCCAGTTCATAAAGTTGCTGATTTTAAAAGAGAGGATAAGAAGGTTATTTTTAAAGAAATGGCTCTATTTAAAATCGTATCTTCAGAAAAAAATATTAAAAAATCTCTTAATGCTTGTAAAACATTTCATCCAGTAATATTAGATAAGACAAATAAATCTGCAGTAATTCAAATTACTGCACTAAGAAGAGAAATAGATTTAATGATGAAAAAATTAAAACCCCTAGGTCTTGTCAGTGCCTCAAGAACTGGAGCGGTAGCTATGACTAGAGGCGCAGATATTTTTAACTAATTTTAAAAGGAGAAACAAAATGAAAATGTTTTATGAAAAAGATGCGGATGTAAATTTAATAAAAGAAAAAAAAGTTGCTATTTTTGGTTATGGCAGTCAAGGCCATGCGCATGCACTAAATCTAAAAGATAGTGGTGTTAAAGATGTGGTTGTTGCATTACGAGATGGATCATCAAGCAAAGCAAAAGCAGAGTCTAAAGGATTAAGAGTTATGAATTTATCAGATGCTGCAGAGTGGGCAGATGTTTGTATGATTTTAACTCCTGATGAACTTCAGGCTACAATTTATAAAAATCATATAGAGCAAAGAATTAAAGAAGGAACAAGTTTAGCTTTTGCTCATGGGTTAAACATTCATTACGATTTAATAAAAGCAAGAAAAGATCTGGATGTATTTATGGTAGCTCCAAAAGGACCTGGGCATTTAGTTCGAAGTGAGTTTGAAAAAGGGGGTGGGGTGCCATGTTTAATGGCAGTTCATCAGGATGGCACAGGAAAAGCAAGAGACTTAGCATTATCTTATGCATCAGCAATTGGTGGTGGCAGATCAGGAATTATTGAAACAACCTTTAAAGATGAATGTGAAACTGATTTATTTGGTGAGCAAACTGTCCTTTGTGGAGGATTGGTAGAGTTAATTAAAAATGGTTATGAAACATTGGTTGAAGCAGGTTATGAACCTGAGATGGCATATTTTGAATGTTTGCATGAAGTAAAATTAATTGTGGATTTAATTTATGAAGGTGGAATTGCTAATATGAATTATTCAATTTCTAATACTGCAGAATATGGAGAATATGTATCTGGACCTAGAATAATAAATAAAGACGAGACAAAGAAAAGAATGAAAGAAGTACTTTCTGACATTCAATCTGGAAAATTCACTAAACAGTGGATGGATGAATGTAAAAATGGACAAAAGAATTTTCTTAAAACTCGTGAAGATTTAGCACAACATTCAATTGAAACAGTTGGTGCTAAATTAAGAGCAATGATGCCTTGGATTGGCAAAAAAAAATTAGTGGATAGCGATAAAAGCTAATTTATAAGGACAATTTAGGCTATAAAAATTTTTTTATATCACTTATACTTTTCTTAAATAATTTAAGAGGAGTATAAAATATGAAAATTAATAATTTATCCAAAATACTAATTATTTTATCTTTAGTTTTTGGTTTTTCATCAGCTTCAGCCAATACAATTAAATGGTCGATGGCTGGTGATAGTTTAACGTTAGATCCTCATGCGCAAAATGAAGGTCCAACTACTCAAGTATCAAGACAAGTCTATGAGGCACTAGTAACCAGAGGCATTGATATGTCTATTGGACCACAACTAGCAACAAGTTGGAAAGCAATAGATCCAACGACTTGGTATTTTTATTTAAGACAAGATGTAAAATTTTCTGATGGTACGCCGATGACTTCTGAAGATGTTGTCTTTAGTATAATTAGAGCTCAACAACCAACATCAGATTTTAAAGAATATATAAGTTCTATTAGTTCAGTAAAAGCTATTGATGATTATACAATTGAGATTAAGACTAAAGAACCAAACCCAATTCTTTTAAATCAATTATCAAATATCTTTGTCATGTCTAAAGCGTGGGCAGAAAAACATTTTGCACTTGCACCTCAAAATTGGGGAGCATCACAAGAAACCTATGCTTCTGTAAACGCAATGGGTACTGGACCTTTTAAGATTACTCTAAGAGAACCAAATACCAAAACAGTATTTAAAAAGAATACTAAATGGTGGGGTGATGTAGAGCATAATTTGACTGCTGTTGAATTAATTCCAATTGCGAATGCCGCAACTAGAGTTGCAGCTTTATTATCAGGTGAAATTGATATTGTCACTGATGCACCAGTTCAAGATCTTGGAAGAATTGGTTCTTCTGGAGATCATAAAGTTGAGAGCACTCCTCAGATGAGAACTATTTTTCTAGGAATGGATCAGGCTGCAGACCAATTGAGATCTGGTAATACAGGTGATAACCCTTTCAAAAAGAAAGAAGTTAGACAAGCGCTTTATCAAGCAATTGATATTGAAGCAATTAAACAAAAAGTGATGAGAGGTAATAGTGCTCCAGCTGGAATAGTAACTTTTCCAGGTGTAACAGGCTATACTACAGAGCTTGATAAAAGATTGGCATTTGATCCAGAGGCATCAAAAAAACTTTTAGCTGACGCTGGTTATCCAGATGGTTTTGAAGTTGAACTAAGATGTCCTAATGACCGATATATTAATGATGAAGCCATTTGCACAGCAGTTGTTGGTATGTTGGGAAAAGTAGGTGTTAATGTTAGTCTAAATTCTCAAACCAAAAGTATTCACTTTAAAGAACTGGGTGAAAAAAAAGGAGACTTTTATATGCTTGGTTGGGGAGTTCCTACTTTAGATAGTCATTATGTATTTCATTATTTGTATGATACCGGAGCAAGCTGGAATAAAGCTAACTTTAGTAATGCAAGAGTTGATGAACTTATCAAGGTTATGGAAGGTGAAGTTGATTTAGATAAAAGAAATACTGCAATTGCCGAAGCTTGGCAAATTGTAAAAGATGACATTACTTATCTACCTTTACATCACCAGGTAATTGCTTGGGCTTCTAAAAAGAATGTGAATGTTCCTATTAGACCTAACAATGAACCTTTGTTCAGATTTTCGAGCAAAAATTAAAAAAATTAAAAACATAAGCCCTTTATATAAAGGGCTTATGTACATTTAAAATTTCAGACATTGGCGATATATTTTTTAAAAAGATTAATTCAATCAATACTAGTAATGCTAGTTGTAGCATTCGTATCTTTTTCACTTTTTACTTTTGTGGGAGATCCAATCAATAATATGGTTGGTGAAGAAACATCAGAAAAGGAAAGGGCTGAATTAAGAGTTACACTTGGTTTAAATGATCCAATTCCTGTTCAATTTGTAAGATTTATTAAAAATGCCTCAAAAGGAGAATTTGGTATTTCTTACCAACTTAGAAGACCTGTATCAGAATTAATAACTGAGAGGCTTCCAGCTACATTAGAATTGGTATTTGTTTCTGCGATAATTGCATTAACGGCAGGAATTTTATTAGGAGTTTACACAGGAATTAATCGAAATAGTTTTACAAGTAATATAATTTTAGGAGTATCTTTATTGGGAGTATCCTTACCAACTTTTGTTATTGGGATACTTTTAATATATCTTTTTTCAGTCATCTTAGGGATTTTGCCATCTTTTGGTCGTGGAGAAGTCGTGGATTTAGGTTTTTGGAAAACTGGTTTCTTAACTCTGTCAGGACTTAAAGCAATTATATTACCCTCAATTACATTAAGTTTATTTCAAATGACATATATTATCCGATTGGTTAGAGCAGAAATGATGGAAATTTTGCAAACAGATTATATTAAATTTGCAAGAGCCAGAGGCATAAGTGAAAATAAAATACAATATCGTCATGCATTAAAAAATGGATTAATTCCAGTGATTACTATTGCGGGGATTAATATTGGAACTTTAGTAGCATTTTCAATTATTACTGAAACAGTTTTTCAATGGCCTGGAATGGGATTTCTTTTTATTCAAGCTGTTAAATTTGTGGATATTCCTATTATGTCAGCTTATTTGGTATTTATTGCCTTTATATTTGTCATGATAAATTTCATTGTAGACATACTTTATTATTTTATTGATCCAAGAATAAGAATTAAAGGAACAGAATAAAATGCAAAATCAAAATTTATCATTGATTAATAAAATCATCGATAGTGATATTTTTTTTAGTTTTAAAAAATCTCCAACTGCAATTATTTCAAGTTTAATATTATTAATTATATTTTTCTGCTCTTTTTTTGTAGAGATAATTGCTCCCTATAATCCTTTTGATCCCTCAAGTTTATCATTAATGGACGCATTTACTCCTCCTTCATGGTCTGAGGGTGGAACTAGAAATTTTCTTCTTGGTACCGATGGGCAAGGTAGAGACATGTTATCAACAATTTTATATGGTTCTCGAATTTCATTGATTGTAGGTTTTTCAGCTATTTTGTTTAGTTTGATTCTTGGTGTTACTTTAGGTTTAACAGCTGGTTATTTTGGTGGAAGATATGAAATGTTTGTAATGAGAATAACAGATGTACAATTAACTATTCCAAGTATTTTAATGGCATTGCTAGTGGATGGAATTGCACGTGGTATTATTTCAAGAGAACTACATGATCAAATGGCAATTTATGTTTTAATTTTTGCCATTGGAATTTCTGAATGGCCACAATTTGCTAGAGTTTCAAGAGCGGCAACCCTAGTTGAAAAAAATAAAGATTATGTTTCAGCATCTACTATTATTGGAGTTTCAAATTTAATGATTATGCTTAGACATATATTACCAAATATTTTACGACCAATTTTAGTAATTGGCACAATAGGTTTAGCTTTAGCAATTATAGCAGAGTCTACATTAAGTTTTTTAGGAGTAGGGGTACCACCTACAACACCATCTTTAGGAACTTTGATTAGAATTGGAAATGATTTTTTATTTTCAGGTGAGTGGTGGATTACTTTTTTCCCAGCAATTTTTTTAGTGCTTTTAGCTTTTTCAATAAACCTTTTAGGAGATTGGATGAGGGATACACTCAATCCAAAATTAAAATAATGAGTTTTTTAAAAATTAATAACTTATCAGTTAATTACATCATGAGAAAAGAGACTGTCTTTGCTGCTCAGAATGTTAAATTTGATGTAAGCAAAGGGGAAATATTGGGCCTAGTTGGAGAGTCTGGCTCTGGAAAAAGCACAGTAGGTAATGCCATTATTAATTTAATTGATGAGCCTGGAAAAATCTCTGAAGGCTCAATTTTTATTGATAATATTGATATTTATAAAGATCCAAAAACCATAAAAACTCTTAGAGGAAAAAAAATTGGTATAATTTTCCAAGATCCTCAAACTTCTTTAAATCCATTATTAACAGTTGGCGAGCAGCTAATCGAAACTATTCAAACTCATCTAAGTTTAAATAAAGCAGATGCAAAAAGTAGAGCAATCAATTTATTAAAAGAAGTTGGTATTACAGATGCCGAAAATAGATTTGATAATTATCCCCATCAATTTTCAGGAGGAATGAGACAACGTGTGGTCATTTCGTTAGCTTTATGTTGTGAACCAGAATTATTAATTGCAGACGAACCAACTACAGCTCTAGATGTTTCAATTCAATCACAAATTCTTGATTTGATAAAAAATTTAACAAAAAAAAGAAATTTAGCAGTTATATTAATTACTCATGACATGGGAGTTATAGCTGAAACAACTGATAGAGTTGCGGTTATGAAAAAAGGTATTTTAGTTGAAATAGGGCCAACAAAAGAAGTGCTTGGTAATCCTAAAGCAGAATATACAAAAAGCTTAGTAAGCTCAGTTCCACCAACAAATAAAAAAATTAATAGATTTAATGTAATTAATAAAATTAATGAAAATGACAATCAGCTTAATTTAAAAATTTTAAATCGGTGGAAAAAAAAAGAACTGAATGATCAAAATTTGGTCGAAGTTAAAAATCTTAAAAAATCATTTCATGATGGGATTTTCTCTGAATCATCTAGTAAAGACGTTGTTGCAGTAGACGATATAAGTTTTAATATTAAAGAGGGAGAGTCTTTTGGATTAGTAGGTGAGAGTGGTAGTGGTAAATCTACAATTGCTAAGATGATCGTAAATTTATTTAAACCCACGTCTGGTGAAATTTATTTTGATAAGGTTTGTATCAATAAGATCACAGATAAAAATATTATGCTTAAGTTTAGAAGACAAATTCAAATGATTTTTCAAGATCCTTATTCATCTTTAAATAGTAGAATGAAAGTTTATGATATCATTGCAGAACCTATAAGACTTCATAATACCCTTATAAAAGAAAATGAATTAAAAGATTATATTAATGATTTACTAGAATCTGTTGAACTCACAAAAAAATCAGCTGATCGATATCCTCATGAATTTTCTGGTGGACAAAGACAAAGAATTTCAATCGCTCGTGCTTTAGCAACACAACCAAGATTGTTAGTTTGCGACGAACCCACTTCAGCATTAGATGTAAGTATACAAGCTCAAATATTAAATTTATTAAAAGATCTTCAAGAGCAATTAAATTTAACCATTTTGTTTATTAGTCATGACCTACCAGTAGTAAGACAAATGTGTGATCGAATAGCAGTATTAAGATATGGTAAACTATGCGAAATATCTGACACAGAAAACTTGTTTTTAAATCCTTCAAATAGTTACACAAAAGAGTTACTACATTTAATGCCTAAAATTGAGTCAATTTACGAGACAAGATAATCCCCAAAACGGTCATTTTGTTGGAAAAAAATATCGAAATATTTTGCAAAATCTAACATTGATTGTATTATACCCCCATTCAAAAAACACTTATTATGGCTAATAAAGATAGAGTATTTATATTTGATACTACGA
>Ga0115566_10004977_pt1 | contig 10493 bp, 8 predicted proteins | sample COGITO_mtgs_1204_3_FD_87173 | JGI IMG/M metagenome (GOLD analysis project Ga0115566, IMG submission 87173) | Pelagic marine microbial communities from North Sea - COGITO_mtgs_120405 | ecosystem: Environmental > Aquatic > Marine > Epipelagic | place: Germany:Helgoland, sampling site Kabeltonne...
AAAATGCGCGTATTAAAACTCTACAACGTTAATGATTTTGAACAGCTGGAAAGGCCCGACAAATATCGTGGCTGTACCTTAAATTCTCCTGCCCAGGAAATACTGACTGATTTTAACTACAACCATCCCTATGTTGTAGAGTCGACAACCAGCGCTGTTGAAACAGAAGCCATGATGAAGAGAGCCCATGTCAGGCTAAAATTCGTTATCGACAAAGAAGAGCGTTTTCTGGGAATTATTACCCTGACCGACCTGGGTCAGGACAACTTGCAGAAATATGTCGATGCAGGTTTTGAACTGGAGGATATAAGCGCCGCACAAATCATGACACCAAGATCAGCCTTAAAAGCCTTTAATTATGATGAATTGGCTGAGTCCACCATTTGTGATGTACTCACTTCTTTGCAGATGACAAACCTGCATCATTGCCTGGTGTTTGATAAATCCACCCGGGTCATTCGTGGATTGCTTTCCGCCAGCGATTTCGCCAAGAAGCTCGACATTCCCTTGCCCAGTGACGAGATACCGACCTTTGTCACTCTCTACAATATCCTCGTTGAACGAATAAACACTTCCAAAATAAAGGCGGGCTGACCCTTCTCTAAACACTAAAATCGGCAGCTGATGGAGGTTTTTGTGTTATTGATTGTGTACATAAAATAAGTCACATCAATGAAAGCGGAATATTCAAGCGGGGAAGAGAGAGACAGAGTAGAACTGAATCATGGCAAGCGCGGATAGAAGCAGAGAGGACAAGCGTTGCTCGTTATTTAGTATTATCAGTCATGCCACTTCTTCATGGATACCTTGCAACAAAGTCTGGCCTTTATTGTCAGCAACACTCACTAGTACAGCGACTAATGCAGATACCAGAAATGCTGGCAAAAGCACGTCAAGAGCACCAAGATAAGTCACCCCATTTTGCCATCCCAGTGCCAATAACAGAGACGGCACCGCAAACTTGAACCCGATAGTTGAAAGAAACCCGGCCACCATAGCGCACTTGGCCCCAAGCGCTGTGAGTTTTGACCAGCACAAACTAAGTATCACCACCGGGCAGAATGTGGCAGCAATTCCGGACCAGCCAAAGATAATAATCCAGAACACCCCGTTTTCAATATCGTAAAGCAGGATGCCCATGCCGATAGCAAAAGAAATAAGCGCGAGAATCAGCGTTACTTGCTGACTCAGTTTTACCAAAGCAGCATCTTTCATTTCCGGATGACGAGTCTTTTGCCAGTAATCGCGAACTGCGGAACTGGAGGCAACGACCAACAGGGAATCTATAGTGGACATGATGGCCGAGAGCACCATGGCGATATAGACCCCGGCAAAAAATGGCAGCAGCAGAGCCTGGGACATATAGGGGAGAATATTATCCTGATCAAAACCAAGATCAGCGTCCGTAAATAGTCCACGCCCTACTAGCCCAATCATTACCGCACCGGTATCTGCCAGAAGAGTCCAGGTTAATGCAACAACGGCCCCTTTGTTGATTTGATCTTCATCACGAATAGAAATAAAACGTACAAAGACCTGAGGCGACCCCAGAAAACCAATACCAATGGCAGCAAAACCAAGCGTCTGAAATATCGCCAGTGTTGTCCAGCCCTGCCCTGCTGTTAAGCTTAAATGACTGGAAAACCCCGATCCCAGAGTATCCAGAATATTACTGATGCCGCCAATTTCCAGCAGACCAATCACCGGCAGCACAACCAGTCCGGTGACCATTAGCAATCCCTGGAATACATCCGACCATACCACGGCGATAAATCCGCCCTTGGTGATATATAAAAGCACAACAAGGAAACCTATGGTGGCACCCAGATAGTGGTTCATATCAAGAAAGGCATTGAACGCTTTACCAGTGGCGAACACCTGAGAACCGGCATAGATAGGCACAAAGACAAGCAGAGCACCGGCAGCAATCAAGCGCAGCCCATGTCCCTTATCACGAAAGCGGGATTCAAGATAATCAGGGATGGTGACACTGTCATACTGATCGGTAAGACGTTTGAAGGGTTTCGCCATCCACAGCCAGGCAATCCCCACACCCAGTAATTCGCCCAGCACGATCCAGAGTCCCTGCAAACCAATAGCAAAACCGGTACCGGTCAGGCCGAGTAAAAGCCAGGCGGACTCACCCGTGGCACGGGCCGAAAAGGCTACATTGATAAAGCCCAGTTTCTTGCCGCCGGCATAGTAGTCACGAATGTCGTGCATGCGCCGGGAAGCAAAGTAACCGATGAGCAAGAGAATGATGCAGTAAATAAATACTGCGGAGGATTTCCAAAATAAAGCGCTGATGAAAAACTCCTCTTAATTATTTTCAGGAGAGGCTCTGACTGCACCTGCAGAATTACCTTTGTGGAGAAAGATAAGCCCCTAAATCTAAAAGATCCTTGTCACTGATTTCAGTCTTGCGAAAAGGCGGCATAATTTTTACACCATTACGAACAAACAAGGCGACAAGTTCCGGAGTCAGGTCGAGTCGCTCTTCCAGTACTCCGGATTTTTCTCCCTTGTAGATAAATTCCAGTGCTGATGTACCCGGATGCTTGCGTGCTCCGGGAGCATGACAGGATGAACACCAATGTTCGTAAACTTCCTTGCCATTGGCACGATCACCCACCTGGGCAAATAGTTCGGAACTTACCAGGGCCAAGACCAGCAATAGAAACGGCCTAGACATTGCTGTCTCCTTCCTTTTCTTTGCTCACATTGATGGTAGCAACGCCTTTTCCTTCTGTATCCCGAATATGCTTCGGCCAGATGCCATAGCGTCCGGCAGAAATAATTCCCCTGGGATCAATGGCGTCCTTGAGAGTTTGTTGTAATCTCAACAGCGCATTGTCATTAAATGAATATGCCGCTGCACAGTCATCCATGAAGGCAGTATGGGTGCGATATTCGCCCCAGCCATGTTCTGCAGCGACCTTGACCAGTTCACGGAAAATTTCCCGGGTTTTACGATTGGTATCAGCATCGCGGGTGACAGTAAATCCTACCAGAATGGTGAATGTGCGTTGATGGTAGGAATACGGGGGAACATTGAATACCGTATTGCCACCCATCTCTCTCAGTACCCGACCCAGAACTTTATTGGATTCCAGTACCGCCTCTCCGGTCATGGGTACCACCGGCGAGAAGCCCAGATGGCCGTTGGTGCCAGCGGGATTAAAATTGGAGCGATTACCCAGTTGGAAAACCGACATGGAAGGGACACCCAGGTGATTTTCATCCGCTGTCTGCATTAATTCTTCATAAGGCATCGGGAAATTGAGGGATTCCTGATCCTGGTAACGTACACCATCAATGTCGGCAAATTGTCTCTTCACATATTCCCAGGAGCTGTCGACAATTTCCCGTGGCCCATAAAACTTGAACTGGGAACTCCAGAACGGGGTATTGTTGCTGCGGGCAAACTCATCAAGAATCCGGATATCTTCCTCGTTAGCCCTTTCATAGCGCTCATGCATTTCCGGATTCTGCCCTATGGCAAACTGCATCGGAGACTGCACACCGGCATTGGAGTTAAGTATCCCGCTGTACATCATTTTTGCGGTTATTCTCACCAGTTCATGCACATCGTTATATCTCATGACCTGGACGGAGCCAGAACGAAAAGCTTCCGGTGCCGGGCTTAACCAAAAACCCATCTTGGTGACGACACCAAAATTTGACTGGGCAAACAGACCATCCATCCAGGGACCATAGCCCCAGCGATATTGCTGCCAGGTTTCAGCATTGGGCAAGGCACCCATGCCAGTGCGCACAATATCGCCATCCGCCAGCACCACTTCCATACCGCAATGGGCTTCGAAATGATCACGGTAAGGATTAACGGTGTAGCCGACGCCATGGTCCAGTGAATTACCAATCAGACTACCCCAGCCGGGATCCGGGCAGTCTATCCACAGATCGAGTCCCTTTTCCTGAATATAATTGTATAAATCAAAATAGGAAACGCCAGGCTCTACAAGCGCAAAGGCATTTTCTTCATTCACCTCAATAATCCGGTTCATGCGTTTCAGATCCAGTACCACACTACCGGTGAGTACGGGAGCAGAACCTCCATAGCCGAGGTTTTTACCTGTTGATACCGGGTAAACAGGAATTTGAAATTCGTTACAAATAGCCATCAGGGACTGCACTTCTTCAGCAGATTGCGGTGCCAGGGCAATAGATGGAATCTTCTCTTCTTCCTCACCCCACAATGGCGAATAGGCATCACGGTAAAGGTCAACATCAGCTTCATCTGTGAACACCCACTCTGCTCCGATCGATGACTCAAATTGCCTTACTGCCCTGTCAAAATCTGATTGACTGACACCTGGTGGATATCTCATGCTTTTCCCTTAACTGTTCTAATTCTTTAAAAAAACCATAGCTCTCAGGCGAAATAAGCCTATCATCATTCATTCCGTGTTTACACTTGTCGAAACAGTCAAAAGATATTCCAGAAAGGGTAAAACAATTGCATCCTGTACTCGAAATACACGGCTATGAAAGCTAAAATGTCTATCTGTAAAAGATATCTAAAATAGAATTTCAATATGTCTGTGCAAACCAAGCAAAATAAGAAAATCAAATTTTGAAAACTGAATTCCTGGGTAAAACTTTATCGGGTCCATTTACCGTCCCTTCCGGCATCGTGACCTGTGCTGCCCCTATCATCCAGCGCTTTTTTGACCAGATGCCAGAGGTAGGAGTACTGACCACCAAAAGCATTTGTCTGGAACCCAGACTTGGCTATCGCGAACCTATCCTTAGCCAGTATGCCCCCGGATGTTTCGTTAATGCTGTGGGTCTTACTAATCCTGGCGCGCTCAAGTCAGCAGAATTGCTGGGTGAACTCAAGATTCCAGACGACCGTTTCCTGTTGATTTCAATTTTCGGCGGCAGCGTTGAAGAATATGTGGAAGTAGCGAAAATACTGGCGCCGTTTGGCGATGGTCTGGAGCTGAACCTCTCATGTCCACACGCCAAAGGGTATGGCATGGCCATGGGGCAGGATCCGGAATTGGTCAAGGAAATCACCGCTGCGGTGAAAGCAGCCGTCGATGTGCCGGTCATTCCCAAACTAACCCCGAATGTACCAAACTTCGCAGAAATCGCTGAGGCAGCGGTAGCTGGCGGTGCTGACGCTCTGTGTGCCATTAATACCGTCGGTCCGGGTCAGCATACCCGCCATGGTCATGCCGTTTTGAGCAACGGTGAAGGCGGAATGTCCGGTAAGGGGGTTCTGCCAATCGCATTGAAATGTGTGAGCCAGGTCAGCCATCTTGATGTGCCGATAATTGCCTGTGGCGGATTGTCCAGCGCAGAGGATATCCGTTCATTCCAGCATGCAGGGGCCACAATATTTGGTGTTGGTTCCGCCTTGATTGGTATGACTACTGATGAGATTGCTGATTATTTTAATACCCTGTGCAATGATCTTGAACAAGGCTCTGAAAAAGCGGAAAGCCTTGTACGTTACGATATCGACATGGAATTTTCACCGGTCACCTTGGTGGAAAACAAACGCATATGTGATGACATCTGTATTCTTACCTTTGATTCCAAAGTATCAGTGCAAGCAGGCGAATTTATTTTTCTGTGGATACCCGGTCTGGGAGAAAAACCTTTTTCGGCACTCACCGATGATCCCTTCTCTCTGGTTGTGATCAACCTTGGTCAGTTCACCGAAGCCTTGATGAGTCTGGAACCAGGTACCGAAGCTTATGTTCGCGGTCCTCATGGTATTGCAGCTTCTCCACCCAAAGACTCAACAATAATGGCAGTCAGTGGCGGAACAGGTCTTGCGGCTGTGTATCAGATTGCCAGAGATTTTTCCGCTCATGGAAATAACAAAGCAGAATTTTTCATCGGTGCACGTAGTAAGGAACGTTTGTATTTCGTCGACGAATGTATAGCCATTTGTCCAACACATATAGCCACCGATGATGGCAGTGAAGGCTTCCATGGCGTAGTCACTGAATTATTACGCAGTCGTCTGGCAGAGATGAGTCAGGAAGAGCGGGATGGCCTGGTGTTTTACAACTGCGGACCTGAACCAATGGTCCATGCGGCCATTGCTGTGCAAAAAGAATTTTGCCGACCTGATCAGATATTCAATGCTATTGATTATATGACCAAGTGTGGCGTAGGTATCTGTGGTGCCTGTAATACTCCTGATGGCCGCCGTTTATGTGTGGACGGCCCTTTCATTGTTGATAATTAATTACCTAATCACGATAACTGTTTACCGGTGGTAATTGAGCGCCAGTTCCCCGGGGTCTGGCTTCTTCTGCGACTACATTCACTCTAAGTGAACCAATACCATCAATACTGGCTTCGATCACTTCGCCATCCTGCAAAAAACGTTGCTCTCCACGTACTGAAGTCCCCATACCTACACCACCAGAAGTACCATTGTTGAGTACATCGCCCGGGTAGAGCGTAATCAGGGAGGAAGCATATTCAATCAGCTCATACAGGGAATGAATCATGTCACCTGCAGTGGCCTCCTGCATCTGCTCATCACCGATGCTCAAGGTCTGACGCAATTTTTCCATGGGGTCGCCATAAAACTCTTTTGGCACAATCCATGGTCCCATTGGCGCAAATGTATCGTGGCCTTTGCCGACAAACCAGTCCACTCCCTGAAAGCCCCCAGGTGGTCGTCCACCCCGGTCACTTATATCCATGGTCACCATATAACCAAAAATATAGTCCTGTGCCTCCTCAGCACTGACATATTTCGCGGCCTTACCGATCACGGTGCCAAGCTCAACTTCCCAATCTGTCTGTGTGCGCCCGTAGGGAATTACTACTGAATCTCCATCACCTATCACAGCGCCACGCGTCGGTTTCAAAAACAGATAAGGCGCACCACGATTTTCACGACGCTCACGTCTGGATGCAGCAATTTCTTCAGGGGTGCCTGTTTCATTAACATGGGTATAGAAATTCACCGCGGCATTCATGATCTTGCCCGGGTAGATAATAGGCGGCAAGGTATCGATGGTATCCAGCACATGGATCCATGCCGGTCTGTCGATATCAAGCAGGTCATTGAGTACCAGGTAATTTGCGATTTCATATAACCGGCGTTTCAGTCCATATTCATAACGTTCGATTAAATCGATCATGTCATCAGGCATTGGTATTTCAGGCACCATGCCTGCGTTTTCCAGGCTGGCATTAGCTGCATCAAGCTCTACGATCAAGGCGTCACGAAATACCAGACCTAGTTCAGCAGATCCATTGATAGAAAATGTTCCCACTTTAAAGGGCGCAAGAATTTCGTCTGAGCTTTGTGCAAAAAGTGAAGTGGTGAAAGAAAATAAAAGAACTGCTGACAACAGCCTGATTGTTTTACCGGCAAACATGATCCATCCCCCTGGTCAGTTTTTGAAATAATTTTTTATAAAGGGGAACAAGTGTCACTCGGGTGACAGGGATGTGTCAAGCAAGTCACAAGCATAAGCTTGTAACTTGCGACTTGTAACTTGTGACTAGTTTTTATAAACAGCCTGTGCTGCAGCGACAGCCTTACCACTATTGATTCCAGCACCCATATCGGTCAAAACCGCATCAAGAGCACCAAGGAAAAATAAGACATTGGTTTTACAGCTGCTTTGCCCCATCAAACCTACACGCCATACTTTACCTGCAAGTGCGCCAAGACCGGCACCGATTTCCAGATTGTAGTCATTAAGCAGTGCTGCACGAACATTCGCTTCTTCGACACCTTCCGGTATGGTCACAGAATTAAGTTGTGGCAAACGGTACTCAGGAGCAACAATAAAACTAAGACCCATTGCTTCCACACCAGCGGCAAGTGCCTTGTGATGATAGGCATGACGTGCCCAGCTATTTTCAAGGCCTTCTTCTTCCAGCATCACCAGGGATTCGTGTAAACCGTACATGCTATTTACCGGGGCAGTATGATGATAGGCACGAGCGCCTTCACCCCAATATCCCATCACCAGGTTCATATCCAGGAACCAGCTTTGTACTTTTGTTTTACGGTTACTGATCACTTCTACTGCTCTGTCACCGAAACTTACCGGTGAAATACCAGGAGGGCAGGAAAGACATTTCTGGGTGCCGGAATAAATAGCATCAATACCCCAACCATCAACGTCGAGCTCTATACCAGCAAGGCCTGTAACGCTGTCTACCAATGATAAACAATCATATTTATGTGCCAATGCGGTTAATTCTTTTGCATCACTGCGAGCACCTGTTGAAGTCTCAGCATGGACGAAGGCCAGTACTTTGGCATCGGGATTCGCTTTTAGTGCATCTTCAACTTTATTGAGATCAACAGGGGCCCCCCAATCATCTTGCACCATTACCGGATGTGCTCCACAACGCTCTACATTTTCTTTCATACGCCCGCCAAACACTCCGTTCTGGCACACTACTGCTTTATCACCTGGTTCAAGAAGGTTATAAAAGCAGGTTTCCATGCCAGCTGAACCAGGCGCTGAAACAGGAATAGTTAATTTATTTTTCGTCTGAAATGCATACTGAAGCAAGCTTTTAATATCATCCATAAGGCCCACAAATGCTGGATCAAGATGACCAATGGTTGGTGCACCCATAGCAGCAGTAACGCGGGGACTTACATCAGAAGGTCCTGGACCCATCAAGGTTCGAAGCGGCGGATGAAAGGATTTGCTCATGGTTCTATCTCGCTATATTCACGTTAGTATAATTTTCAATTTCCGGAAATAAAAAAAGCCGAAAAGACGGCTTTTTTCTGCAACTGCTTAACTCTCAGTTACCTGTCAGGATTCTTCCACACCATCATAGTCAAAGTCTTCTTCAGGACGGTCAACGAGTTCAACATAAGCCATTGGTGCTTTGTCGCCAGTACGTAAGCCACATTTGATAATACGCAGGTAACCACCTGGGCGTTCAACATAACGCGGGCCAATTTCTGTGAACAACTTGCCAACAGATTCCTTGTCACGCAAGCGGGAAAAAGCCAGTCTGCGGTTAGCAACACTGTCCTGCTTGGCTAAAGTAATCAGCGGCTCAGCATAACCACGCAGTTCCTTGGCTTTAGCCAAAGTTGTTTTAATGATTTCGTGTTCAACCAGAGATGAAGTCATATTGCGAAACATCGCTTTTCGATGACTACTGTTCCTGTTGAGCTGACGCCCACTATGTCGATGACGCATTACAAATATTCCTGTTTAGTTCTTTCTAAATTAAGCAGCGCGTTCACTACCCTTAAGGGAGGACGGCGGCCAATTTTCAAGACGCAGACCAAGGGATAATCCTTTAGAAGCCAATACGTCTTTAATTTCTGTCAGTGATTTTTTACCCAGGTTAGGGGTTTTCAGCAATTCTACTTCTGTGCGCTGAATCAAATCACCAATGTAATAAATATTTTCTGCTTTCAGGCAGTTAGCTGATCGAACGGTAAGTTCCAGATCATCAACCGGACGCAGCAGGATAGGATCAATCTTGTCTTCCTGTTGCTCTGGCTCTTTAATCGCATCATTTTTGAGATCAACAAAAACACTTAGTTGATGCTGCATGATGGAAGCCGCCTGACGAATAGCTTCTTCTGGATCAATTGTGCCGTTAGTTTCCAGCTCAAGAACCAGTTTATCCAGGTCAGTACGCTGTTCTACACGTGCATTCTCTACAGAATAAGTAACGGAATTAACCGGCGTGTAGGACGCATCCAGCATCAGTTTGCCAACAGCACGGGTTTCCTCATCTGCATCAATTCTTGTATCAACAGGTGCATAACCACGACCAACACCAATTTTGATGTGCATGTTGATAGCACCATTTTCATTCAGGTTACAGATAAGGTGCTCAGGATTTATAATTTCAACATCCTGTTCCAAAGTGATGTCACCGGCAGTAACCGGACCTTTACCACTCTTGTTCAGATTAAGAACAACTTCATCTTTACCTTCGAGAATCACAGCCAGCCCTTTAAGGTTCAGGATGATTTCAATGACATCTTCCTGCACACCTTCAATTGTGCTGTATTCATGGACTACACCATCAATTTCCACTTCTTCTACGGCACAACCAGGCATGGAGGATAATAAAATCCTGCGCAAGGCATTGCCCAGTGTATGGCCGAAGCCCCTTTCCAATGGCTCCAGTACTACTTTTGAATGACACTTATCAAATTCTTCAACCTGAATAACTTGAGGTGTCAGAAAGTCAGCTAACGAAATTTGCATGGAATTCCTCTCAGACCTGGTAATGACTGAACGTTATTTCGAGTAAAGCTCAACGATCAAGCTTTCATTGATTTCGGAAGACAGTTCACTGCGCTCCGGCTTGTTTTTGAAAACACCTTCTAACTTGTCGATGTTCACATCAATCCACTCTATTTGCAGTCGACTAGCAGCCTGATCTAGAGCTGATTTGATGCGCATCTGGTTTTTGGCTTTTTCACGAACTGTGATGACATCGCCATCAGAAACCTGGTAAGAAGCAATATTGACAGTTTGTCCATTAACCTG
>Ga0115566_10004979_pt1 | contig 10492 bp, 12 predicted proteins | sample COGITO_mtgs_1204_3_FD_87173 | JGI IMG/M metagenome (GOLD analysis project Ga0115566, IMG submission 87173) | Pelagic marine microbial communities from North Sea - COGITO_mtgs_120405 | ecosystem: Environmental > Aquatic > Marine > Epipelagic | place: Germany:Helgoland, sampling site Kabeltonne...
CGTTTGTCGTAAGGTATGCTTTCCATTTTTAGTAAATATATAGATTTTTTATTTATAAAAAAGTATATTCATCAAAAGAATAAGTCAATATAACTTACCATTATGAAAGATTTGCTGTACCTTAAAGACGAACAAATTAAAGAGTTTATACAATTGCTCTATTATGCCTACAGGGAAACATTCTCTGATCCTAAGGAAATTTTATCCAAAAAATTCTTTGGGCCAGCTCACTTAAGGGCATTAAATCTAATTGAGAGAAATCCTGGTATTCATTTAGGTGAATTGATTTTTAGATTAAAAGTTACAAAGCAAAGTTTAAATAGAGTTTTAAGAGATCTCATCAAATCTAAAATGATTAAACAAATTCAAGATGAAACTGACACAAGAAAAAAAAACTTATATTTAGATAAAGAAGGGAAGTCATTTTTTGAAACAGTGTATAATACTCAAAAAAAAAGAATATTTAATGCTTTAAAAAACTCGAGTTCAGACTCTGTAATTAAATTTAAGGATGTTTTAAAAAAGATAATAGATGGAAAATAGTAAAAACCATATTCTTATTGTAGATGATGATAATAGGATAAGAGATCTATTAAAGGATTATCTGTCAGAAAATAATTACATTGTATCTTCAGCAGAAAACGCAGATCAAGCTAAAGAAAAATTAAAATATTTAAAATTCGACATTATTATCTTAGATGTGATGATGCCGGGTCAAAATGGTTATGAATTAACACGGGAAATAAAAAAAGAAATCAAAGTCCCTATCATTCTACTTACTGCAAAAGGTGAGGTGGAAAATAGAATTAGAGGTTTGGAACTTGGTGCAGATGATTATATAGGCAAACCTTTTGAGCCAAAAGAATTATTACTTAGGATTAGAAATATAATCGATAAAAATAATAAAATTGATTTAAAATCTAAACATTATGTAGGTGATGCTGTAATTGATTTAAATAAAATGATAGTTAGTTTAAATAGCAAATCTAAAAAGATAAATAATACAGAAAAAAAAATTTTGATCGAAATGCTTTCAAATCCAGGAACAACATTCTCTCGAGAAGAAATAGGGAAAATATCTGGAATAAGTCAAGAGAGGTCCATCGATGTGATGATTACAAGGTTAAGACAAAAGCTAGAAACGGATCCAAAAAATCCTAAATATCTTCAAACAATAAGAGGCTCTGGATATGTTCTCTGGATTGAATAGTTTCATAAAATATATTTTACCCAAAAGACTTTTTTATAGAGCTTTAATTATAGTTGCTGCACCTACAATCATTTTGCAAATTATTATTACAATAGTTTTTTATGACAGTGTTTGGATTAAAGCTAACAAAAATATAACTAGATCGTTGGTTAACCAATTGAAAACTATCGAAGAGGTTTACCAAAATGATAAAAAAAATTTAGATTTTTTTACAGATAGCTATAAAAATAATTTTAATTTTGAAATTGGAATTAAGCAAGAAACTTTTCCTAGTATTAGCGGGGAACGAAGATTTAGTCCTATGGATAGATTGTTGAGAAGAGAATTAAAATCAATTTTTGGAAATAATAATTACTGGTTTAACACTATAAAATTTAAAAATGCTGTTGAAATTAAAATACGCTCTGGGAATGATGTAGTTGAATTTTTAGTTCCAAAAGAAATGATCTCCACCTCCTCTGTAAGACTTTTTCTTTTATGGACTACACTTCCTTCTTTGGTTTTAATTATAGTTGCCTTAATTTTTTTGAAAAATCAAACTAAGCCGCTTGTTAAGTTGGCAAAAGCTGCGGAAAGATTTGGGAAAGGAGATTATGTTAATGATTTTAAAGCTTCGGGTTCCCAAGAGATTAGAAAAGCAGCTTTTGAATTCGATAGAATGGCTAAAAGAATTAATCGCCATCTTAATCAAAGGGCAGAAATGCTATCAGGCATCAGTCATGATTTAAGAACACCTTTGACTCGCCTTAAATTACAACTAGCATTGTTAAAACAAAAAGATGTTTCAAAAAAAATGTCAAAAGATATTGATGAAATGGAAAAAATGTTAAATGATTATTTACAATTTGCTAAAACTCAATCTCAAGAAAATACAGCTACAATAAATATTAATAATATTTTAAATTCTATAAAAAAAAATTTTAATAATGAAAAATTAATAATTGAAAATAATGGTGAAGTTGTAGAGTTGCAAGGTAGGCCTACTGCCTTAAAAAGATTATTTGAAAACATAATACAAAATGGTTTGAATTATGGAAACTATGTTTATGTTGATGTTCAAAAAGGAAACAAAAGAGCTTTAGTAACTATTGAGGATGATGGTCCCGGCATTCCAGAAGATCAATACAAGAATGTTTTTAAACCTTTTTATAGACTAGATAAAAGTAGGAGTTTAAATCAATCTGGTGTTGGCTTGGGTTTAGCTATCGTTGAAGATATAATAAATTCTCACGGTGGTAATATTCAATTAAACAAAAGTAAATATAACGGACTACAAGTTAAGATTTCTTTACCTTTTTAGTCTTTTTGATTTTCATTAATTTTTTAATAATTGTATCTTGCTTTTGAACAATTTTTTTTAAAACTTCAAATTCTTCTCTAGAAACAAGGTCAAGCTTGTTAATTAGTTTATCTCTAGTAAATTTCAGGTCAGTAGATATTTCTTTTTTGATATCCTTTGATGTTAAAATACCATTTTCAATAAAACTCGATATTGATTTTAATATTTTTTCTGAGTTGCTCATAGCTTACCTTATTTGATGGCAATACTAATTTCAAATATGATATAAGAAATTATGTACACCCACAATTTAGACCCTGTTTTATTAGATTTTGGGATCATTGTCATCAGATGGTATTCTCTAGCTTATATTTTTGGAATTGTAATTGGGTGGTGGGTAGGAAAAAAATTAATCAGACACATCTTAAAAAACACTAAACTTAAATTTGAACTTAAGGATTTTGACGACTTAATAAGTTATTTAATTATCTCCATAATTTTAGGTGGTAGGATTGGTTACGTAATTTTTTATAATGTTGAATATTATATTTCAAATCCATTGGATATAATTAAAGTTTGGGAAGGCGGAATGTCATTTCATGGTGCGTTAGTTGGAATAATAATTGGAACGTATTTATTTTCAAAAAAAAAAGCAATCGCGACATTTTTCATGTTGGATATAATAGCTTGTGTTGCGCCAATTGGAATTTTTTTAGGACGTATAGCTAATTTTATTAATGGTGAATTGGTTGGCAAAGTTACCAATGTTTCATGGAGCGTAATTTTTCCTTTAGTAGATACACTGCCTAGACACCCTTCACAAATATATGAAGCGATATTAGAGGGAATTATTCTATTTTTAATTTTAAATATTCAAATTTTTAAAAGAAAATATAAAATTGGGACAAGTTCATATTTATTTTTAATTTATTACGGTTTTTTTAGAATTATATCAGAAATATTTAGAGAGCCAGACATGCAAATCGGTTACTTATTTGATTTATTTAGTATGGGGTCAGTACTAAGTTTTTTTATGATTTTAAGTGGTTTAGTAATTTTCGGTATTTTAAAAAAAAATGAAATCTAATATAAAGTTCTTTAAAAAATCCAAGAAACTTCCAGTTGATGAATTTTTTAAAAATGTACTATACGACAATAAATTTGGATATTATACATCCAAATTACCTTTTGGCAAAAAAGGTGACTTTATTACCTCTCCGAATATTTCTTACTTGTTTTCTGAAGTAATTGCTATCTGGATAGTCTCTGCGTGGGAATTATTTGGTAAACCAAAAAATTTTAGCATTGTTGAACTTGGTCCAGGTGATGGTAGCTTAACAAATATTCTTCTAAGATCATTTAAAAAATTTCCAGAATTTAACTCTATTAAAAAAATTTTTTTATACGAAGAAAGCAATTATTTAAAGAAGATACAACAAAAAAATATATCAGATAAAAACGTTGGTTGGATTAATAATTTTAATTCAATCAAGAAAGGTCCAGTGATATTTTTTGGGAATGAGTTTTTTGATGCACTTCCAATTAAACAATTCAAAAGAAAAAAAAATTCTATACTTGAAAAAAATTATACACTCGATAAAAAAAATAATATTATAGAAGTCTTTAATAAAGCCTCAAAAACTGACATCAAGATTTTAAAATCTTATAAAACATTAAAAAATTTAAATTTTATTGAATTACCTAAATTTGGTTTTCAAGAATTAAAAAAAATGATCAAAAAGATTTCTAAATTAAAAGGCTGTATCTTGATGATAGATTATGGGTACTTAAAATCTAATAATCAAAATACTTTGCAGTCAGTGATGAAACATAAGAAAAATAGTTTATTGGAAAATTTAGGTAAGGCTGATATCACTGCTCATGTTAATTTTGATCTTCTTAATGAATTCTTTTTAAAAAATGGTTTAAAAGTTAATAATATTATTACTCAAAAAGAATTTTTAGAAAATATGGGTATTATTGAAAGAGCCAAGGTGGTTGCAAAAAAAATGAAATTTAGCCAGCAATCAGACCTTTATTTAAGAATTAAAAGGTTATTAAGTCCTGGTTCTATGGGTGACTTGTTTAAAGTAATTTTGGCTTATAAATTTGAAAAAAATAATTTTGTAGGGTTCAAATAATGTTTTATTCAAAAAATCTTAAAAAAATTAAAAATATCAATCACTGTTTCTTTTCTAGAAAAAAAGGTTTTTCTAGAGGTATTTATAAAAGCCTGAACTGTGGAAGAGGCTCAAAGGATAGCAAAAAAAATATTAATAAAAATTTAATTTTTATCTCAAATAAGGTGGGTGTTCCAAAAAAAAACCTAATATTAATGCATCAAACTCATAGCAATAAAGTAGTTGAAATTAATAAAAATAATTACAAAACAAAAATTAAAGCTGATGCGATGGTAACTAAAATGAAATGTATTGCACTTGGTGTCGTAACAGCTGATTGTGTTCCGATTATTTTATATGATGTCAAAAATCAAATAATAGGTTGTATTCATGCAGGGTGGAAAGGTGCCTATTTAGGTATAATCAAAAATACAATTAATAAAATAAAAAAAATGAATTCAAATAATATTATTTATGCATGTGTTGGTCCTTGTATAGGTCAAAATAACTATGAAGTTGATTTAATTTTCTTTAAAAAATTTATTAATATATCAAAAAAAAATAAAAAATATTTCATTCACATAAATAATAAAAAAAAACTTTTTAATTTAAGAAAATTTGTAACTGATAAGCTTCTCAAATATAAAGTCAAAGTTGATCAAATTAATAAAGATACTTTTAGTCAAAAGAGTAATTTTTTTAGTTACAGAAGATCAAAAAAATTAGATGAAAAAGATTATGGAAGATGTATTTCTACAGTATGTATGCCTAAACTTTATTAATTTGAAAAGATACAGAAATAAGGTATAAATAATCATATTTCATGAAAATTTTATCTGGAACTAGCAATTTAAAATTAAGTAAAAATATTGCTAAAAATCTTAAATTAAAATTAATTAATACTAATATAAGAAGATTTGCTGATGGAGAAATTTATATAGAGATAAATGAAAATATAAGAGGTAATAGTGTATTTGTAGTACAATCTACTTCCAATCCAGCAAATGATAATTTAATGGAATTGCTTTTAGTGATTGATGCATTAAAAAGATCCTCTGCAAAAACTATTACTGCAGTAATTCCATATTTTGGTTATGCAAGACAAGATAGAAAAGTTGCACCCAGAACTTCTATATCTGCAAAAGTGGTTGCAAATTTATTAACGAATGCTGGTGCAAATAGAATTGTAACGGTTGATCTACACGCAGGACAAATTCAGGGATTTTTTGATATGCCGGTAGATAATTTGTTTACAACTCCATTGTTTTCAAAGTTTATTAAAAAAAAAATTACATCAAAAAATTTAATTTGCGTTTCTCCCGATATGGGTGGAGTCGCTAGAACCAGAGCTTTGGCAACTCGACTAAAGGCCGATCTTGCAATTATTGATAAAAGAAGACCTGCCCCAGGTAAATCTGAAGTTATGAATATTATTGGGGATGTAAAAAATAAAACTTGTATCATTGTTGATGACATAATTGATAGTGGTGGAACAATCATAAATGCCGTCGAAGCTTTGAAAAAAAAAGGAGCTAAAGAAGTTTTTGTTTTTATTACCCATGCAGTCTTAAGTGGAGAAGCGGCAAAAAAAATAAAAAATTCAAAAATTAAGAAATTAATTATTACTGACACAATCGACAATTCGCATAAAATTAAAAACAACAATAAAATTGAGGTATTGTCTATCGCTTCCTTAATGTCAGAAGCCATGAAAAGAATAGCTAATTCAAATTCAGTATCAGATTTATTTAATTAACGCTTGTTTTGGCTTTAATCTTGGGTTATATACCCACTTCAATAATTTATGAGCAATTTAAAGGCAATTAAAAGAGAGAACACTTCTTCAGGAACCAATAACAAATTGAGGTCTGAAGGATTAATACCTGCAATATTATATGGGGGTAAAGATGCCAATCAAAATATTTCTGTTCAAAAAAAGGATTTAAAAAATTTAGTTAACTCGGATACATTTCTCTCGAAAGTCCTAGAATTAGATGTTGATGGGAAAAAAGAAAGAGTAATTCCAAGAGACATTGCTTTTAATGTTGTTTCTGATGAGCCTATTCATATAGACTTTATGAGAATAGTTGCTGGTAAAAAAATTATTTTAGAAATACCTGTTAAATTTATTAATCACTCTGACTCTCCTGGATTAAAAAGAGGTGGAGTATTGAACATTGTTAGAAGAAAAGTTGAATTGAAATGTCCTGGAGAAAGTATACCTAATGAAATAGTTATTGATTTAACTGATACAGATATTGGAACGAGTCTAAAAATCTCTTCGGTTAAATTAGAAGAAAATGTTGTTCCAACTATTACAGATCGTGACTTCGTTATTGCGACAGTTGCCTCGCCAACAGTAATGAAAGAACCAGAAAAACCAGCAGAGGGAGAAGCTACAGCTGAAGGAGCGGAAGGAGAAGCTTCGGCTGAGGGTACTGAAGCTGCTGCAAAAGATGGTGATGTAGCTAAAAAAGATGATAAGTCTAAAGATGGTGCAGATAAAAAATCTGACGATAAGAAACCTGCTGAAAAGAAATAATTAATATGCTTTTACTCGTCGGATTAGGAAATCCTGGATCCAACTATACTAATACAAGACATAATATTGGTTTTAAGATTATTGATGCTATAAATGCTCAATTTAAACTTTCCAAACAAAAACCTAAATTTAAAGGTTTATTAACAACAGGTAATATTGATGAAAAGAAAATTTATGCTATCAAACCATTAACCTTTATGAATAACTCTGGAACCGCTATTAAAGAGTTGATTGATTATTTTAAAATTGATGCAAAAAATGTTTTTGTTTTTCATGATGATATGGACATTGATTTTGGAAAAATAAAAGCAAAGTTCGGGGGTAGTAGCGCTGGCCATAATGGTATCGAGTCTATAGATAAATTTATAGGTAAAGATTATTCAAGAGTTAGAATAGGTATCGGGCATCCAAAACAAAAGAAAAAAGTCAATAATCATGTGCTAGAGGATTTCAAAGATGATGAAGAAGAAAAAATAAATGAGATTACAGAAAATATTGTTAAACAACTGCCAACATTAATTAATAAAAAAATAGACCTATTTTCTAGCAAAGTAAATCAAGACCTTAATGGGATTTAAATGTGGAATAGTTGGGCTTCCAAATGTAGGGAAATCTACTTTATTTAATGCTTTAACAGCTTCAAAAAATGCAGAAGCAGCTAATTTTCCTTTTTGTACAATTGATCCAAATATTGGAATTGTAGATGTCGTTGATGAAAGATTAGATCAATTAACCAAATTATCAAATTCAAAAAAAAAAATTTATACCAATATAACTTTTGTTGATATTGCAGGATTGGTAAAAGGAGCGTCAAAAGGAGAGGGATTAGGAAATAAATTTCTTTCTCATATAAGAGAGGTAGATGCAATCATTCATTTAGTCAGGTGTTTTGAATCTGATAAGATTACTCACGTTAATTCAAAAATTAATCCGGTTGACGATCTAGAAACAATTAAAACAGAAATAATACTCTCTGATTTAGATATTATTCAAAAAAAATTAGAAAAAGGAAAAAAAAAATTTCTTCAAGAAAAAGAAATTGAAATACTAGAAGAAAAATTAAATCAATTAAATGACGGCAAAGAAATAGTGGTAAAAGATGATTTTGAGAAAGAATTTTTATCTAGTTTAGGGTTATTAAGTGTAAAGCCAAAAATTATAGTATGTAATGTTGACGAAGAAAGCCTCGCAAGTGGAAATGCTTTTACTGAAAGTGTTAGAAAAACCTATTCTAATGAAAAAATTGTCACTATATGTGCAGATATTGAAGATCAAATTATGGGCTTAGATAATAGTGAAAGAGAAACTTTCATGAAAGAAATAGGTCTTAATAAAACTGGTTTAAATCAATTAATTAAAGAAGGATATGACCTTTTAAAACTTGATACATTTTTTACGTCGGGACCAGAAGAAAGCAGAGCTTGGACAGTAGAAAAAAATACACTAGCACCGAAAGCAGCAAGTGTTATTCATACTGATTTTGAAAAAAATTTTATTAGAGCTGAAGTCGTTACATATGAAGACTTTATAAAATATGGCAGTGCAGAAAAATGTAAAGAGAATGGAAAATTAAGAATTGAAGGTAAAGATTATATTGTTAAAGATGGAGATGTTTTATACTTCCGTGTTAATCCGTGACCAAATTTTCTTCATACTTAGGTAAACTAAAGTTGTTAAAAGGATTAGATAAATAATTACTTTTACACCAGTTCTATGTCTTTCTTCTAATTCAGGTTCAGCAGCCCAAGTTAAAAATGTTGTTACATCTCTAGACATCTGATCTACTGTCGCTTGAGTTCCGTCAGAATATTCTACGATATCTTCTGTTAATGGTGAGGCCATTTTAATTTTATTTCCAATCATGTATTTGTTGTAATATACACCGTCGTCTAATGATACGTCTGCTGGCGGATCCTCATATCCCATTAACACTGAGTAAATATAATTAGAGCCCCCTGGTCTTGCTTTAACCAGTACTGACATGTCAGGAGGATAAGCTCCTCCATTCGCGGCAATAGAAGCTTTTACGTTTGGGTATGGACTTTTAAATTTATCTGCTGGTCTTCCCGGTCTTGTAAACATTTCGCCCTGCTCATCTGGACCATCGGTAATCTCTACACTAGCAGCAATAGCTTTGACTTCTTGCTCTGAAAATTCAGGACCACCTGGTTCACCAAGATTTCTATAACTTAAATATTGCATAGAATGACAAGAAGAGCAGACTTCTTTATAAACTTGAAATCCTCTTTGTAATGAAGCCCTATCAAATTTACCAGTTATGCCTTTAAAGCTCCAATCAACCTTTAGAGGTTCGGCCTCCCCGCCAGCGCTGTATAGTTTAGCTGTAAAAGCTAATAATAAAGTAGCAATAAATAAAAGATTTTTTATATTAGATCTTTTCATTATCCTTCCTAGCGAGTGCTGGATCTGCGCCACCACTTAGTACTGGCTCTGAAATACTCATAGGAATTGGATCTGTTTTTTCTAACAATCCGACTACAGGCATCACAATAATAAAGTGAGCAAAATAATAAATAGTTCCTACCCTAGCTAAAACTAAATAGATTCCCTCAGCAGGCATTGCCCCCATATAGCCAAGCATTAAAACATCTAAAACAAATATCCAATAAAATTGTCTGTAGATTGGTCTAAACACTGCTGACCTAACTTTAGATGTATCTAACCAAGGTAAAACAAATAATATAAAAATTGCTCCAAACATTAAAATTACTCCGCCCAACTTATCTGGAACAGATCTCAAAATTGCATAGAAAGGTAATAAATACCATTCAGGTACAATATGTGCTGGTGTAACCAAAGGATTAGCAGGAATATAATTATCAGAATGTCCCAATACATTGGGTGAAAAGAAAACAAAACCTGCAAAGATAATCATAAACATTAACAATGCAAAAGCATCCTTAATAGTAATGTAAGGATGAAATGGAACTGTATCTTTAGAAGGTTTCTTAATATCAATTCCCACAGGATTGTTATTGCCAGGTACATGCAAAGCCCAAATGTGTAAAACGACTAAACCTAAAATTAAAAAAGGTATTAAATAGTGCAAACTAAAAAATCTATTTAAAGTTGGATTGTCTACAGAATAAGCGCCCCATAACCATGTTGTTATGCTTTCGCCTACAAGAGGTATTGCGCTAAACAAGTTAGTAATTACCGTTGCCCCCCAAAAACTCATTTGTCCCCATGGTAAAACGTAACCCATAAATGCTGCGGCCATCATTAAAAGATAAATTAAAAGTCCTATAATCCATATTACTTCTCTTGGAGACTTGTATGAACCGTAAAACAATGATCTAAAAATGTGAATGTAAACTGCA
>Ga0115566_10004984_pt1 | contig 10484 bp, 9 predicted proteins | sample COGITO_mtgs_1204_3_FD_87173 | JGI IMG/M metagenome (GOLD analysis project Ga0115566, IMG submission 87173) | Pelagic marine microbial communities from North Sea - COGITO_mtgs_120405 | ecosystem: Environmental > Aquatic > Marine > Epipelagic | place: Germany:Helgoland, sampling site Kabeltonne...
AACGGCCAAGACGCTAAAATGAACGATTCTGATGCGGGGAAGGCCATACATACTTCGCCAGCCTTGTTCGATTCCTCGATTTCTGCCGAAAAATGCATGGACGGCATGGCGGCAGGTTTTCCCTGTGCCGCTGTGCACCTGCTCGGCTTTCTTCCCAAACAAGACTTAGGAACGCCTCAAGGGTTGAGACTGAATGACGTCTGGGGATGGGTCGACCCGGAAACGTCGAGGAGATATGCGCTTGTTGGCCGCGAGGACGGAACAGCGTTCGTCGATGTATCGGACCCCACGAATCCGACGTATATAGGTGAGCTTTTGCGGCCATCGACAGCCCAAACCAACGTCTGGCGCGATATCAAAGTTGATGGCAACTATGCATTTATCGTAGCCGACGGTAGTTCTGGCCGCAGGGGAGGGCATGGCATGCAGGTTTTCGATTTGCGCCGCCTGCGAGACGTTTCTTCAGGGCCAGTTTCGTTCGAGGCGGATGCGGTCTATTCCGATTTTACGGTCGCACACAACCTCGCTATCAATGAGGCAACCCATCGGGCATTCGTTGTGGGAGCGAGAGTCGACACCCATGGGTGTAATGCTGGATTGCATATAGTAGATATTGCTGATCCACTTCAACCTACGTTCGCCGGGTGCTTTAACGATATCGGGACTGGTATTGGCCGGGATGGCTACACGCACGACGTGCAGTGTGTCATCTATGATGGACCGGATCAGATTTGGCAGGGACGTGAAATCTGTATTGGATCAAACGAAACAGCCATTTCAATCGCAGACGTGACGGACGCGGACAACCCCGTATCGATTTCCCGCGGGAGCTACCCCACGGCGGCATATGTGCATCAGGGTTGGTTAACGCAGGATCATCGCTACTTCGTGCAGGACGACGAGTTGGATGAGCGCGCGTATTCTGCACAGACCAGAACGTTTATTTGGGATCTTCACGATCTAGATGATCCGGTGCTGCTGACCATTTTTACGTCAGACATCATATCCACGGATCACAATTTGTACATAAAAGGCTGCTTTGCCTTCCAAGCAAATTATTCGAGTGGGCTCAGAATATTGGATGTATCGGACCCCGAACATCCTTTCACGGCAGGTTGGTTTGATACGTATCCCGCTTCGGATGCACTCAATTTTGAGGGTGCTTGGACCGCCTGGCCGTTTCCTGACGATGATCTCGTGCTTGTGACTGGCAGACGAGAAGGACTTTTTCTTTTGCAGCCTTCTCCTATCCTCGGAACCCGCTTCGGTGCCGTAACTGCTGTTACACAGGGCGAATCAGCTCATCTTTCGTGGTCCATGCAATCGGAAAATGCTATAGCCTCTTACAGGATAGAACAGGTCCTTAGCTCCGGAGATCGGGTGGTAGAAGCCGTCCTTCCCGCTAACCCGACTGGAACGGCTGCGCCAGGTTCGTATTCGCATGCGATAAATCCTGAAGCGGCGATAGCCCAATATCAGGTAACGGCCATTGGTATAGATGGCGCAGAGATTATGTCTGAGGTTGTAATCATCAATCTTGTCCAAGACACACATGTCCTGACAACTTCTTGGCCGAATCCGGCTACCACAGATGTGTCGTTGGAGCTATCCCTGGCCCACGAGCAAGACGTCAGAATTACCCTTCATGATGCACTAGGACGAGAACTCACATCGATCCGGAACGGCGCGTTTCCAATCGATCGGTCAGTGCGAATCTCGTTTTCTGTGAATGGATTGCCGGCAGGAACCTATCACGTTCGATTTCAGGGCGAACGGTTTACGGATAGCAGGGCAGTGGTAGTCGTGCACTAGGCTAGGCTATGCATCTTGAGCCCGTCACTGCTGAGGATTCTACTCACGCTGGACACCTAAAAACACCGTTTTCAACGTACTCTATTGATGCTCAGCTGTGTCCGATCCTTCGGCCAGCGAAGAAGGTTGTTGCGACGCAAAAGGTCGGACCAATTGATCTTCAAAGTCATCATGTATGGTAGCGCCCCTTTCCTGCGCTCCGGTTTCCAAGCGATAAAATGAGCTCTCATGCTCTCCTGACATACCGCTTTACACTATTCGCGGCCCTTGTTCTCAGCCTCTCTACTCTCTCTGGCTGCGAGTTATTGGGAGATAGGCTTATTCCAGAGGTTTCCTCGGTTGACGAGGTATCCTGGACAGATCATGTGGAGCCTCTACTACAGCGTAGTTGCGCCGCGTGTCACGGAGGTGATTCACCGTCAGCTGGTCTTTCCGTAGAATCATGGGAAATGTTGGTAGCAGGTTCAGCGGGTGGTGAAGTGCTGATTCCATTTTCGGGTGACGAAAGCGCTTTGATCCGGCTCATGTCGCGAACTGATCGGAAGTCCCATCCTTCCAAGAAAAACCAACTTTCCGAAGCGGAAATAGCGCTTCTAAAGCAATGGATTGATGAAGGGTCAAAGGGCCCGGCAGGCCTAACGCCGATCGAAACGGCGATTGATCTCGTGTATGTCACGCACACGGCGGCGCCCGTGGTGACCGTCATCGAATCGTCAGCACGCATCGTGCTCGCACGCGTTAACCTAACCGACGAAGGTTTCAGTTCTCATGCGAGGGCGGTCCATGTTGCGGTTGAGCCAGATGGGTCCTTCTGGTACGCCACCATCGGCAGCACACTTTGGTCCGATCCAACGGTTTTGGCAAAGTTCAGCCGGAGTAATCACTTAGTTGCTACGATTCCAATTGAGAGCCCTGGGCAGATCCTCGTTCATCCGGATAGCGATATGCTGTATGTCAGTTCATTTCCGGAGGAAACAACCGAGCCCCGATATCTTCTTGAGATAAAACGATCTGATCTCTCCCGGCAGCAAGTGCAGGTCACCTTCCCGGATGCCTATCCGTTGGCATTACGACCTCAAGGGGACGTCGTTTTCTCATCCAGTTTGTCAGTTGATCAGATGATGATTGTCAATTTGGATGATCAAAAGGTCAGATTCTTCGATATTAAGGGCTCCAAACACGCGTTCATCTATTTCGCCATGGCTCCATGGGGCGTCAAAATGTGGGGGAGTGCGCGTGGAACGAGCACATTGACCCTTTTCAGTACATCCAACCCTAGCCAGGTAATTCAGCACCACTCTCTATGGGTCGGTGATGATCCCCGTCAGATCACGTATTCACCCGATGGAACGCATGTGTATGCAGCTATTCGGGGTATGGATCGAGTCGCCGTGATTGATGCTGTGGCTGAAGTGCCAGCTGATCCTATCGATCATCTAGCAATGAGAGAGCCCGTCGGACTGGCCATCACACGAGACGGGAAGACGCTATTTGTAGCGTCTGAAAACGAAGGGGGCTGGTACAAGGGAAGATTCGCTTTCCCTGAGGATGCTCCTCCTGGGACTATTTCCGTCATCGATACAGAAACGGGCGAAGTAGTGAAGGTGCTCGAATCTGCCCCAGGTGCCGCAGCAATGGGCTCATCGGTGGTCGTCCCCTTAACTACCAACTAGTCTTCATCAGGACAGGGGATTCAAGCCGCTTTCCGGCGGATTTCCCACCATGTCATTGCGCCTGATATCAATAGACCTGTCAGGCCGAGGGCAAGAATCAGGGGGAATGTACTACCCGTGTCCGGTGACATTAGGCTGCGATCCCCGGCAAGCCAGGGCCACAGTGAGCGCAGAGACCCCGCCATAAGGCCGACGAGGGCAGCCATCGTAACGTCGTGAGCTCTTTCAAGAAGCCACTTAAGGAATACGGCGAAACTAGCTAGGCCGACTCCCGCACCGAGGGCAAATACCGCAATAACAGTCATGTTGCGCGCATCAATGGCCTCGAAAATGGGTGCGTACATGCCAATTATGAGCAGTATATAGGCACCACTAACGCCTGGAAGGATCATGGCGCAAATGGCCAACGCAGCGGCCAAGAATACCTTAATCAGACCGGGATCCGCCGTTTCCAAGGGTGATATGCCCACTACCATAAAAGAGCTAATCGCAGCTACTATAAGGACGGCAATGTGGCGTGACTCTTTCGAGCGGATCCGCAACCAAGGGATCGGAAGCGTACCAAGGATTAGACCAAAGAACAGACTTCTAGACTGTTCTGGCCACGATTCGAGAAGACCAGGTAGTAGCTTAGCTCCAAGTAGGGGAGCAACAAGTACTCCAAGAGACAGCCAAAGGAGGAACGCCCAGTCTATGGACTCCATTAGACGCCTAACCCCCTTCCAATCAAAGCGAAGGAGCAGTACGCCAGCGCGTGCCGCGTCACTCAGAAGGGAGATCAACTTCTCATAAATGCCAAACACCAGCGCCATGGTGCCTCCGCTGACACCGGGAATCACATTGGCAACGCCAATACCCACGCCCTGAAGCGCCCATACCAACCAGCGTAAGGGACCGATCATGTAGTTAGATCAGCGGTCGAGGTCCAACATCCGGCGGATTCGCTGGTCGCCGAACAGTTCGGGGTAGGACTGTGAGAAGTCTTCTTTCTGTTTCGGATCCAATCCGAATGCCATCTTCAGAGAGTAGATGCTTTCGTCCGAATTGCCGAGTGCGAAATGTGCACGAGCCTGACTGACATACGCTTCTGCATCGTCTGGTCTGAGAGTTAGTGCCTTTCCGTAGGCTTCTAGAGCTTCTTCAAGCATTTCTGCTTCGAACAGCGTTTCAGCAAAATCTACCCAAGCATCGCGATTTTTCGGAGCCATCTTCACCACGGTGCGATACGCGTTTATGGCTTCCGGGAGACGACCCATGTTATAGGCGCAATCGGCCTTAGCGTGCCAGAAATCCGGAATATCTGGTCCAAGCACTATGGCACGATTAAAGAAGGCAAGCGCCTCTTCAAACCGTTCAAGGGCATCGTGACAGCACCCAAGCCCGTACCATGCCTCGGCATACGTGTCGTCGGCTTCAAGAGCTTTTTCGAAGTAATGTATTGAGCTTTCGTAGAGCTTCAATTCTTCGAATGCGAGCGCAATATTGTAGCACGTGGCTGCATCATTGCCTTCAATTTCAAGAACCCGCTTGTAGCTCAGAATGGCTTCCTTCAGCTCACCGAGGTTGGCAAGCGCATTTCCTCGGTTGTAGTGCGCTGAAGCAAATTCGTCTGAGATGACAATAGACATGTCATAAGAATCGATCGCCTCGCGGTAGCGAGCCAGTCTGTTCAACACGATGCCGCGGTTATACCATGCATCATGAGAATACGGGTCGATATCTAAATGCTTATCGTAGGCGCCAATACTGTCTTCTTCCTTAGAAATCCTGTCAAAGCAGAAGCCGAGTTCATACCAGACTTCAGGATGTTCAGGATTGATTTCCACACATTCCATAAACACGGAAATAGCTTCCGCAATTCGGTTCAGCCGTTCGAGCGTTACACCCTTATTAAAGAGGGCTTCCTCATTTCTTGGGTCTAGCTGGAGGGCATCTTCATAGGACTGCAATGCCTTATCAGGCTCGTCGAGGCTGTCCTGCGTGATTCCACGGTTTACAATGGTCTCAACGTCTGTCGGATTCAACTCAAGGGCACGCTCGTACGCATCAAGCGCTTCAGCATGGCGCCCCATGTTGTTAAGTAGAATACCGCGACGCATCCAGCCGTCGGAAGAAAAAGGATGGATCTCGAGTGATCGATCGACAACACGGAGGGACTCTTCGAAGCGACCCTGCTCGAAATAGAACGATGCTATTTCTTCCAGGGTGTCTGAGTCAAAGTATCCGGTACTCCCTTCGCGCTCAAAGTGCGCGGCAAGGTTTTCCAAACGACTGTCGTCCTTGAAGTCTTCAAAATCTTCGAATCCGAAGTTAAAACTGCTCATACGGTGCGTAGAATCGTACCTGGGTAAAAGAGCAAGGCTTGCTTAGTTAGCAGAGGCTGGATCTTGAAAGCCGACGATTGTCAAAGGTTCGACGTGTACTGACATAATATGTGAGCATATCGCGAAAATCAAGCTGAACAGCCTTTCCCTGCCCTGTATATTAAACGTCGAAAAACTGGGGAATCGCGCCCCGCATAACTCCTATTTTTGCATCGTAGGTGCATCTCAACGACCATGATCATCAGTTTTGAAGGGATAGACGGTTCTGGCAAGAGTACGCAGGCAAAGCGGCTCTTGGATCGACTAGGGGCATCCTCTCTCGACGTGCTATATGTACGCGAACCTGGGGGGACAGCTGTTTCTGAACGAATCCGTACGCTTTTACTCGATCCCTCGTTGGTTATGGACCCATTTGCGGAGATGCTGCTTTTTTCGGCGGCAAGAGCGCAACTGGTTCGAGAAAAAATCCGCCCTTTCCACGAAGCAGGCGGGATTGTGATCTGCGACCGCTTCTTCGATTCAACCGTTGCGTATCAAGGAGGAGGGCGTCAGGTAGCGGATCCGGATTGGCTTGGCGATTTTCAACGTGTTGTTACTGACGGGGTAGTGCCAGACCGGACGTACCTAATTCGATTAGACGTCGCTACTGCTTCGCAGCGTCTTACAGAGCGTTTAGGACCTGGCGAAGCTGCGGACCGTCTTGAATCGGCAGGAATGGCTTTTTTTGAGCGCGTTTTTAATGCCTATGAACGACTTTCAGCGTCTGAACCCAATCGGTTTGTTGTGATAAATGGTCAGCAGTCGATTGATGAGGTTGCAGCAGAGGTTTGGGCGGATCTGCTACCCACACTTCCAGCATGAAACGTAGGAACAGCACTCAGGCGCATCGGTAGACCGCCCCTCATCAACGATTGACATGAAGAGCTCACCCCTTCCAAAAGAACAGCTAGAAGTCGTCCGGAGTCGCTATCTGGATTATCTGCGCGAACGCAACCTGCGTCAGACGCAGGAGCGGCTGTCGGTTTTTGAGGAAGTGTATGATACATCTGACCATTTCGACGCAGATGAGCTGTTCCTAAAACTGAAACAGCAACACGTTGCAGTGAGCCGTGCTACGGTCTATAACACGCTGGAATTACTAGTTGATTGCAACCTGGTTGTCCGGCATCAATTCGGCAACAAGCAGGCCAAATACGAACGGTCCTACAGTTTCTGGCAACATGATCACCTGATCTGTGAGGAGTGTCATCATCTGTTCGAGTTCTGCGATCCACGCATCCAGAGCATCCGGGAGATGGTGGCAGATATTTTTCAGTTTGACATTTCTCGACATTCGCTAAATATGTATGGTCAGTGTAAGCGAGAAAACTGCGAACATCGCACACAAGATGCTTGATCGGACCATGTCGGAGCCTGGTGTGATGAATGTCCCTACCAGACATTAAGGGCATTCAGTGCCGTAATCACCATTGGCAGATGGCAGGCAATATTTGCTGAATGATGATGATGCCCTATATTGGTTTCTCGTTGCATAGAACTCAAACTTTGTCCATGCGGATAGTCTTTACAATAGCGCTACTTATACTCCTGACCGGGGCATCCATGCTTTCCGGACGGGTGCGCCTGGCATCTTTCGAGATCCGGGAGGAGGGGCGTGATTTTGTGGTGACGTGGCAAGCGGAGGTAGAGGAGGATGTGCGTCAGTATGAATTGATGCGTCGCACTCCAAATAGCAATGAGCAGTTTGTCCGGATATTTGAGGCTCCTGCTCAAGGCGCTAATCGTCAATATGGATTCAGGGACTCGCAGGTATTCAAATCCGGAAGCGACAAGCTGGATTATCAACTGGAAGCCGTTTACTCCAATGGTGTACGGGAAGTGATTCGAACAGAATCCCTCAATTACACCAGTACCGCCGTCCGCAGGACGTGGGGGAGTTTAAAGGCGATGTTTCAGTAGGGTCGGCCTGACGCCTGGCCACTAGAGGCTCCTGCAGCGATGTAGGGGCTTTTTTCATTTCAACCATCTCGATCGGGACCATGCGCACTCGCTTAATGACAGACAGTCAGGTCCGGCGAACCCTCAATCGGCTCGCCTATGAAATCGTCGAGCGCAATCGAGGCGCTTCCAACTTGGTTGTGGTGGGAATCGAACGTGCCGGTGCAGTACTTGCCAAAAGGCTTATTGTCCACATCAACCAGATTGAAGGAACTGAGATCGAATCCCATAGCCTGGATATCACAGGGTTTAGGGATGATGCTCCGCACGAAGGCGGCGCGACTGGGCTTCCTGAGTTGGAAGACCGGGATGTAATCTTAGTCGATGACGTGCTTTTTACAGGTCGCACTGCACGTGCCGCTCTTGATGCAGTCGTGCGTTCAGGTAGGCCACGAACCATTCAGTTGGTCGTTCTCATCGACCGTGGGCACCGTGAGGTGCCGGTTCAGCCGGACTACGTGGGGCGCATCATGCCAACAAAACATCGTGAACGGGTCGAAGTCGACACCAACGTTCTTACAGTAGATGTGGTCGAGTAAAGAGCTGCGCGTCAGGAAGTCGGTCTTCTGCTAATCGCAGCAGCCGCCATCATTCGTTTTCGTTTGTACGAGCCAGGCGAAGTCGGATCTCGTACCCTTCCTTGACACTGGTACCGGCTTCCGGGCCTTGTTCGAGGACAATCGGTAGCTCATCTAATTCGGCTGTTTCACCGATAACAATAGACCGTAGTCGCAGCTCAAGCAAGGCAGCTCGTGCGTCATCGACAGGCAAGCCGGTTACGTCCGGTACCGTTACAATTTCATCGCCCAGACCTGTTCCAAACAGTAGGTTAACGACCGTGCCAGGAGGTACGCGCTCTCCTGCAGCAGGCTCTTGGTGGGTCACAATGTCCTCATATACGGACGGGATTGAATCAGGTAAGACCGTGCCCACCAGCAGATCACTCTGGCTGATCATGTTTCTCGCCTGGCGTACACCGTAGGTTTCTACCCGAGGCACGAGGACAGTTGTTGTATCCCCGGAGTTGACCGTCAAATAAATATGGCGACCGGGTTTTACCTGCGCACGGGGCGGGGGAATCTGATCAATGACTACATTTAAAGGGAGATTCGGCTTACGTAATACCACCAGTTCCGGCTTGAGGCCTGCTGAGATAAGCACGGAGTCCGCTACCTCTGCCGACAGGTTCATGACGTCTGGTACTTCAGTCGATACATCGTGCCGCGTATAGCGAGGCATCATGATCGAATTGAACACGAAATAGACCACCGCGACCAGAATCGACAGCGCGCCTACACCAATCCACAGGTAAGGGTTGGACAAATACTCCTGAACGAGTTTTAAAGAGCGCTTGATCAATGGTCCGAGTTGGTGTTCGTGCGGTTGTTTGGCATACCAATAAAACGGATACAGGTTCTAGAAAGGACAGTGCCTGCAGGCTACTACAATCTTCGAGTCGTGCACGGCGGGAGGATGATCCGGGTCAAAAATCGTACGCCCATCTTTCTCGGGCGGGCTTAGGACGTTCCGACAGCCAGGTAGAAACTGACGCTTGAGCGAAAGTTAGAAGAGCTAAGACAGGTGCAAAGGCGTTCGCAATAATGGATCGACACAGTCCCGCAAAATTGAGATTGAATGAAGTGATCTCGCGGCTCTTTAGTTCGACTCGTAATGACAGGAGTTACGTTGCTCCAAATGGTGGTTCCGATCAAGAAATTTAGCGCCAGTATTTGATCCGCTAATGCTTCGACCGAAGGGGACTTTTGATACAGTCCGGCTGGCAATCTGAAAGTTTCTTTCAACAGTTCCAGACATAAATAACTAGAAATCAGAGGCCAGTATATATAAGGTGTCTTTTTGACCCTCCTGGGTCCTTCAAGTGCAGAGAATACGTGAACCCCAGCTTTTTTTCAGAATAGTGGAAACCACCCTATGGAACGTGTGTTGGAGGGGGCCGGCCTAGAAACGGGAGCGCCTCAAAACGCCCCCATTTCCGAGCCTTGTTTTTGCCCAGTATGACGTACGATCCGGCACTGTCCCAGTCCACTTTTTGAAGAGATCAACAAGATGCACTTCGAGGGGTTGACCACAAAGCAGCTACCGCCGTATTATACTGGTCCGCGCCAAAATTCGGATGACCACAAAATCGTCTGAATTAGAGCGCACGGAAAAGTTCTTTGTTTAATGGAATTGAATATATAGCGAGTCCTTGTCAATTCGCGTCGACCCTGTGTTTACACCGGGCCGACACGAGGATTGAGTAATTGAGCGAACCCATTAAATTCTTCTACTACGGAGAGTTTGATCCTGGCTCAGGACGAACGCTGGCGGCGGGCTTAACACATGCAAGTCGAACGAGAAGCCAGAGCTTGCTCTGGTGGAAAGTGGCGCACGGGTGAGTAACGCGTAGGCAACCTGCCCCTAGATTAGGAATAACTCCGGGAAACCGAAGCTAATACCGAATAACATCTTAGAGTCGCATGACTCAGAGATCAAAACTCCGGTGTCTAGGGATGGGCCTGCGTAAGATTAGGTAGTTGGTGAGGTAACAGCTCACCAAGCCTACGATCTTTAGCTGGTCTGAGAGGATGATCAGCCACACTGGCACTGAGACACGGGCCAGACTCCTACGGGAGGCAGCAGTGAGGAATATTGCGCAATGGGGGAAACCCTGACG
>Ga0115566_10004987_pt1 | contig 10483 bp, 8 predicted proteins | sample COGITO_mtgs_1204_3_FD_87173 | JGI IMG/M metagenome (GOLD analysis project Ga0115566, IMG submission 87173) | Pelagic marine microbial communities from North Sea - COGITO_mtgs_120405 | ecosystem: Environmental > Aquatic > Marine > Epipelagic | place: Germany:Helgoland, sampling site Kabeltonne...
GAATATTGGCGACGGATGTTTTTCCGTTCAACAAACCGGATTACGTCGAGGAACTGTTGCCCGCCGATCACTTGGCCAACGTTTTGCCCAAGTGCGACGTCGTCATTCTATGTGTTCCACTTAACGATTCGACATTTCATTTGATCGGCGAAGAAGCGTTTGCCGCAATGAAGGATTCAGTCGTGTTGATCAACGTAGCACGAGGGCAGGTGGTTGATGAAGAAGGACTGATAAGACAGTTGGAATCAGGCAAAGTCGCGGCTACAGGATTGGATGTGACTCACGAGGAACCGCTTCCGGAAGATAGTCCATTGTGGGAAATGGAAAATGTCTTGATTACGCCTCATGTTGGTGCTCAATCTGCTCGACGAGTTCCTGATACGGTAGACTTCTTTTGCGAAAATTTACGTCGATTCGAAAACGATGAACCGCTAATGAATGAAGTCGATAAAGAATTAGGATTCCCACGTCCAAAACTTCATTGACGAAATCCAGTGACCGGTTTTGAGTGCACAAACAACGTAATCGGGATCCATCATTTGGTAAGCGATAGCCCGATGCCCCGCGCGACAATCGCAACATAAATGTCTTGAGCACCCGCCTGGAGGCAAACCCTGGAGGCTTCGTTTAATGTTGCTCCAGACGTCATCACATCGTCAACAATGAGTACTGTTTTCGATTTGACTTTTTTCGGGGAAACCAATTCAATTGCACCGGCGACATTTTTTGTTCGCTCTGTATTGGAAAGCGTCCCCTGTTTTTCCGTGAGTCGATTGTATCGGAGGACTTTGCAGTCGTAGGGTACTTTTAATTGAAGTGCGATACGTCGGGCAATCAGTTCCGACACAATCGTCTTGCGGGTCAATCGCCTTCGCCAAAAGATCGGAATGGGTATCACCAAATCAAAAATCGATTTTGGGTTCGGCTTTGCTGTGGTCCGGCACATGCTAGATATTTTGTTGGCAATTAGTTGCGCTAAAATTGCTGCCAACGGGTCATTTGCTCCAGATTTGATTGTTAGAACAGCGTCCCGAATTCCCTTTTCGTAATTGCCTAACGCGTAACAATGCTGAAATTGCATCTTTAAACGCCGGCAATGGATACAAGATGGGACAAGCTGCTGCCCCGTGTTCAGATTGACGCCATCGGTTTCCAACGGTGGATTAAATGCTGTCACACCGTCGCTAGCGACCGTTTTTTCGTGTTTGTTTAGGAGCCTGATTTTCGGCGATGCTTCAGAGTAACCAGCTCCACAAGCCTGACAAATCGCCGCGTAATTTGGCCTGATGAATTCAATGCAACGACTGCAGAGTTCTATTTCTGTTTCAGGTAAGGTTTTGCTCGTGGAATCCGCAGGGGCGTTTGGGATTGTGATGTTACCGGACTGCAGATCAACCCCGCAAAAAACGCAACTAGGAGGAAAAACCAAACGAGCGATTCCTTCGCACGCATTTTTGACAAGCCGAATGATTCCGTTGTTAGACATTGCTAGCAGCTCCCGTTCGCGAACCATCATTTTAGTAGTTGATGGGTGATAAATGCAAATTGTTGATCAGCAAACGAATTGGCAATCGGTGCTATGCTATTTACACCACTTCACGAAATGCCCCGGATTCGACATAGGGGAAAATCGTTGTTCCGCGTAAAATTTCGCCGATGGAATTCAGATTTAACCCATTCAAACCGTAGGATTTTGAGAACAAGAATTAGATGGCAATTTACGACCGATATTTAACGGTCCTTTTCTTTCGAGTATTGATCGTGCTGTTTTCTGCATTGTGTGGTCTCTTTATGATCGTTGATTTTTTCGATCGGCTCGAAGAGTTCATCGATATCGCTGAAACGGAGGGGTCATTGCTGTCGGTTGCGGTAGAGTTTTATGCGCCCCGAGTGTTAAGTTTTTTCGATCGTATTAGCGGATTGGTCGCGTTGATTGCCGCGGTTTTTGTGGTGACGTGGATTCAACGAAGTCGTGAATTGATTGCGATTTATGCCGGAGGCATTCATCTTCGACGTGTGATGCGTCCCATTCTGATCTGCGTGATTTTGGTTGCAGCTTTTGGAATCGTGAATCGCGAGGTTCTTATTCCCAGCTATAAACACCGACTCACACGCGACACGCGAAACTGGTTTGGGCAAGACGAAGTCAAAATCCGTCCGATGTACGACCGAATGACGGGCGTGTTTCTCAATGGAAAAGCGGCGGTGATTGCTGATCAAAAGATTATTTCGCCGATCATGCAACTTCCCCCGGGGATTTCCAGCCGAATTGCTCGCGTTGTCGGCGAATCAGCTCGATACCATCTGGCGGATGAAAATCATCCTGCGGGCTACCTTTTCCATAAAGTCAGTCTACCAGACAAAGTTAATGAAATCGGGAACGCAGTCGATCGAGGTGAAGTCATACTTTACACACCGTTGGAAAATGAATGGCTTGAACCGGGAACTTGTTTTTTGACGAGTCGAATTTCCGTCACAGATTTAACCAAGAAAGAATCCAACGCTGTTTACTCGTCTACGTTGGAATTAGTGACGGATTTCCGTAATCCCAGTCGCAATTACAACAGCACGAGCCACGTTTTGGTCCATGCGCGATTGCTTCAGCCGCTTCTCGATATTTCGCTGCTTTTCATAGGTTTACCGCTTGTCGTTTCGAACAAGAGTCAAAATGTTTTTTTGGCCATTGGCCTGAATTTGTTGTTGGTTGTATTCTACTTTTTGGCTCAACTACTGAGCCACACGCTTGGAACAGAAGGCTTTGTCTCTCCGGCACTTGCAGCATGGATTCCGATATTCATCTTCGTGCCACTGGCCTATCTTGGACTTCGTAAGTTAAGTTGAAATAGCAACCCGTTTCGGTCGTCGCTACATTTTTGTGTAAGCTGACTTTTGAGTGGTCGGCCGCGGGCACGAAACATTCAGCTGGGCATAAATCACGGCTCGAGTCGCCAAATAATCATCGATGAATAATGAACACTTTTCACCGCTAACCAAGTTTGAAACGTTGGATCCAGCCATGATGCGCGAGCGAGCAACGGCCAACTACGAGCAGATAAAATCGCGGCGTACTGTTCGAAATTTTGCCGATACGGATGTTGATTTGGAGGTCATCAAAGATTGCATTCGTGCGGCGGGGACCGCTCCCAATGGTGCGAATTTACAGCCGTGGCATTTCGCTGTCGTTTCCAATCCAAAGGTAAAAAGCGAAATTCGAATTCAAGCTGAAATGGAGGAAAGGGAATTCTACGAGAATCGGGCGACCGATGAATGGTTGGAAGCCTTGCAGCCATTTGGCACCGACGCCTCCAAGGCCTTTCTGGAAACGGCCCCTCATCTGATCGTGATTTTCGGACAGACATATCACCTCGATGAGAAGGGTGATCGCGTAAAGCACTATTACGTCAACGAATCGGTAGGCATTGCAACGGGATTTTTGATTCAGGCGTTGCACAATTCCGGGCTCGCCACGTTGACTCATACTCCCAGCCCGATGAAGTTTCTAAATACCGTTTTGAGCCGACCGAGTAACGAACGACCATTTTTGGTATTGGTGGTTGGATTGCCTGCCGAAAACGCGATGGTCCCACAGATTACCAAAAAGACTCTAACTGAGATTACTTCTTATCATTAGCCTGAGATTAGGCGGGTAAAAATGGCGGTTTTTCGGGAACAAACACCGATTCGCCGCGTAAAAATTGGATATCAAGTGAATATTGTGGCGGAACATCCGGCGAATACCTTCAATTGGTGCTTAAGATTGAACCCATAGGATGTTTCAAATCCTCGAATTATTTGCGTGAGATATTCTCGACGAATCACGTACAGAATAAGATGGTACCCAACGTTGAATTTCGAATTCTTCTCATATCGAAAAATTTATGGCCGATCGTTTCGTTTGCTTTTTTGTTTTGCTCATCACCGGAGCGATTTGTAACGGTCAAATTAAGATCGTCCGCGGTGGCGGAATTGAAATTGGAACCGGCGTAGCGAAGCCGTTAGACAAGTCCCTCGTCGTGACTCAAAAGACAGAAAAAGACGACGGACTGTCCGGTTATGAACGAACCCTGGTTCAAAAAGGAATTGAGTTATCGAAAGCAGGAATAAAAAAATACCTGGATGACATCCATATCTCGTCGGAACAAAAAGCGAAGGCGACTCAATTGATTGGGTTACTGGGGTCAGAGGTTTACGCGGTTCGTCGGGATGCCACTAAAGAGCTTTCAACTTTTCCTGGATTACCCATCGAAGAATTTGAATTGGCCAAAACCAATGCCGATCCGGAGACTCGATATCGAATTGAAATGGTGGCGAAGTTTTTGATATCCAGCTTTGGAACGACGCTTTCCGCAGCGTACCAATATATTTTGGATAAAGAGATTACCGGTCTGCTTCCTGATGTGATGCGTTCTGAGCTTTTCGCAAAAGACAACGCCGACCTCAACCGTGACTTTCTGCGGGCGATCGTTGCAACGTCGACAGTCGACAACAACGAGCAACTTCGTGAGTTGCTGGAACATCCGACCATTTCGATTCAGCAAACTGCGGTCGAAGCACTCTACCGTTCGCAGAAAAAATCAGTCGAATCGTTGTTAGAGACGATTGCAGGCAATGAGCAGAAGAACGATATCGTCAGACTTGTGGCGGCGGAGTCATTGGCTGATTTGGGCAATCGAAAATGTCTCATGACGCTTGTCCATTTGCTTGATGCCGATGACGTTACAGTACGCACAAAATCCGGAAGCATTCTGCAGATCGCAACCGGATTGGATTATGGTTACACCGGTTACTCAAAAGCAGAAATGCGAAAGGTTTCCGTTCAAAAATGGAACCAATGGCTAGCGAGCGAAAGCAGTGAGACCAAGCTCCGCTTTCCTTTGGAGAAATTCAACAACTTCGATTCGTACTTAAACGGACATACGCTTCTTGCTTGCGGTTACAACAACAAGGTCATTGAATTAGATGTATCTGGCAAAGAAGTATGGAATGTTTCCGCGTCAGGCGCTTGGTCAGCCGAAAAACTGGAAAATGGAAACGTGTTGGTCGCCTGTTATAACGTCGGAAAAGTTGTGGAATTCAATCGTGCAAAAGAAGAGGTTTGGAGTCACACTTGTAAATCTCCGTTAAACGCTCGTCCGTTGAAAAACGGTAACGTATTGATCTCTGAATATTCGGGAAACCGAGTCGTTGAAGTGAACCGGAAAAATAAAGAGGTGTGGACTTATCAAGCAAAAGCGTCGGTGGCCGATGCGGTTCGACTCAAATCAGGAAACACCATCATTGCTACTCAATCAAAAGTGATCGAAGTTGATCCGTCGGGTAAAATTGTTTGGGAATACCCGGCAAATCAGGCTTACGGTATCCAAGCATTAAAAAACGGGAACATCATGATTTCAAAATATACGCCTGGTCAAGTGATCGAGGTTAATCGAAAAAAAGAAATTGTTTGGCAATACGATTGCACGAATCCAACCGACGCGTTGCCACTTGCCAATGGGAATGTGCTGATTACCGAAAACAACCGTTTCGTGGAGGTGTCCAGAGCCGACAAAAAAATCATCTGGTCAAAGAAGGGAGCCAGCTGCGGGGCCGCCAGAAGATAATGACGAAAGGCATTTGCTAAGGAATTCATACTCCGACATTTTTCAGAACTTTAATAACCAAGTTCTTCGGCGAATTCTCCACAGATTTGTTGGTAGGATTCTTTCTGTTCAACGGTCCAATCGTTCCAACGTCTGTTTTTAGACTCGAAAAAGGCTTTCCGTTGGCCTTGGTCTGAAACGTCGGATTCTCCTGTTGGATGAGTGACGACGCTTTCAATATTTTCGACAACGGCAGATTCGTTTTGAAGCGAAATCAACTCATAAAGCCGAGACAATTGACTGGGCAATTCTCCTGAATAAAGCCACTCGTGGCGCATGACAAATCCGCGATCTGGATTTGCCAAACACCATCGGTAAACACTTTCGGATCGCATCCAAGTTTGGCAGTGACTTTCAAAGGGTAGTGATTGAAACGATCGATATCGCATTGGTGACGAAATCATTCCCTTGGGGTTGCGGACCAAGCAAATAAAAATTGCTTTGGGAAAGACATCAGAGATGTAATCGAGTAAATCACCGGTTGGGTTGATGGCAGCCATCCAGACAGATCTTTCAACTAATTTCGGATCGGGCCAGATCAACCGAATGATCGCTTGGCGAAAAACCTCGTTGTATTCCGTTTGGTCAACGACCAAGGCTGTTTGGCGAGAACGCGCCGTGCAATTCTTTTGGGCAACTCCTAAAAGATCTTGGACAATATTATTTTCTTTTCCGTTGTAGTAAATATCGGAATGCAGTCCCAATGACCGACGAACAATCGTCGTCCCCGACCGCCCAGTACTGGCTAAAAATAAAATGTTTTGGAAGTTTCATTGGTTTATCAAGAACGCCGATGAAAATTAACCGAATCGTTCTTCAGTCCAAGGGTCGCCGTGGTTATGGTATCCGCCCCGTTCCCAGTAACCCGGTTTGTCGGTCGCCGATAACTCGATTCCCTTGATCCATTTGGCGCTTTTCCAAGCATAAAGTTTGGGCACCATGCCGCGAATGGGTCCGCCATGGTCTGCGTCGATTGGCACTCCATCGTGCAGGTCGGCGAGCAACGCATCGTCAGAAAGAAAATCTTCAAGTGGCAAGTTCGTTGTCCATCCGTGATCATAGCCGTGTAAGATCGCGAATTTTGCATCCGGTGATACGGTTACCAGATCCAAAATTGTTTTTGTTGAAACTCCTTCCCACAGATTGCCTAATCGCGACCATTTTGTCACGCAGTGGAAATCAGAAAAAACCTGGACTCGCGGCAAGGCAGAAAACTGGTCGCGATTCAATGAAACCTCGGTCTCGACCAAGCCGAAAATTTTTAGCTCCCATTGGTCCGTATCGAATATCGGTGTTCCATGAGCATCCAGAACCGGCCATTTTTTCGTCCGAGATTGACCGGGCGGAACGCGATTTTCACGAAGTGTATCGGAGCTGATAATGATCGAATCATCGCTCAAATCGGAAGCGGCCGGTGGATCGCCAGTTTGATATTTCGGATCATTCATAGGATGAAACTTCCAATAGACGAATGTTTAATTTAAGTCGTTGGCCGTGTCAGAAATTGGTAATGGGCCAATCTTTCTAATTTCGGGCGGATACAGCCACGGATCGAACTCAATCCTTGCCAAAAAGCGTTAGGACGTAGTTTCTTCCAGCTTTGTCCCTGCGCTAGATTCCCGGGAATCGTGGCCCGCTTCCAACGGCTTCTTACCGAGGAAAATGTAGTACGGCATTCGGAAAAACGGAATGTACGGAATTTTGCATTTCCGTTCTTCAAGAATTTCGGACTCGAAATGATTTCGCAAAAACGGCATATGATCGGGTGACGGGAACACGTTGTCACTCGCGAACCAAACGGGCCAGAAAGATCGTGTAAACCAACCGTGCTTTTTCAATTCGTCCGCAGGATATTTTCTGGCAACGTAAAAGTCGACCACACCGATTGTTCCACCCGGTTTCAAGATCCGCAGCGCATTCTCCATTGCCGCGAACCAATCGGGGATCATGGTCAGAGAATACGAAAACGTGACCACGTCAGCGTAACCTTCATCCGGCGTAAACGTTGTCGCATCATGTTCAACGGCTTTAACGTTGCTCCAGCCCTGTTCGTTGAATCGCTTTTGGGCCACTTCCAGCAGCGAACTGGCGAGATCGACAACGTACACCTGCTTCAGCTTTTTGATCCGCTCGTCACCAAGGAATGCGATATTGGAACCGGTGCCGCCACCCATATCGACCCAAACCGCGTCTTCAGGCGGCGTGATCATGTCTAGCATGTCCTCACGTCCCTTGAGCAGCTTTTTACGAAAGCCGTCATAGTCACCCGCTTGGCCGCCGTAAAAACTCTCCATGCGTTCGGCATGGTTCTTCCCGCGCACTCGCTTTACAGCCAAGTGATACAGGACTTTCATGTCAGAAAAGAAACCCATAACTTTTTGGTCGCTCGTTTAGGCGGAAAGGTCTGCGATGTAGAAACTAGCGTACGTATGTACGCGGTCCTTGACGTGCAATTCACTGGCCAACTCTGGATGATAGGTCAAGGAATCGTTGATTTTCTGTTCAGATCCGTTTTTGGTAATCATGACACGATTGATAAAATCGGTTTCCAACCCGCCACTTCGCCAAATCACGCGAGTGTTTGGTGCTGCTTTATCAACGATCGCTTGCCATTCGGATTCCAACAATGGAAAGAACTTGTCGCTTAACCAATCCATGTGATCTAGCAAAACGTAGCGGGAGATTTGACCATCGTGCTTTTCCAAAAAGCCTTGAACCGAATCAGTATGGCAGGTCACTTTGTTAGCCAATCCATTTTTCAGTTTGTCAAAGTTTACGGCTTTTACATACTCAGGACTGCATTCTTGAGTGTAACTTCCTGTCAGATAAACCCGCCAAAAATAATTGTCGTGAATCGGGACTTCGGTAAAGACATTGTCGAGGCAGTCCTCGACGAATTTGACGATACCGCCTTCGTACTGGTTGTCAATTTGCCGTCGCTGAGCTTTTGGTACACCCAGCATCGAAAGCGTTGCGTCGCGTCCCATGGCAAATTTGATCAAGCCCTTCCAGAACTTGCTTTTGATTTCGTCGTTCCAAACCGCTTTTTGTTCGTCTAGAGTTTTACAAGCCAACAGTTGGTCGACCGGTTCGCGAGATTTAATGACTTTATCAATGTAGAAATTGATCATCCGGGCGAATGTGCCGCTGGTTCCGCGAAAATAAAATGAATGCCGACTATCGAAGAACTTGATCTTCGTATCCCAGAATCGCTGGGACCATTCGCAGATCGAACCTCGAAGCTTGTCCGCATAAACCTCTTTGATGCCTTTGTACTTGCCTTCGCCAAACATTTTGAAAAAGTCTTCGTACTCGAGGTTATTGATTGCTGCGATTTTGAGTTCGAGCAACGCGTTTTGTCGCGGGTTCATATCGACCGCGTACACATGATTGGGGCTGGTCAATGCGTAGTCCAACGCGTTACAGCCTGCTGAAGTTATTACCAGGACATTATCGTCGGGGCCCAGGTTCAACGCGACGCGGTCCAGCCGCGGGTCTTCCCAACAAGTGTTGTAAACAAGATTATTTTGGTGAACCGTGTTGAAGACACGACGGCTAAGCCATTCAAAAACCATAAGGTGTCAACTGTATCGAAAGAACGTGAGTGATCGTTTTAGGGTACATTCCATTGCGTGAGTCGTCGAAAAGAACGCATCTGAAGAAGAATAGGTACCGACGCTGCGACTGATTTACGACTCGTCCGCAGAATTTTTTTCCATCCGTGTATTTTGAGTTCGTATTCTACATCGAGACCCCCACGGTCGAAAGGACTTGATGGGCATTCGCTTGGATCCGCTGGAGATTGGTCGGAAACTCGCTAAAATGCGGATCAAAACCCGCAATTGTTAAACTTGATCCCGCGAAGTTTCAGTGATGTCGTTTTCACCAATGCATCATCCTGTTGGCACAACAATGACGGAATCGCACCTTGAGAATGGAGGCTCGCGTTCGGCGAGACAATAAATGGCAGATTTTGCCCAGACGTCAACGGTTACCACACTGCATGATTTAGGGACTGTTGACAGCGATGAACTGGAAGAGCGACTGGTCGCGGCCGCCCGTGAATATCGAATGGGATTGATTTTGCCCGTCACCGATTCCGACATGCGAGGCGATCCGTTCCTCAGGATCATGGAGCAACTTGAGCAAACGGAGTTTATCGATACCGTTTGCATCGTCCTGAACCGTGCACCGAATCGGGAGGATTACGAAGAGGCTCACAGAAGAACGTTTGCGTTGGGCAGTAAGGCTCATTTGCTTTGGTTGGATGGTCCGCATTGTACTTCACTTATAAACGAATTGGTCGACGCTGATTTTCCACTGGATACACCAGGTAAAGGTCGCGCCGTTTGGTTCGCGTTTGGTTACTTGCTGGCCGACCCAAGCCTCAAAGCATATGCACTTCATGACTGTGATATCGTCGATTACCACCGGGATATGCTGGCTCGACTTTGTTTTCCCATGGCGCAGCCGAGTCTTGATTTTGATTATTGCAAAGCGTTTTACGCGCGGTGCACCGACCGGATGCATGGACGTGTGGCAAGGCTATTGGTCGCGCCACTATTGAAAGCACTGTTGTCGATGTATGGCAACGACGATTATTTGACGTACATGGCCGGATTCCGCTATCCGCTTTCGGGCGAATTCGCCGTCACTTCGACGTTGGCGAGATACAACCGAATCCCAAGCGATTGGGGTTTAGAAGTTGGAACTTTGGCGGAAGTCTTTCGCAATACTTCTTTAAAACGAGTTTGCCAAGTCGATCTTGGGCGACTTTACGAACACAAACATCAGGCGCTTTCGTTGGGCGATCCGCATAAGGGTTTGATGAAAATGGCCTTGGA
>Ga0115566_10004991_pt1 | contig 10481 bp, 7 predicted proteins | sample COGITO_mtgs_1204_3_FD_87173 | JGI IMG/M metagenome (GOLD analysis project Ga0115566, IMG submission 87173) | Pelagic marine microbial communities from North Sea - COGITO_mtgs_120405 | ecosystem: Environmental > Aquatic > Marine > Epipelagic | place: Germany:Helgoland, sampling site Kabeltonne...
CTAGACAGTTTGCTTGATCAGGTTGGCGCAAACGCAAAGCATGATTTGCTGAACCCCGCCAATAGCGCCATGACCAGCACAGATGGCATGACCGATATTCTGCTTGATGATTATGATGCGCTTGTTGGATGGCTTGGTAATCACGGTTTTGAACGACCTAAAATCATTGCTGATACGCTGTCTGGCTGGATGGCGGGGCGCATCTCGGCAACGCGCAGTGAACGCGCGCGCGCGCTGCTAAACCGGTTAATGCCCGATATCTTAATGTCCTTTACCGCCGCTGATGCCCCTGATGATAAATTTGCCGCACTTGCTCAATTTATCGAAGGACTGCCAGCAAGCGTTCAGATTTTCTCGCTTCTTGATTATAACCGGCATCTAACCCGCCTTTTATGCGATATTCTGTTGCTATCGCCGCAACTTGGCAATCATTTACGCCAATATCCAATGCTGTTTGATCTATTGCTCTATCAAAGCTTCTTCAAACCATTACCCGATGCAACCACGATGACCGCGCAATTGCAGCAAATTTGTGATGGACGCAATGTTGAGGACGCGCTTGACCAGATCAAGATAAAGGCACGCGAATGGAAATTTCAGGTCGAAATCCAAGCCCTGAGCCAGACCATTGACAGCACAACCCTTGCAACCGGCCTTAGCGCGATTGCAACAGCTACGGTCAGTCTGATCCTTGATCTGGCACGCGCCGATATGACCCGCCGCCATGGCCAAATTGATGGCAGCGTGACGATCCTTGCGCTTGGCAGGCTTGGCACTGGGCAAATGACCGTCAGTTCTGATCTTGATCTTTTATTCATTTATGACGCGCCTGATACGGCGCTATCTGCCGGCAAGCGTCAAATAAATGCGCCGACCTATTTTGCCAGGCTTGCCCAAACGATGGTCAGCTGGCTTAGCACCGCAACCGCCGAAGGGGTGCTTTATCCGGTTGATTTGCGCTTGCGCCCCGAAGGTGAAGCTGGCGCCATCGCCACATCGCTTAATCGGCTGGAAACCTATTTTGCGGGTGATGCATGGATATGGGAAAAACTCGCCCTTGCCAAAGCGCGGCCGATTGCCGGTGACGCCGAGTTAAACGAAAAATTGCATGTGGCGATTCACGCCATCGTTAATCAGCCACATGATCATAGCCTAATCGGGCCAGCCATTGATAAAATGCTGGTGCGGATCCGCAAAGTCCGCAAAGCCAAATCAAAATGGCATTTACGCGCCCGCGATGGTGGCCTTGTCGAGCTTGATCTGCTGATCCAAGGCATGCGGCTTCAGCATGGCGATCTGTTTGAACAAACCGGACAGCCAATATCAGCCATTCTGGCACAATTGAAAACCAGCGGTAAAATCAACGCTAATCACGCTGACGATCTGCAAGATGCTGATAGGCTGTTCAGCGAAATCCATCAATGTCTGCGCTTGACCTTTGGCAATGCCGCCACGGTACCTGATCAGCTGCCACCACCATTGCAACAATTCATGCTTACCCGAATGGATCTTGCAGACGAACAGCAACTCACCTTGTTATTGGAAACGACATTAGAAACTGTCTTTGCCATTTTAAACCATTATCTGGCAAATGATCCGGCCATTTCAGCATGAAGCAACAACAATGTTGTTAAAACGACTGCCAAGCAACGCTTTTGGAACAGACTTTACATGCTTGTAAGATTTATCAAACCCCATGCAGTTAGCGCGTTATGTGACGCCGTACCCTGTGACTGCTGGCAGGGTTTGCCATATGTTCAACCACAGCGAAGCAACGTCATATTACGTTTGAAAGGCGTGCCTCATGCTACGGGCCATCATATCAACATGGACTTTGTTTTTTGGTCTTTTGCTCATTTCTGCGGGCAATGGCTTGCAGGTGGTTCTGCTTGGCACCCGCGCGCCCGAAGCCGGGTTTAGCAATATTGCGACCGGTATTGTTATGTCGGGATATTTTGCCGGTATTTTTGCCGGTTCGATCATTGTTCCTCATATTTTAGCCCGCGTTGGCCATGTTCGGGTTTTTGGCGCCATGTCTGCCATCGCTTCGGCAGCGGTCTTGCTGCATGTGGTGTTTCTTGACCCATTCGTTTGGACCGGTATGCGCTTTGCCAGCGGCTTTAGCTTTGCTGGCATGTATATTGTCTGCGAAAGCTGGTTAAATGAAAAAGCCACGAATGAAACTCGCGGCCAGCTTTTATCACTTTATATGATCACCAATATGGCGGGTATGGCGGCTGGACAATTGATGATTTCACTTGGCGAAACAGGTGGCGCCGGATTGTTTTTATTGGCATCGGTTATGGTGTCGATTGCGGTTGTCCCCATTTTGATTACAGCCAGCGCAGCGCCAAGCTTTGAAGCCCCCGAACGCATTAGTTTCCGCCGCTTGGTTCAGGTTTCACCCTTGGCCGTTGTCGGCATGGTATTTGTCGGAATCGTGATCTCGATGGTGTTTGGCATGGGCGCTGTCTATGGGCGCAATATCGGACTGGACAACACCCAGGTCGGCTATTTCATGACCTCAATTACCCTTGGCACCTTGGCGCTTCAATATCCGGTTGGTCGCCTTTCCGATAAATTTGACCGACGGGTTGTTATTTTTGGCGCGACGGTCATTGGCGGCATTGCGATTGGCATCGCCAGCCTTTTTGGTGCTGACCAATTTATCCTGCTTTTGATCATGATGTTGATTTTTGGCGGGCTGGTCTTTTCGCTTTATTCGCTTTTCATCGCCCATGCGAATGACTATTTGGCGCCAAGCCAGATGGTGGCCATGTCGTCAGGCCTGTTGATGGTAAATGGCGCCGGTGCGGTGATCGGATCACCACTTGCCGCATCCGTGATCGAAGTTGTTGGCACCCGCGGATTCATGCCAACGATTGCCGGATTTTTGTTCTTATTGGCGGGATTTGTCCTGTACCGAATGAAAATGCGCAGCGCGGTTCCGGCCGAAGCGCAAGGCGTGTTTGTTGCCATTCCTGACGCATCGTCCGGCGTTGCGGTGAATTTGAGCCCTGAGGTGGAATGGGTGATGGATCAGGATGAAGAGGATGAAGAAAATGATCCGTTCAAAAACAACCCTTATGTCAATTAGGTTTGATGGTTTCCAAAAGACCTGACAAATCCAGCATATCTGGCACGAGGGCAGCAATTAATGGCCTTTCACGTCAGTCGCGCCCTTCACTTATCACCGGTGCCTTTTTGCTGCCCTTGCAAAATAGCTGCGCCCCATGATTTCAGGCCATCCATTTAGCGGGTTGGTCTTTGCCAGCCTTGGTCAGCCTTGGCCGCCAAACCGACAAATGACAGTTCTTCTTTGTTTAAAAGGTCAATAATATTAAGATTGCTAATGAAATTTTTTCTAAAACTCCTTCATTGCAGTATTTTTCTGTTCATCATTGGGTTTGGCAGCATCCACGCTCCTAAAGCCACGGCAAATGATGGGCAATTTCCCGATAATTTTGCCATTTCAGGAAACGTAACAATCACCCGCGTTAGCGATGGTGACTCGCTTAGAAGTGGCAAATTGCGAATCCGGCTTTTTGGCATTGATGCGCCTGAGACGAAACAACAATGCACCGATGCAGATGGGGCTAAATGGGCCTGCGGCGCAGCAGCACAAAAGGCGCTTGAGGCATTGGTGGCAAGCGCACCTCATTTGCAATGTGATTTGATTGATGTTGATCGCTATGGCCGCGTTGTGATGCGGTGTTTTGCCGGAAAAACCGATCTTGGCGCGGCGCTTGTCCGCGCCGGGCTGGCGCTGGCCTATCGGCAATATTCGGCCAGCTATAGCGCCGATGAAGATAGTGCCAAAACCGCCAAATTGGGCATGTGGGCAGGCGCATTTACTGCGCCATGGGCGTGGCGCCGATCGCAATAGCTGCTAATGCGTAACGGCCCGAAAAGCGTAAATAAAATGGGAAATCAACCAAGCCGCATGGCTGGTGAGGATTGGGGCTGGTGAGGATTGGGGCTGGTGAGAATTGGGTTTTTAAAAAATCCCAAGCTCGCGCAGTTCTGCGGCCAATTCGGCAGGCATATCACTGGCATCACCTGCACCGATATCAGGCGGCGCATCCTTTACTTCAAGATATCGCCAGCCCTGAAAAATACGCATTTTTGTTGGGGCGACTTGAATGATTTCAGGTGACAGCACAATGCCGCAGGCCGGTGTACCATCGGCGCGTTGCGCCTCGGCAAGGTCAATAATGGCCTGACGCGCGGTTACCACCCCCTTGATGATCCAATAGATCGACCCCCCATCAAGCAGCTCTTCGGCGCGGCGCGGCCGGTTGCGCGTGACATGAACCAATCTGCCACCTTGCGCCAGGCGAAGCGCCTGCCAATCACGAAGATTATCGAGCGATTGTGAGCCAACTGATAATTTTTTCAAATGAACCGTCATGAAAACACCAAAATTCGAATCCCGTCATATCGGTATGATTTACCTGTTGACGACAGAACCGTAATTACCTCCTCGATCTTTTTGACCCCGCCTACATCAAATAGAGTGCGGCAAGCCCAAGGAACACAAAAAACCCGACAACATCCGTTATCGTTGTCACAAAAACGCTTGATGCCACCGCCGGATCGATCCCAGCGCGAAGCAGGCCGATCGGCACCAAGGTTCCGCTAAGCCCCGCAATCAGCAAATTGGCAAGCATAGCAACCGCCATCACTGCGGCAATTTCCAGATCACCAAACCAGACAAAAGACACAACGGCGGCTAAAACCGCAAAAAGCAGTCCATTCAGCAATGCCACGAACCCTTCGCGAATAACAAAATTGCGCGTCGAGACTGCATCTAATTGACGCAAGGCAATCGCCCGCACCGCAACGGTCACCGTCTGGGTACCCGCATTGCCGCCCATTGACGCAACAATTGGCATCAGCACCGCCAAGGCAACCAATTGTTCGATGGTCGCATCAAACACCCCGATCACGACCGACGCCAAAATCGCCGTTAGCAAATTGACCAAAAGCCAAGTTGTCCGCCCCTGCAAGGTTTCACGGATACTCGATCGCAAACTGGCCTCGCCAACACCGGCAAGCGCCATCAAATCTTCTTCAGCTTCTTCATCGATAACATCAATCACATCATCAATGGTGATCATGCCGACAAGCCGATCGCCAAGATCGACAACACCGGCACTCACCATGCCATAGCGCCGAAACAGAACCGCCACTTCTTCTTGATCCATATCAACCGGAATCGACCGGAAGTCAGATTCCATAATTTCGGAAATACGACGCGGGCGCTGCGCACATAAAAGTTTACTAAGCGGCACCTCGCCAAGAGGTTTGCGTGCCGGATCAACAACAAAGATCAGATAGAAATCATCGGTTGCCGATTTGCCACCCCGCAGATAGTCAATTGTCTGGCCAACCGTCCAAAAAGACGGCACCGTGACAATTTCACGCTGCATAAGACGACCCGCCGAATCTTCAGGAAAAGACAGGCCTTCTTCAACAAGAACCCGGTCTTCGGCCGAAAGCGCCGCCAAAACATCAGCAAGCGCATCTTCTTCAAGCTCTTCGATAATATCAATGGCATCATCAGTTGACAGATCATGCAGCTGGCGCGCCAAGGCCTTTGCGCCCATCACTTCGACAATGGCTTCACGCGTGTTTTCATCAAGATAAGTCAGCGTTTCCGCATCAAGATGATCGCCAAGAAACCTTACGAGTGACGCCGCTGTCCGCGCTGGCATGCGTTCCAAAAGATCGGCTTGATCAGCCGGGTGAAGCGGCGCAACAAGCGTGCGAAGACGGCGAACAGCGCCCGCCTGAACAGCATCAATAATTGCCGTTTCAACCTTTGGCGTCAGGCCATAAAGCGCCGCAAGCCGGTCACTGCCGTCATCCTTGCGATCAATCTGTTCATTGTCATGCATCATTGCTTCCACGCCATCTTCGTGACCGTTAGATCAGATTTCACCGCATCTATGCCCGCACCGGCCCTCATCAAATCTCATGCGACACGCTAGCAGATCGCGGGTGGTTTTAAAACAACACATGGCACTAAACCGAGGCAAATTTTGCTTGGTAATTTTATTTCAAAAAGCCAAAATCGCCGTTTTTGTAATAATATTTCAAACAAATCCGGCCATTGCCATCGGCATGAACAGACGCATCGGTTCGCAAAACCAATGATATTTCGGAAGAAAAGATATTTGCAGGTTATTTATTGTTTGTGCCTTTGACACCAAGGTCATAAAGACCGATCCGGCGCATCGGCCCATCAAAGCGCAATTCATGGCCAATGGGCGGATGCGCTCTTTGGGTGCAATCCATTCGCTCGCAAACTGAGCAGCCAACACCAATCTGGTCAAGCCGCGCCGATTTGGAAATATCAATCTGATCCGCATAAATCATATCGCGGGCATGATGCAATTCACAGCCAAGAGTGACGGCAAATTCCGGCGATTGCGCCAAGGTTGGCGACCATAATGGTGGCGCGGTGCGGGCAAGCATGAAATATTTCTGCCCATTTGGTAATTCGGCCGCTTGTGCCAAAATCTTTTCCGGTGTCCGAAAGGCTTTGTGCATCGTCCATTTCGGGCAGGTGCCACCATGTGTGGCAAATTGCATGCCGGCCGCGGCAAGCCGTTTGGAAATATTCCCAGCATCATCAACCCGAATGAAGAAAAACGGGATACCACGCGCATTCGGCGCATTCAATGTGGTGAGGCGGTGACAGACCTGTTCAAAGCTGCAACCAAACCGGCGCCCCAATAGGTCAAGATCATAGCGAAGGCTTTTTGCCGAATCGAGAAAGGCCGAATAGGGCATCATAACGGCACCGGCAAAATAACCGGCAAGGGTGATTTTCAACAAGGATTGCGCCTGCGCATCCTGAACCGCCTGATCTTGGCAGATTTTGTCCAAGGCCGCTTGCTGGCTAAGAAGCGCGATTTGAATCAAAAGATGAAACTGTCGTTGCGGGCGACGCAACGCCTCACTTAGCAAAATCTCGCGGCGATGTAGATCATAGCGCCGAAGCTGGTTTTGCATCACCTCTACCGGCATGATCCTAACGCGAAGGCCAAGCGTGTCTTTCACATGGGCGGCAAGGCTGGCAAGCGTATTATCGCCCGTCAGGCCAAAATCACTAATCGATTCAATTTTGGCCGTACGGCGCAATTCATCTGCCGCTTCTTCAAGAAGGGGAAAGTAATTATTCGCCTGCTGCAATGTAGCGCGCACCTTTTCAACAGGGTTGCTCATCTGCCGAATGCCGCCATCACCCGCGGTCGCCTCTAATTCATCACGCACTTTGCGATAGGCCTGAAACAGCGTAACCAAGCCGCGCGCCGCACCTGGCGCAGCGGTGATCATGTCCTGAATTTCGCGGCGTGGCACCTGCTCATCTGCCAACAATGGATCGGCAAAAATTTCAGACATGCCCGTTGAAAGGCTAGCCGCGTCATCTTCGGCAAAATCTTTGAGATCAATATCAAAGCTATTGCCAAGGCGAAGAAGCAATCCAACGGTCAAAGGGCGCTGATTATGCTCTAAAAGATTTAAATAAGAGGGGCTGATCTCCAGCGTTTCCGCCATCGCTGTTTGCGATAGGCCAATAGATTTGCGAAACCGCCGCAATTTATGCCCGACAAGAATTTTTTCCTGCATCGCGTCATTTCCTCCACTTGGCCGCTGGCTCAGCTTTACCTAGGGTTTCAGCATAACCTGTAAATAGAAAATGTAAATATTTTACAATTTTCAAATTTGCTTTTTTTTCCTTGCCTGAAGTCCCGCAAAAAAGGCACAACAAAGATGCAGGTCACACGCATCAACAGCAGGAGATCTGCACGAATTTAGACGACGATTTATAGAGCTTTGCGATATAGGCCGCGGCGAACAAAGCCAGCTTGGGGGAGTTTGTTTGGTTTGCCAATCCTATCCGCAAATCAGGGTCGGTCAGGACTTTGTGTCTTGTCCGGCCCTTTTTTATGCAGGCTATGTCGGGCGGCAAAACGCCATTGGCTAGATGGTCAATCTTGCGCAACAATCAAAACCAGATCGGCAAGGTTGGTGCCGGTTGCCCCAACCATCAATAGCTGATCATGCGCTTTGAGATAATCATAGCTGTTATGTGATAACAGCGCGGCCCGAGCCGCCGCATGATCAAAATCTTGTGACGCCGCAATAATACCGCCAGCCGCATCGGTTGGCCCATCGCGGCCATCGGTGCCGCCAGCCAGAATCACCCATTGTTTTGGCGCATTTGATCCGGCAGCTGTCATTGCCGACGCAAAGGCAAGCGCCAATTCTTGCGATCGCCCCCCTTTGCCGGGATCATTCATATCAAGCGTCACCGTTGTTTCGCCGCCAGTCACCAATGCATAGGGCTTACCAGCATGATGCTGGCGCTGGCTTATAACCTGCGCCGCCAGATGCACCGCCATCTGGCTTGCTTCGCCGTCAAGGGCTGGCGCATCGAGAAAATGCATATCGGGCATGGCTTGGCGGATATAGTCTGCTGCCGCATCACGGCATTGCGCATTGCTTGCCAGAATCTTGGTTTGCACCCTATCAAAAACCGGATCACCCGATCGCACTGGCCCGTCTGCCGTCCCATTTCGGATTGCCTGCAAATGCGGCATCACAAAATCCAGCCGACCAAGACCATGTTTTTGAATCAGCGCAAACGCATCATCAAGCGGCACCGGATCGGCAACAGCAGGGCCGCTGGCGATTGATTCCGGCAAATCACCCGGCACATCCGATAACAGAAATTGCGTTACCTTGGCGGGTGCTGCCAAACGCGCCAACCGGCCGCCTTTTAGCCGTGAAAATAACCGCCGGACGACATTCATTGCGTGAATATCAAGACCGCTTGCCAGCAATGCATCATTCAGCGCGATTTTTTCGGCAAGGCTGATGCCGCTTGATGGTGCTGGCAACAAGGCCGAGCCGCCACCACTGATCAGCAACAGCAAATGATCGGTCTGACCAAGGGATTTGACCAGATTTTCAACCGCAATCGCCGCGGTTAGACCGCGCTCATCGGGAACTGGATGCGCACAGGCAAAACATTCAAAACCATCAATCTGCCGGTGATTTTCATCGGTGGTGATGACAAGACCCGAACCATCATAGCCACCGTTGCGAACCGCCATTGCCATCGCGCCAGCCGCCTTGCCAAGCGCAATAACCGCCGTTGGTTGCCGGTTAATCGACATATAGGCCGATCGGGTGATGCGATCAGGCTGTCCAGCGGCAAGCGCCGCAGCAAAGCTTTTGCGAACCAAAGCTTCGCTTGAAGCGTCAAAATTCATTCGATCCACCTCAAACAGGGTCAATCAAAGGCTGGCCAGCAAAAAAGGCACGCGCATTTTCGACAACCTTTAGCCCCATCGCCGTTCGCGTTTCGATTGTTGCCGACCCCAGATGCGGCAATAAAACGGTATTTGGCGCAGCTAGTAATGCCGGATCAATGACCGGCTCACCTTGAAACACATCCAGCCCAGCCCCGCCAATGCGTCTGGCCGACAGCGCCACCGCCAAAGCAGCTTCATCAACAACATCACCACGCGCCGTATTAATGACATAGGCATCCGGCTTCATCATCGCCAACCGGTCAGCATTCAAAATATGAAATGTATCGGCACTTGCCGCGCAATGAAGCGACAGACAATCAGCCATCTGGCAAACGCTCTCAACATCGTCAAGCTGGCGTGCTGGATAGGCTGATATATCGCCAATCCGCGACCGGTTATAAAACACAATTTCCATGCCAAAGCCCAATGCCGCCCGCTGCGCCACCGCTTTGCCAATGCGCCCCATACCGATAATACCAAGCGTTTTGCCCTGCAAGGCACGCCCCATTAAATGGGTTGGCCGCCAACCGTGCCAATCGCCTGCCCGTAATTCGCGTTCACCCTCACCAGCACGGCGCGACAGCATCAAAATCAGCGTCATGGCAAGATCAGCAGTGGCATCAGTTAAAACACCGGGCGTGTTGCTAACCGCGATATTGGCCCTAGAAGCGGCACCAAGATCAATATGATTAACGCCAACACCAAAATTGGCGATCAACCGCCCTTTACCATTGGCACCGGCCGTAATGATATCGGCTCCAATCTTGTCAGACACAGTTGGCGCAATGGCATCATGGCTGGCAAAACCGGCGGCCATCTCGGCGGCAGAAAGCGGCGTATCGGTCATATTGAAAGTTGGTACAAAATACTGGGAAAGCGCAGCTTCAGCATCGGCTGGCCAGCGGCGCGTCACGAAAATACTGGGTTTGCCAGTACAAGATTTATCTGTCTTTGTCATGTCCATATTCTGCGCAGAAACAAACGGAAAATACAGCCCTTTTTGATCGCGCATGATGCATTTAGAAAGGTTTTTCTAATATAATGAATGGCGCCCGCATCAAAAAAGGGGCGCCCCGTTCGAGACACCCCTTTTTGATGTTTTTCAATCGTCAGGCTAGCGCATTAGCCCGGGATTTTGCCCGAAATACCATC
>Ga0115566_10004997_pt1 | contig 10477 bp, 4 predicted proteins | sample COGITO_mtgs_1204_3_FD_87173 | JGI IMG/M metagenome (GOLD analysis project Ga0115566, IMG submission 87173) | Pelagic marine microbial communities from North Sea - COGITO_mtgs_120405 | ecosystem: Environmental > Aquatic > Marine > Epipelagic | place: Germany:Helgoland, sampling site Kabeltonne...
AAGAAGAAGAACATGAACAACAAACCGAAGAACAAACTCGAACCGATAAGGTGTTAAAGCTCGCGCAAGACGGCGAAAAAGCGTTGGAACGCGAAGCGATTGAGAAAGTCTACAAAGGCGACGGCTCCAAATCCAAGAAGAAATCCGCGTTGGAGATCCAACGAGGCGAGACTTCTTCTGATATGAGCGAAACGGACGAAGAAGCTTTGGAGATTGAGAACGGCGCCGCGGATAAGTACTACGACGTCACGAAAGTCGAACACTTGGCGCAAGAAACGCTCAAGAGAAATATGGGTGGTTCCAAAGGTGAAGCGTCCATGGGCGAGCAGCAGCAAACCATCAACACGAAAGCGTTGGAGGAAGCCATCGGGAGAGCGGCGAACCAATCGCCGGACATCACCAGAAAAGAGTTGTTTTCCACCTTGGGACGCAAATCCAAGGAAGAGTTTGTCAACGCCGCGCGATTGAAGAAACTCGTCGAGTTGAAACACATCGCGACGACGTGCAAACCGACGCTCAGCGACGGCGGTAAAGCCATGGAACGTGCGAAAGAAGCGGCGCAACAAGCCGCCATGAAAGTCAAGCAAGCCGCGGCGAGAAGAGCGGAAGCGGAAGCGAACTACGAGCACTCGCAAGAAGTTGCGAAAATCGCCGCCCAAAAAGTCGACGACATCACCGAACTCGCGCAAAAGAAGATCCAAGAAGTTCAAGAAGTTGCCAAGAGAAAAGTGCAAAACGCAAAAGACATTTCTCGATTAGCCGGACGTAAAGTCGAAGACGAGTTTGACATGCTTGGGAAAACCAAGGAAGATTTCAACTTGCACGTGCAACACGCGATGAAATCAGTCGAAGCCGCGAAAGAAGCCGCTTCGTCGGCGTTGGAAGAGACGAAGAAGAAGTCCCACACGGCCAAGCAACGCGCCGCGGCGCTGGAAGTTTCATTGGCGAAGGAATACGAAGAGGCGAGAACCGAGCGCGAAATCGAAGAGAAGAAGTTGGCAAAGGCGGAAGCGCAAGCGGAAGCGGCGGAGACGGAGAGAGAACAGAAAGTGTTGGAAGCGCACCAAAGACAGATGGAAATCGAAAAGGTTGCCAAGGAGAGACAGTACAAGTTGGAGGAGGAGCAAAGACAAATGGAAGAGGCGAAGAAGCGCTCGATGGCGAAGAGCACGCAATACCGCACCTCCGCGGAGGACGCGTTGGAAAAGTTGTCCGTGATTGATTTTAATAACAACAAGGATAGCGACGACGTGGCGCGAATCGGGTTTGGCGAGGAAGACATCGCTTCTGGGTACCCCGACGACGACGAAACGCAAATGGCCATGGGCGGCGCGTCATCCTCGGATGGTGATGGATTCGATCCGTGGACCCGCAAGTAATAATAAAAAATCTGACTAACCGCGCGTCAAAGTCGGCAAACAAAGTTGTACTAAAACCGAGGAGGAGGAAGGAACAACCTCCTCGGAAAAGAAGAAGGAAAAGAGAAGAGTTACACACATCTACACGTTTTAATTATTTATATATATATATATATTATCTACTGATAAACACGACACACGTATGTGGTATCACTACGCTTGTTTGTTGTTCGAAACTGAACCCAATGCTCAAAAATTCAAAAACCCTAAATATTGGTGTCTAAGTTCCCCCTCAAAATTCAAATTTCTCGTCAGTATAATTGAGTAAAAACCGCACGAAATACTCTACCACATCTCTTCGTTTTGCGCGTTAAAAGACTGAGTTCAACATGGAGAGGAACGATGATACCGTCGTCCCTTTCCCTCCTCCAAATCCTCCTCTGGGCGTCGTTTCAAGGTAAACATAGGAACAATTCACATTCTTTTCAATCGATCCGTTTCAAAATTTGAATTTTTCCATTCTTCGTTCCTTTCCTCTCTGTCGCTTCTCTCTGTATTATTACTCACGCCGCTTTGGGGAAACTATCGCATCTTCTCTCTCTCGTTCTCTTTAAACGCATCATCAGGGTACCTCTGGGCGCACAACCGATGAACAATAACATCAACAATAATGGACAAACGACGCAAATCATCAAATCCGCGTTAAAATCCACCTCCCGGTCTCTCGTGTACAGACAAAACCAACACCAACACCAACAGATGGAAAACATGAACGAACAACAAAGACGAGTGTCTTTCCAATCCGGACGCCCACCGGTGGTGGAAGGAGGCGCGAGATTAGCGCAACTGCGAGCGGCGAGGAAACGAGCGGCGCAACAGAAAGCACGAGAAACATCGTCGAATACTAATGGCCAAGGGAATAAGTTACCCTTTGGGACCTCTTGGGGGAATCAAACGGACCAAGCGGGAGCGCAAAGAAGGCGACATCAAAATCTAACCCAACATTCGTCGATGTCATCTTCGCGAATGGAACGGTTACGGAAACGAAAAGGCACCGGGCGACAAGTGAAACCGAGACCGTTCGTGTTGGTGATGAAAGCGCCCGCGGAGAGTTTGGGGAGAGCAGCGCTTCCGGATGGAGGAGCGAAGAAAAGACGAACGGCGATGGTGGTCGAGGAGTTGGACGGGACGAATTTTACTGGTGAGGGCGAACACTCGGCGGCGGCATCGAGAGACGGCGATCGAGCCGGGTCGTTCGCCGAGAACGAAGGATTTGCCGGGTACGATTTTAACGGGAACAGGACGGCGCAACCGATGTTTCGACCGAAGAGTCCGCACGCGAAAGGACAACAACAGAGAAAAGTTTCGATGGAGATGAATTCGCAGTTACGATTGCTTCGCGAGCAGCACATGCAAGAAGGCGGAGTGTTAGCCGAAGCTATCGAAGAGGAGAGACTGAAGAGAGAGCAAATGGAATTAGAGAAACGACGAGAAATGTTACGCAAGAGCAGCATGGGGAGCGGCGGGGAGGTGACCAACACGCCGATGGCTGCGGAAGCGCTGGTGAACATGTTCAACATCCCGGGACGAGAAGACGAAGCTATTTTGCATCAAGACAGTCCGGATTGGCAAGGCGTCTCGCACATGGGGGCAGCAGGCGGTCAGTCGCAACCGCAAGTGCAACCGGTGGGAATGTTGAACGAAAACTTGAACAACGACGACGACGAGTTTGGCGGAGGATTCGAAGCCGGCGACGACGACTTTGACCAAGAAGATTTAGTAGGCGGTCAATTCGCTGACGACCGCGCGTTCGATGAGGAAGGATTCCCTATTCGCAAACCTAGAGGTGAAGCGCACAAACGCTTGCGCGAAGAAATGGCCAGAAGAAAATCTTTAGCCTTTGGCGGTTTACAAACCATCGTCGTCGAAGATTTAACAGGCGGCTCACAAAAGGTGCGCAAAAGTTCGCGCCAAAGACAAAAACCGTTGGAGTATTGGCGAGGCGAGAAGAAGGTGTACGAGCGCGTCCATGGATCGTTACCGACCATCAAAGCCACGCAACGGCAAACCCGAAACAAAATGTGGCCAAGAAAAACGCCCGGAGGCCCGTCGGAAACATTCAGGGTGCTCAAATTGAGACCGACGGAACAGTTCAACAAAATCGGCGCCGAACGACGAGACTCGTTGGATCAGTTGATGACCGCCAGAAACGGCGCTCCTTTGCACGATTCCGACGCCGAAGATGAGGAAATCTGGGACGTCGATGGCGTCGAGTTTGATCAACACGGTCGCAGGATAAAAACGTTCGCCAAGACCCCGAAAGAGTATTACGGACGAAACGGTCGCGCGACGCCGAATTACAACAACAACAACAACAACAACAACATGAACAACAACGGGAGCGGGAAGAAGAAGCGTGGACGACCTCGAAAGAATCCAACAGTACTCGTCGATGAAAACGACGACGACGACGGACAGCAACAACAACAACACCAAGAGGAAGAACAAAACGAACAAGTCAGAGGGAAGCACATCCGACTGGCGCCGGACACGGACGACGAAGACGAGGAAGACGAAAGAGACGACGAGCTCGAGGAAAATACGCGAAGGAACTCCGAAGCGATTCATAATACTAACCACGACGACGACGACGATCAAGAAGCCGAAAAGGAAGCGAACGAAGCCGCTCGCATGGCGGAGTTGGAGCTCGAAGAAGAGAGAGAAGAAGAGGCGAGAAAAGCGTCGAAAGCGAAGGAGGATTTGATCATGGAAGCGGAACAAAAGGCCGCGATGGAGTTGAAAATCACGCAAGAGGAGATTCCAGAGGAGGAGGAAGAAGAGGAGGAAGAAGACGACGAGGAATCGAGAGCGTTGAAGAAACGACTGGCGGATGCGGAAGCCGAGCTCGATGCGCTCGACGCGGCGAACGAAGCGGCGAGGAAGATGTTAGATCAACACGACGAACGAGACTCTTTAGAAGAAGACGGGAACGGCGATGCCCTGCCGCCTTCTACTGCACGCGAGAAAGACGGGCAGGCGAAGGTTGAAGAGGAGAAGACGAGCCGGTTTTCGATGTCTCTCGAGGCAAACAAAGGTGTATTTTACGACGAAGAGGCGGATAAGGATTTAATAGAAAACGATCCAGCGATTAAGAGCGGGTCGATTAACTTGGAGGAAGATTTGGATGACGGCGATGATGATGACGACAACGAAGACGACGACGATGAAGAGGATAGAGATGTTGCCGCCAAAAGAGATTCGCTTTCTTCAAAATCGGAAGAAGAAAACGACCGACGAGATAACGACGCCTTGGCGATTCCCATGGACCTCGACGAATAGATAATATATACACAGAATAGTATTAAACTTGATTAATAAGCATTTGTAAATTCTAATACATGAGTATTAAACTTCTCTTTAAGTTGAAATAACTACGTAGTATGTGTGTATTATGAGCTAAAAACTCTTCTATACTCTCTACTTACAAGCTGAAACTATATCGCTCGCATTTCGCGCCGAGCTCTGAAATCGTCGCCACGCACTCAGTCGTTAAAGAGAACGTCAACTCGTCGTCGTCGTCGTCGTCAAAATTTCTACCACTACTAACGCCAGCAGTGACGTGCGAAAACTTTCCGCCCGGTCGTCGACTGCCACCATTCTCTTCGTCCAATAAAGTTCTATTTCCATCCACGACGCTCCCGTCCCAGTCTAAATACTTGGAATCCACCGTTCGATGTCTCGTGACAACCTTGACCAACTCACCTTTATTACCACCTTCGGAAGGTAACTTGGACGTCGTCAACGTCACGTCGGCTAAGTTTTCAATCAGTAATTGCATCGTCCCGCGCTCTCTGTCGTCCTCGTCTAAGAATCCATCCTCGACGTCCTCCGCCGCCTGGCACCCCGTCACTAAAGCCACATTCTCCATCGCTCTCAACCGCACGAGGAACCGCACGACCGCTTTCTCGCTCGTTCTCGCCGCTAACACGTCCAACGAGTCGATAAAAATACTCGCACCACCATTTCTGCTACACTCTTCCATCGTTCTTCCGATAGTATCGTCGCCGACCGTCCCCGATACCTTCTTCGCGATCAAATCATACAAACCATCTAAACTCGACGTTGCACTCGAACGCGCGCCATTCACCGTAAACACATTCTCCTCCTTTTCGTCTTCTTCTTCTTTATCATCGTCATCGTTGAAATTAAACGCCATTGGTGTCGACCAACAATCGATGGATTCGATCCCAAATTTTTCCTTTTTTTGGTACAAAAATTCAGCTTTTTTCCTCCTCAAGTGCGGACTGATTGAAGTTTCGAACGGTTTCATCGTTTCCACGAACACTATTGCAGCTCTTTTTCTTTTCGATGTCCTCGAGCTGCTCGTTTTTGTTGTTTTCGTCGCGTTCCTCTCGTTCTTCGTATCCTCGTCTTTGTTGTTCTCATCATCGTCAGAGTTTTCCTCGTCTTCGTTCGTGTCGTTGCGTTGGATTTTGAGGCATTCGTGCACGAAATGCGCGAAGAGAAACGCCGTCGGGCTGTCCTTTACGGACACGAGATGGACGTGCGAGGAAAAAGGCAGAGGAGAAGAAGAAAGGGAATGTAACGTTTTCGTTGCTGAAATTCGAACGTTTAAAGCTTCATTCATTATGTTCTTTGTCTTCTTCTTCTTGGAGAAGTGTTCCTAGAATTTCTGAGGGGCGAAAAGCAACAGTGCAACACGTATTTACGATAATACAATAATAACAATAATGATAATAACACTAACAGGAAGGAAGGAAAGAGACGGATGAGAGAGCAGCTCGAAATGTTACTAGTCTTGTTTGCTCTTTTGGCTCAAAGTTTCGTTGATTTCGTGAAAGTCGCTTTGACCGACGAGCGCGATTATGTTCCCGGTTTTGGTATCCGACGGAGATTTTCTGCCCCCGCCTGCGGTTCTTCTCGCCGGCGAAGCGAACGTGTGATGAAGAAGAGCGGCGTTGGTATTCTCATCGTCGTGGACGCCTCCCCTGTTGTTTGAGTGTACGAAGGCTTTTTCTCTCGTCTCCGGACGCATTGGCGAGACGTACACGTTCCCGGCGCCTGCGGTTCCTTTCACCTCCCGTATGGGGGATTTGAGCAACGCTTCCGAATCGAAGTGAACTCGAGATCGGTTCGGCGTGCTTTGAATGGCAGTCATCGTCGTCCCTGCTGCTTTTGGTCGTTTCGGCGTCGACGTCATTTTTGTCGTCGTTGTTGTCGTCGTCGTCGTCTTTTGCGATTTTGTCGTGAGCGCGTCGTCAGAATTTCCTCCTCCTGCTCCTCCTCCTCCTCCTTTTCGTAACTGCAACATGAACGGCCTGACGTTCGGGACAAACTGCTTGTTGTAAAACGCGATGATATCGCCGCGACTGACGACTTCCAACCCGGGATTGGTCACCGTTAATGGGCAGCTCCAAAACACCTCTTCCACGCATTGCGGTTGTTTGTGGTATCGATACACGATGTCTTTGAATTTCACGTTTCGATCTTGTTCGCTGGATGCGATTTTGCACGCGCCGTAGATGGACGCCAAGATGATTTGATCGAGATGTCGATTGTACAGCAGAGAGGTTTTTTCAAACACGACGAATTCGCAGATTTGGAACGCGCGTCGGGTGACTTCTTGGTTGACGTGGAGCCGGGCACAAATATCAGCTAAACGCACGGCGGCTAATCGGAGGACTTTGGCGAAAAAAACGTCCAAGGAGGCTTTCGCGCGACGCTTTTCGTCGTCGATTTCGAAATCATCGTCGTCGTCGTCGTCTACGGCGTACTTGTCTGGTAACGGTAACGGTATTTTCGCACCAACGCCGGGCGAGGAAACCGCTCGATTATACTGCTGCTCTTGCGCGTGCGCAATCCCACTGATTCGCTCTACGTCTGAGGACGATGATCCCATGTTCGCGTTATCGGACGCTCGTCTCGCCGGAGTTGAAAACGCCGTAAACGCGCTTGTTTTCAAAGGGGAAAATGCGCTCATATGGCCACTACCAATAATAGTCGTCGTTCGAGGCGGCGAACGCAACGCGGTATGTGCCATTTGTGCCACATCTAACGCCTTCTTCTTCTCTTCATCAATCGGAGAGTCATCATTCGAGTCTCCTCCTCTTCCTCCTCCTCCTTTCCCGAGAACATTGCGATCGAATTGTTGCATATGCGTTAACGATCGCGCTGTGTGGTGTTTTGAGAGCGGTTTGGTGACTTTTTGCCCGGATGCTAACGTGCCACCGAGAAGTACGGCGGCGATTTGATTGGCGCTGTTTGAGTGGATGTCGTTGTTGTCGTTGTTGTTGTTGTTGTTCGTAATATTATCTTCGCTCTTTGCAGCAGCAGCAGCAGCAGCAGCGGCAGCAATCGCAGCGGTCTCTCCGATGTTCTTCTTCTTCGCGCCGCTCTTCGTCGTCGCCACGCGCAAAAGTGGATACAAACTCGAATCTTTTTTCCAGCTTAACTTTTCTAACATAGACTCTTCGATTCGACCAAAGTACGCTCTAATTTCTCGCGGCATTTCCGGTCTCGATCTCACGAACGGCTCGATGCCGTTCAAAACATCAAACGCGTTTAAACCAATCGCGTTGGGAATAGCTGGAAAGCGCAACGTAATCGCGCGATTACCGCCATTCCCGGTGAAACTTGGACCGACGTCGTAGATTCCACTACTCGTGCTCAAATGGACTCCGTTTCGCGCGACGGAAACTACCTCGACGGATAAGGCGACGACTACTTCGACGAATCGTTTCGAGTCCACGAGCATCGATATCGCACGCTTCGTCGAATCAGAGATGGTGTTTGCGTTCGTCGTCGTCATCGTCGTCGTTGCCTCCATGCGATTGATTTCGTCTCTCAAAATCGCTCGAAAGAAGTATTTGAACACGGCCAAGGCATCCGTCGCCCTGTTGTCGACGATGTTATCGAGTGATTTCGAAACGTTGCCTCGCTTCGCAGCGGCGTTGAGATTTGTGAACGCATCTTCGCGAGTGAGCGTGTTGCACTTGGTAATCATACGCTCGGCGCGCGCGTACGCGTCTTGGAGTTTATCTTTGTCGTTGTTCTTTGTTCGGATGCATTCGCGGAGTAAACGTAAAGTCTCGTCGTTTTGCTGCGTGTTATCAACGTTGTTTGATGATGGCGAAACGATTCGATCGATCCATTCGACGCCGTACATGACGTTTGAAATCGGCGTGTTTTGAACGTTGTTATAATCAACCGCCACGCCGGCGACAGTTTTATTGAACCCGGCGTACGGCGATTGCGGCGTAGGCGGAATAAAAGTCCCCCCGATGTTGTTAGTAGTATTCGTCGCAGCAGCGGTAGTAGTAGCAGCAGTAGCTACTGCTACAGCTGCTTCCACCGCGGATCCGGTTCGAAACGTGAAACTTTTATCCTTCTTGTGCATCGGCGTTGCGGCTCGCAGTCGCGCAAAACCAATCGGTTGTTCTCGCAAATCGCCTTTGAGCACATCAAACGGCGCGGGAAGATTTTTCTCTCGTTGCTTCTCCTCATCTATTTCTTCTTCCGCTAAAAGGAACGGCACGTACAATTTCTCGTTGATTGCGCGACATCCGAATTTCTCTCTCACCGCTTCCACGTACTCGCGTTCAAAGATATCCGAAGCTAACTTGACGTTCTCCATCGCCGTCTTATTCTTCTTATTCTTCTCGAAATACTTCTTTCTCAACGTGTTCTTCTCTTTCAAAATAGATTCGTGCAACTTTTCGATGTTCTTCAACATTTTCTGACAGCTCGCGAGCTTCGTCTTGCTCGATCGACACAAAGATTCCAGCGCCAAAGGCTCGCCGGTTTCCGGATCCTTTTCCGTCATCGAGAGCATGTTTTCCAAGCTCGTTCTTAAACACGTTTCCGGGGCATTGGTTAACGCGAACGCTTGAATCGCGACGAGAAGGTGAAACTGCTCGTACAAATTCGGTACTCCTCCCGCGTGTGTGGTATGGGACGAGACTTTTTTGTTGTTGCTCTCTCTTCTTTCGGCCTCTTCTTTTTTAATCGTCTCTTTCTTTTCCGCGTACGTGCCTTTCCTCTTTTTATGTCTCGAGGACAACATCAGCTTTGGTTTCTCTTTCGCTTTCTTGTCGTCGCCGTCCTCCTCGTTATCCTCGTCTTCGAACAAGCTCGTACCTAATTTCACTTTCGTCAACGAAAACGCGTTCCACGCGAACCGACAATACGCTCGTCCCAACGTTTCGTCCACGCGAAAGTGCGTCTTACAAAACTGCTCGAACTTTGTCGCGATGACTTTGCTAAACGCGAACGACGCTCGCAAATTATCCATGCCTAAAAATTGCTCCAATCGTTTCATTTCGGCAATTTCCAAGTCCTCGGAATCATCCGCGTTGAGTTTCGGAGATTTCGTTTTTCTCGTCGGCGCTTTCTTCGTTTTTGTACCCTCGTCGTCCTTCTTGTCCTCGGTTTTCTGTCTCTTCCTCGCGTTTTCATCTCCTTCTTCGCTCTCGTCCTCGTCCTCGTCCCTTTCATCTCCTTTCAAAAGAGGATGTTTCGTTTCCTCCCTCAAAATCTTCCTCAGCGGTTTGGCGCACACGCACGCGAAGGTCCGACACGCGGTGAAGAAATCCGCCGCGTTCACGCGAAAATGAATCAAAACGTCCCCTAAATTTTTCTTCACGAAGTACTCGTTTGTGTGTGCGTGAGATGTGAGTACGACGTACGCGATGACGCAATGCCACAGGTTTTTCGTCTATATATCAGAGAGAGAGTTCGTTAGAGAGATCAATTCAGAGAGAGAGAAAAGAAATAAAAGTAGCGCTTAATGAAACGTTCTTCGAAAGAGAGAGAGAATATGTATAAATAAAAACGCACCACGCCATCGCTCGCTTCTTTTTCTTCGCCTAGAATCTCTCTCGCTCGTAAAGACGGGAAGCAGACTCGTTCGATTTTCGAGGCGAGATGTGTCAACGACGCATCGATTGGATGCAAAAATGAATCGATTTTAGATTCATCTTTTTCTTCTTCATCGTTTTCCTTCTCTGAAAGCTTCTTTTTCTTCATCTCTCTTCTGACTCTTCTCTGCCGTAAAGGTCGAGTTTTGAATAATTCGAGAAAGAGAGAGGAGGCGTTCGTCG
>Ga0115566_10004999_pt1 | contig 10476 bp, 9 predicted proteins | sample COGITO_mtgs_1204_3_FD_87173 | JGI IMG/M metagenome (GOLD analysis project Ga0115566, IMG submission 87173) | Pelagic marine microbial communities from North Sea - COGITO_mtgs_120405 | ecosystem: Environmental > Aquatic > Marine > Epipelagic | place: Germany:Helgoland, sampling site Kabeltonne...
CACCACGGGATCCCCCGTAGGGCGCGTCAAATGCGTACTCGCCATCGATAAAGATCTCGACCTTATCAATTCCCTCTGACGCCACCGCCCAACCCCGGAGGTTACCCACGCCGCCATGGATCTCACCGTTAATGGGCTCCTCTAGCATCAGCCGAAACACGTCCTCTGCGCTGGCACTGCTCGCGAAACCAACCCAGGCAACACACAGCAAGCTCAATTGCCGCAGCGCCCATCGGAAGTTGAAGGTGATTGCCAAAAGGGTTGTGAGCCTGAGCACTTATCTAACGTATTTCAACAATCTCGAATCCTTGCTCCGCCACTCGCCACTTCAGCACCAAGTCATAGAGCGTGCCGCTGACGAGCGCATCCACAAGCGCAATCTGATCACCCGAAGCCGTGCAACTACCGCCGCTCAAATCAACTGCGTCAGCGCCGCTAATAAAGTCCTCACTAAACTTCACCACCTCAAACTGGGCGATACTCTCCTTCGTCAGACCCGAGGCGTCATAGGCCACGGCGCTAATCGAATGGGCGCCGGCGGACAGCGTGCTATAACTGTAAGCCATTGAAAATCCCGACTCAGCCGACTTGGCAACATCAGGAAAAGCACCTGCCACATCGCCGCGCGCACCGCCATACGGCACATCAAAGCTATAAACGCCATCGATCCAAATCTCAATTTTTTCAATGCCGTCAGATGCAATAGCCCAGCCACGAAGATTGCCGACCCCTGTATGAATCTCGCCTGCAACCGGTTCTTCTAGCACAACGCGGAATGTTCCGGTTGTCTCGTCGTCTGCCGCCACAGGGTTAGACGGGGGCAAGGAGGCTCGATATCGCGTCAAACCTGAGGCCTCGACACTCGTCCTGTGATTCATCCCACCCGGGAATGAATCAGCGCTGGTATTGCTGATAAACAAAGGGGCTGAAATCAGCAAAAAACCGGATACAACGCGCGCAGAAATGAAACGAAGGGGGGGCATGCTGGCTACCTGTTAGCAGAGATAATTCAGTTTCGAGACTATCTGTATTCGGCACCCGAGGCAAATAAGGTAAGGGAACTCAACAGCCCCCCAAAGGAGATACCCGCAGTAGAGGGGTCTATTGCGCCGCCAGCCTAACCGAAGCATACCGACGAGATTGCTGGCGGCTGCAGGGACATGAGACGCAGGTAGCGTTGAAAATCACCTGACTGCCGATTTAGCGAATCGATAAGTCCAATGCGCCAACCCCTTGCAAGGCCGATAACGGCCCCCTCCTGTTTGTTAAAAAACCCACCGAAAAAACTATAAAAAATAGTCACTTAGGCGTATGCTCCGCGACCTCTACGATCGGGCACCAAAAATGCCCCAAGCACAGGTAATTTAATGTCATCCGTTGACTTCGCATCACTGGGTATTTCTGCCCCGGTCCTCAAAGCGGTAAAGCAACTCGGTTATGAACAACCTTCTCCCGTTCAAGCGGCGAGCATTCCAATCTTGCTCGAAGGGAAAAACCTGCTGGGTACTGCCCAGACGGGTACGGGGAAGACTGCCGCCTTTGCGCTGCCCTTTTTGAGCAAGCTGGATGAGAAACAGACAACACCTCAAGTTTTGGTGCTAACGCCGACTCGCGAGTTGGCTATTCAGGTGGCTGAAGCTTTTCAAAGTTACGCAAAACATATCAAAGGTTTTCACGTTCTGCCGATCTACGGTGGCGCAGATATTGGTGGGCAGCTGCGCGGTTTAAAGCGCGGGGCTCAGGTGGTCGTGGGCACTCCCGGCCGTATGCTCGACCATTTGCGTCGTCGTAGTTTGGACCTCAGCCAGATCAAAGGTCTAATCTTAGATGAAGCGGATGAAATGCTGCGCATGGGTTTTATCGATGACGTAGAAACGATTCTGGCTAAAACCCCCCCTGAATGTCAGCGCACCCTGTTCTCTGCAACAATGCCACCAGCGATCAAACGGGTTGCCGACAAGTATCTCGGCGATGCTGAGGTCGTCAGTATTGAGAACAAGACGAAAACAGTTGAGCGTATTGCTCAGACGCACCTAATGGTGAAAGGTCATCAGAAGATGGATGCCCTGACTCGCATCCTCGAAGTTGAGCAATTTGAGGGCATGATTATTTTTGTCCGCACCAAGTCCTCAACGCTGGAGATTGCTGAAAAACTTGAAGCCCGGGGGTTTTCCTCAGCGGCACTTAACGGCGATCTGACCCAGGCTGTGCGTGAACGGGCCATCAATCGCTTGAAGAAAGGTCAGTTGGATATTGTGGTGGCCACCGACGTCGCCGCTCGTGGTCTCGATGTTGAGCGCATTAGTCATGTCATTAACTATGATGTTCCCCACGATAATGAGTCCTATGTTCACCGCATTGGTCGAACTGGACGCGCCGGTCGCGAGGGTAAAGCCATTATGCTGGTTACCCAAAAAGAAACCCGCATGTTGCGCTCAATTGAGAAATCAACGCGCCAGCCCATTAGCGCCTTTAATTTACCAAGCAATGAAGAAGTCAGCGGTCAGCGCGTTGAGCAGTTTAAGCAGCAGCTGGTGGGGATGTCTCAGTCTACCAAACTGGATAAATTTCATTCACTGGTAAAAGAAGTAGCCGCTGAACACGATATCGACATGTCGCTGTTAGCTGCCGCTCTGGCCTTTGAGGTACAGAAAGAGCGTCCACTATTCCCGAAACTGGTGGCCATCGATACGCCCAGAGCCTCTCAAAACGATCGCGCTAGTGATCGCAAGTCGCGTCCGCGTAACGAGCGCACTGACAAAAGCGATAGAGTCGAGCGTCAGCGCCCTGATCGCGCCCAAAAAGTGTCCCAAAATAAAAAGCCGATAACCGACCATGAAGGCAACGACGTTGCGATGATCACCTACCGCATCGAAGTGGGCCGCAACGACGATGTGTCACCGAAGAATATTGTTGGCGCGATTGCCAATGAAGCGCAGATTGACTCGCAGTTCATTGGTCATATCACATTACATGATGACCACAGCACGGTGGATTTGCCAGAAGGCATGCCGAAAGAGTTGTTTGATCATCTTTGTAAGGTAAGGGTCTGTCAGAAGCCACTAAAATTAAGTATTCATCATGGCACCGCCGGCCAACATCGCGATGCCAAGCCAGCGGCCAAAAACAAAAAAAATAAACCCGCGTCGAAGGGCAAATCAAAAACACATCGCGGCGCGGACTCAAAACCAAAAAAGCCACGCAAACCTCCAGCTACTGATCGCAAATAAAGAGACGGAACGAATATCCTGATCTCAATAAGCGCTCACGCGATAACGAACACTGCGCGTAAGGCCGTTGTCGGCAGGTTCGACCTTAGGAGCGCGAACATCAGCACCCGGAGTTAGAGGCATAGCAATTGAACGCATAGTTAGTAACAGCTACACTCCCTGCTAACCGCATGTGGTACTCATGCCAGTCTCCGGAGTGCGTGTTGAAGGGCGTTAATCGAGACCCCGCGGACCATTAAGGATGGCGATTTGGCCAAATTAGAGAAGAATCAATGGACACTGCGGCAATTGACGTTGCTGTGCGTTGTATGGGTTGGCTTTTCAGGCAGTGCCATGGCAGAGGACGTGTTCCGGCTGATGCTAGAGGAGCCCATTAACGGTGAGATCCATGGCGGCGTGGGTAATCTCCGGGGTTGGGCGGTGGCGTCAGAGGGGATTGATAAGGTCGAGATCTTTATCGATGGAGAGTACGCATTTGACGCCCCCTACGGGGGATCCCGTGGTGATGTGGGGGGCGCCTTTCCTGAGGTTACCAATGCCGCCCAGTCAGGATTTTCATCTGCTTATGCCTATAGCTTGCTGTCATCAGGCACCCATACTATTGCGGCGCTAGCCCATACGACTGCGGGCACGACGAAAGAAAGTGCAGCGACCTTCGAGGTCGTGAAGTTCAAGCAGGCCTTTATCAGTGACCCTGACGCCGTGGATCTCACCGGTACGAGCTGCAGTGTGCGCAGCGATGAAATATCGGTGGGTAACGCGCAGGTAGACGGCGATACTTACGACCTAATCCTCGACTGGCGCACCGCAGAGCAAGGTTTTGAGATCGTAATGATTGATCAAGTCGAATCGCCCCCTATCGATGGTGGAGGAGATTCGTCGGGTGGCGACAAAGCAGAACCCGATTTTTCGGGCGTGGATAAATCATTTCAAGCCTTTATCGATGGCAATGGTGTTTTCGATGGGATCAGTTACGTATTGGTTGATAGACAAGGTGTGATCCACCAACAGGTTTTTGGTGACCATACGGCAGAAACCATTGTTATGTTGGCGTCTACCAGCAAAGTACCCTCTGTCATGACACTACTCGCCCTACAGGAAGATCCTAACGTCGACTTCTCAATCAGTGAACCGGTCAGCACCTATCTTCCTTATGATGGCGTTTACGCTGATCGAAGCGTCGAGCAAATGATCAGCAATACCTCAGGTATTCCCGGTCTCCGGCTCATTGCCCTATACGGTTCACCGGTCGGCCCCACTCTTGACGACTACAACCACCTCTGCCAGTTCGGCTCGCAACCCCTCTTCGATTTTGAGGCGTGCGGGCAAACGCTTGTTGAGAACGAGTTACCCAACTCGCGACCCGCCGGCCGCCGTTTTGATTACGGCGGAAGTCAGTGGCAAATAGCGGGCGTCACTGCCGCCGCTGCCGCCAACTCAACCTGGAACCAACTCGTTGGTCGCTATTTGGGTGAGCCGTGTGGGCTGGATGTGTTCACCTTTGGCAACCCATTTCAGGACGTCTCTGCTTGGACGGGCGACATCAATAGCTTAGCGGGCACCAGCAACCCCAGTATCGAGGGCGGTGCGATCACCAACATGGCTGACTACGCCAAGCTGCTCCAAGTACATTTAAATGGTGGTTTTTGTGGCGACACACAAATACTCAGTGATGCCTCCATTGCGAGCATGCAACAGGACCGAGGCAGTGTGGTTAGAGAAAATGCCACCCCTTACGGCATGGGCTGGTGGATACGTCGTGAAAATCCCGGTGTCTTCACCGACCCCGGCGCTTTTGGCGCAGTGAGCTTTATTGATGTTAATCGGGGTATTGGTGGCTATATGGCCATTGATGACTACAGCGATCGTGATGCGGGCGCGCCACCTGCCTTTTTTATCGGAGAGATGATCCCCGCGATTCAGGCGGCATACGACGCGGCTCAGTAACCATTCAAAAGCCCAGCCTATCGAACTGAATGAGACCGCGCGGCCTCTCCAAGGGTAGCTATCAAGGTGGTAAATGGCTATCGAAAGCCAGAAATCGATTGTGTGTGGTGCGCAATAAGTGGGGGCAGTCTGCACAACTATTGGAGATGTTAATGCCGTTAGAAAAATTGGTCGGGACGGCAGGATTTGAACCTGCGACCACCACACCCCCAGTGTGGTGCGCTACCAGGCTGCGCTACGCCCCGAATCGACGCGAATCATACCCAAATTTGGTGGGGGTTTAAACCGAAGAAAGTAGTGTGCGGGCTTTTTCTAGATCGCTCAGACTCTCACGAATAGCAGCCTGCACTTCCACCGGCGTGGGATCGCGGCGCTCATTGCTTAAACGTTGACGTGCGCCACCAATGGTGTAGCCCTGAGCATAAAGTAAACTGCGGATGGTGCGCACTAACTCGACATCTTCACGCTGGTAATAACGTCGATTGCCACGCCGCTTCACCGGACTCAGCTGCGAGAACTCCTGTTCCCAGTAACGCAAAACATGCGGCTTGACTGCACACAGCTCACTGACCTCACCGATCGTAAAATAACGTTTACCCGGAATTGCCGGCAACTCATCATTGTGCGTTGCATCAAACATCAGTTAGCCCTTCGTCTCCCATGCTGACATCTACTCTTTCTTTCAGCTTCTGGCCCGCTTTAAAAGTTACCACTCGCCGCGCCAAAATGGGGATTTCTTCCCCTGTCTTCGGATTTCGGCCTGGTCGCTGTCGCTTATCCCGCAAATCAAAATTGCCAAACCCGGAGAGCTTCACTTGCTCGTTGTTCTCGAGGCAGAGTCGAATTTCCTCAAAGAACTGCTCTACTAACTCCTTCGCCTCACGCTTATTTAAGCCCAGACGCTCATGGAGTCGATCAGCCATTTCGGATTTGGTTAGTGCGGTCATCTACTCAATCAGTGCCTCAGGCGAGCGCCCAGCTTTTCTGTCAGAGAATCAATTACTTGAGCCAGCGCATTACTGACTTCCTCATCAGTGAGAGTGCGACTTTGATCTCGGAAAGTCAAACCCATGGCGAGACTTTTCTCATTTTCTGCCACGCCCTCGCCCTCATAAAGGTCGAAGATAATGACGTCAGCCAAGTGTTCACCCGCCACCGCCTTCACTAAGTCGAGTGCCGCGCTCGCAGCAACTTGCTTATCAAGCACCACTGCCAGATCCCGTCGCACCTCTGGATACCGCGAGATATCCTGATAATCAGGCATGGCTCGTTGCAGCACCTCAGCTAAATCTAATTCGGCCACAAACGCCTTGTCAGGTAGGTCCAGCTCACTCGCCACCGTGGGGTGCAACCGACCCAAAATACCGATCACTGTGTCACCGAGCACTACCTCAGCAGTCTGCCCATCGTGTAGTCCGGGCCTCACGGCAGGCCGAAACAAGACCGGCAGTGCGGCCGCGGCGAGTAGTGCCTCGATCTCGCCTTTCAAATCATAAAAATCCACAGCACTAGGCTGTGCAGACCACCCCTCTGGAGAGCGAGCCCCACAGAGTAGAAGTGCTAACGTCGGTGTTTGCGCCAGCGCGTTATCGTGAGGTAGAAACCGAAGCCCCGTCTCAAAAAGACGAATGCGGCTTATCTGGCGCTTAATATTATGTGCCGCAGCTCCCGCTAACCCAGGCAGTAGAGACGTCCGCATCACCGCAAGATCCGATGAGATGGGGTTTTTCAGTGCAACCGGCACCGAATCAGGATCGAAAAGCCTTTGGGCACTCGGGCTCACAAAGCTAAAGGTAATCGCCTCGTTGAAGCCTCTCGATACCAATCGGTGTCGGAGCTCGGCAAGTGAGGCGGTTGTTTCACTGTTCACACTCGCTTGAGACGCTCCCTGAACCGGCAGTGTGGGGATATTGTCGTAGCCGAAGATGCGGGCTACCTCTTCGATCAGATCTGCCTCAAGGCCCATGTCAAACCGCCAGCTCGGTGCGGTACAGCACCACTCCTGAGCAGCTGAGTCGATCACCACCTCAAACCCGAGCCCCTTGAGTATCCGCGTGACCTCGTCCGCTGGCACCTCAATGCCCAGCATTGCCTCAAGAGCAGAGGCACGCAACGTCACGCCGGCACGAAGGGGTAGCTGCTCGGTGGTAGAGATATCGGTCACCGGTCCCGGGTTTCCGCCGACCCACTCCAACAATAGTGCCGTTGCACGCTCTATGGCGCGGTAGGGCAGTTCTGGGTCAACGCCTCGCTCGTATCGGTGGGACGCATCCGTATGCAGTCCATACTGTCGAGCCCGTCCGGCCATCAACTCTGGGGTAAAAAACGCGGCTTCGAGAAATAAGTGGCGGGTCTGCTGATCCACACCGCTCCCCTCTCCGCCCATAATACCGGCCATGGCAAGTGGCTTGACCTGATCAGCAATCATCAGCGTGCCCGCGGTCATCTCTCTCGCCTGCCCATCCAATAGGGTTAGAGCCTCGTTGGACTCCGCCTCACGCACGACAATACCGCCCTCTAACGCCTCCAGGTTGAACGCGTGTAACGGCTGCCCGAGTTCCAACATCACGTAATTGGTAATGTCGACTACCGGATCAATCGAACGGATACCCGATCGTCTTAAACGTTCCACCATAAAAAGTGGCGTTGGCCGAGCGATATCAATATCTCTGATGACCCGACCCAGATACCGGGGACACTTTTCGGGACTCAGCACAGTGACAGGGAAGGTCTCGTCGATGGTCGGCTCAACCGCAGCGGCCGCCTCATCATTGAATAGCGCATCAACCACGACCGCTAAATCTCTCGCCACACCCAACACACTCAAACAGTCAGCGCGATTTGGCGTCAACCCAATTTCAATGAGTCGATCATCAAGATTGAGATAGTCTGTCATGTCTTTGCCGACCGGCGCATCAGATGGCAGCGCTAGTAGCCCATCATGATCATCGGAGAGCGTCAGCTCGGCAGCGGAACACAGCATCCCTTGTGATTCGACGCCGCGGAGTTTCGCTTTCTTGATCTTCACGCCACCCGGTAGCGTGGCGCCAGGCTGTGCTAAAGGGACCTTGAGACCCACCTCTGCATTGGGCGCACCACAGACAATTTGCACGGTGTCGCTCCCCGTGTTGACCGAGCAAACCTTGAGCTTGTCAGCATCTGGGTGTTGCTGTGCAGCGACAATCTCGGCCACGACCACACCACTCAATCCCTCTGCCAGCGTCGTCACTGCGTCAACTTCGAGACCGGCCATTGTTAGACGATGCGCAAGTTCGTGGGACTCGAGATCAGGGTTCACCCATTCGCGCAGCCAACTTTCAGATAAAATCATGTGGCCGCCTCATCGAAACTGAGAGAGAAAACGGAGATCATTTTCAAAGTTCAAACGCAGATCTCCAATGCCATAGCGCAACATCGCCAGACGCTCTACGCCCATACCAAAGGCAAACCCCGGGAATTGCTCGCCATCGATACCACTCATTTCGAGGACGCGCGGATGCACCATGCCGCAACCCATCACTTCGAGCCAACCTGTTCCGCTACAAATACGGCATCCCTTTCCCGCACACTTAACACACTGAATATCGACCTCGGCGGAGGGTTCCGTGAAGGGAAAGTAAGAAGGTCTAAAACGCACCGCCAGATCTTCCTGCTCAAAGAACGCATGCAAAAAGCGCTGAATAATGCCCTTCAGTTGACCAAAACTCACATTCTTGTCCACTAACAAACCCTCCACCTGATGAAACATAGGCGAATGGGTAAGATCGGAATCACATCGGTAAACTCTGCCCGGACAAATGACCCTAATAGGTGGCGCTAGCCGCTCCATGGTGCGCACCTGAACGCCGGAGGTATGAGTCCGCAATACGTGATTATCGTCAACGTAGAAGGTGTCGTGCATCGCCCGCGCCGGATGGTGTGCTGGAATATTGAGCGCTTCGAAATTGTGATAATCGTCTTCGATCTCAGGCCCCTCGACTACGTCGAAGCCTAATGTGGCAAAAAAAACGGTCATGCGTTCTATGGTGCGCGTAATGGGATGCAAAGAGCCCGTTTGCTCACCGCGGCCTGGTAACGTGACATCGAGGCGCTCGCTGGCAAGCTGCTCGGCAAGAGCCGCCGACTGCAGCAACTGCTTGCGCTCACTGATTAAGCCGTTGAGATGCTGTTTCAGGGCATTGATTTCGGCACCGGCCTGGGGTCTCTCGCTCGCTTCTAGCTGACCTAGCGACTTGAGCAGGTCAGTAACGCGGCCTTTCTTTCCCAGTAACTCGACCCGCAATTTCTCCAGCGCAGGCGAATCCTCTGCAGAAGCAATCGCAGTGGTGGCTTCCGCCTTTAAGGTATCAAGAGCTTGCATCGGCTTCCCAGTAAAGGTTGATTCTTCAGAGAGTCCACACGAAAAAGGGAGACTATCGCCTCCCTCATCGTGACTCAATCAATGACAGACTACGCCAATCAAGCGGCCAGTGCCGTGCGAGCGCGTTCTACCACCGCAGAAAATGCCTCTTTGTCATGAACGGCGAGATCTGCCAAGACCCTTCGGTCGAGCGATATATCAGCTCGCTTCAAGCCGTTTATCAACCGACTATAGGTCAAACCATTAGCCCGAGACTGCGCATTAATGCGGGTAATCCAGAGCGCTCTGAACTGACGCTTTCTCTGTCGTCGATCGCGGTAAGCATACTGCCCCGCTTTCGTCACCGCTTGTTTAGCAACCCTGAATACTCTTGATCGGGCGCCGTAATAGCCTTTGGCTTGCTTCAATATTTTTTTATGACGACGATGCGCCGTCACACCACGTTTTACGCGAGGCATAGGTCAGTTCTCCTGAAAAAGATAAGCGTTATTTGGCGCGCAGCATGCGATCAATCAAAACCTCATCCGACTTATGGATCATCGAGGTTCCTCGCAACTGACGCTTACGCTTTGTGGTCATTTTGGTCAGGATGTGGCTTTTATGAGCGCTTTTGCGCTTATAACCACCTGCCGTTTTTTTAAACCGCTTGGCGGCCCCGCTGTGAATTTTTGCTTTCGGCATGATTACTTCTCCGCATTGGCACGAGTCGACTCAGTCGACCGTGGTTGGCTTAATCGGAGGTTAGGGCATTCACGGGCCACTAACTCCGCTTTTCTTAACTCCGCTTTTTGGGGGCGATCACCATGATCAACTGTCGACCTTCCATCTTCGGAAACTGCTCGACAGTACCCAGCTCACTAAGATCGACCTCTACTCGCTTGAGTAACTCCATGCCGATTTCTTGGTGAGCCATTTCACGCCCGCGATAACGCAACGTTA
>Ga0115566_10005001_pt1 | contig 10474 bp, 5 predicted proteins | sample COGITO_mtgs_1204_3_FD_87173 | JGI IMG/M metagenome (GOLD analysis project Ga0115566, IMG submission 87173) | Pelagic marine microbial communities from North Sea - COGITO_mtgs_120405 | ecosystem: Environmental > Aquatic > Marine > Epipelagic | place: Germany:Helgoland, sampling site Kabeltonne...
AGCCTGATCATGGGTTTAAACTCGCGTCAAGGGCCTCGATGAGGGCTATTGGGACCGGGTCAAAGTGCACACCGCCGTCTGAGCTGCCCGTCATGCCCCTTAAAAATAAATACACCACACCGCCAAAGAGGTCTTCAAAGGGGATTTTAGGCTGGCGCAAGGCCAATATTTTTTTAACGGCCACGCAGTAAAGGAGGTACTGCAAATCATACTGATGATGGCGGATCGCCGCGGTTAAGGCCTCGGCCTCATAGTTTGAGGGCGCATTCCCAAGATAATTGGTTTTATAGTCGATCACGTAATAACGCCCCTGGTGACGGCATAAAAGATCAATGCTGCCCGTCATCATGCCTTCAAGCTGCAGTGGCGCAGTCTCTAGATCGGTCAAATATCCGAATTGCTTTGCAGTCTCGATCAGCTTGGGGGCGCCGTGCACTGGGAAGTGAAACTCGAGCTCATCCGAGCGATCGCTTAACGTTAGGCCTTGCAGGGTGAGTCCCGTTGGCGTCAGGCGTTGACTCAAGACTGCTATTAGCCACTGCCGCAGTAGCGGCGTATCGCCAGTCTTCAAATTTAGGCGCGTCTGTAGGCTTTCAATAGCGTGATCAAAGGCCGCAATCGGCGCTGAAAAATCAATGTTTTCAAGTAGTTGGTGCATCAAAACGCCCACGTGCGGCCCTCTTGGAAAGCCTTGGGTTACGTAGGCTTGCAAGGTGCTCGGCGCGGCTAGGGTTAGTTGTTCAACTGGCTCGGGGTCGTCATCTTCGAAGCCCTGGACAGGATCTGTGTTGCTGGTTGCCGGCTGTGAGATCGGCGCGGCCGGTTGCAATTGCGTTTTCACAATCCGGGTATAGCTATGTAATTGCCAAGTATTATGGACCACGGGTTTTGTTAGTGCGGGTAACCAATCATCAGCAGGGGCAAGGAGCGGCTCAGCTGAATGGTTTGAGGGGGCGGCGCCCAAGCACAGTCTGAACTGCGACTCTGGCAGCTTTGACAATGCCGCAAGCGGATCGCTCAACGAGTACCCTAAAAGCTGCGCGGCTGGAGTGGCTTGAAACCCTTTACTGGCACCGAGCCCAAGCAAGGTGAGATAGCGCGCACGGGTCATGGCGACATACAGTAACCGCATGTCTTCTTCTTGCTGCGCGGTGACCGCGGCCTGGTTCAGATAGTCCCGGCCATCAAGATTGACCCAAGCCTCAATCGTGCCTGCTTGATTCGCTTGGTAGCACAAAAGGGGTCTGTTGGCCGCTTTTGCAGGCGGCTTCCCAAAGTGGGCGAAGGGTAAGCAGACAATATCGAACTCTAAGCCTTTAGCGCCATGCAGCGTCATGATCTTGACCAGGTTCGCATCCGTTTCCAAACGTAATTGTTGGGTGTCTTCAACGCTTTGGGTATCGCGCTGGTGGTCCTGAATCAGCCAAGTAATCAATTGCGCCCGGCTAGGGGTTACTTGCGATTGTTGTTGCAAGAGTTCCGCTAAGTGTCTTAGGTTGGTCAGGACTCTGGGTCCGTCTGCTTGGCCCAGCCAGCGCTGGGCTAAGTTTTGATCTTCAATGAGGTGAAGGATGAGCGCGGCGATGCCTCGGCTTCGCCAAATCCTTTGATAATCGGTAAAGGTTTCGAAAGTCCGATTGAGCGCTTGGGTATCCTGCAGGCACGCTTGCAGTTGTTGGAGCGGGGTTTGAAGCAATTGGGTGGATAAAGCCGATAGCACGGCGGGTCGATTCAGGGGCTCTAATACGGCGGTTAAAATCAGTGCCAACTCGATTGTTAGGTCCTGCTCAAGCACCTTATCCTGAGACAGAAACACGCTATCGATGCCCCGTTGCTGCAGGGCTGTTTTGAGCAGCTCCGCTTCGATTCGATTTCGAGTTAATAAAGCGATTTGTTCAGCGCGAATTTGGCTGTCATTAATCCGGAGCAAAGCGTTCGGTTTGAGCCAAGAAGCGATTTCGTCTGCACACCACGCTGCTAAGCGCGCGCGATCTTGGGGCTGCGTTCTGACAGTGAATTCTGGATCGTCGATGCAAAACCAGATTGGCGGTGCGGGCTGACCCGAGCGCGTCAGAGCCGCTGGATTCGGTGCTGCGTGGGCGTTAGATGGTAAGAACACAATGCGATTCTCCTTCGAGAACAACTGGCTTTGATCAAATAATCGATTGGTTGCGGCGACCAGTTCCGCTGAGGATCGCCAATTGGTTTCAAGACGATGCTGGTGCTCGCTATCGTCCTTGGCTTGAAGATAGGTGTGAATGTCGGCGCCGCGAAAACTGTATATCGCCTGCTTGGGATCCCCGATGAGCATGAGTAAGTGGTCTGGGCTTTCGGCCTGATGAATGCGTCTGAAAATCGCATATTGTTGCTGGTCCGTGTCTTGAAACTCATCAACCAGGATCGCGGGATAGTCTTGGCTCAAGGTTTTAGCCAGCAGGGGCTGGTCGGTCACCGATTGCAGCACCACCGACAAAAGATCGTCTAGGGTCAATGCCCCCTGAGTTTGTTGCGCCGCAAGATGTGCTCGCACCGCCGTCAAATTGGTTTGCCAGAGCCAGCTGATAACTTGCCCTTGCCGGGATAAAGCCGACTGGATGACCTCGAGTTCATCAAACAAAGGATGTGGCGGTGGCTCAAAGCCCTTTTTCATTTGAGTCTTTAAAGCGCTGCGGGTCCACAGTTGCCAGAGCACTCGGTCGGGCCCGAGGCTGTCGGTGCGGCAGAACGTCTCCATTTCGTCTAGGCGATGCCAGGCTTTGCTGTTTTTACGAATCTCACTGCGCGTCAGCAGGGCTGCGATGTCTTCTGCGATCCAAGCTTCTTTGGCGGCGCGCATTCTTGCTGGCAGGCTGCTCGGAAAGCCTGTTGCCAGGGGTGCCGGTGAAAAGCGCGGGTTCGGGACGCGAATCAGCGGCGCCATGGCGTTTGCAAGTGCCTCCGGTGTCGGCCAGAGCCCCAATGCTAAGGCTTCTTCAAGGGGCGGAAGACCCGACATGAGATTGCGAAAAACATCTTGCGCCGCTCGGGTCAAGGCATCCTGCGGATGCGCATCCAAGCGTTGCTCAAACAACAAGCCTGCTTCAAAGCTTGTGTCTTGAATCACGCGGGCGCAAAACCCATGAATGGTAAAAATCTTGGCCTCATCGAACCACAACAGAGCGCGTTTTAAATATTCAAGGTCCTGCTCGGGATGCGCGCTGTCAGCAATCAGTTCAGAAAGCTCTGTGTCGGTGCTAGCGCCGTGTTTAAACGCGTCGTGGGCAAGTTTGATCCTGTTTCTTATCCGGTTCTTCAGCTCTTGAGTTGCGGCGATGGTAAACGTGACAACCAAAATGTTTTGGACCCGGTGGGCAACGGCGCCGGGCGTGCCCCGGCCTAGAATCAGCCTGAGATACAACGTTGTAATGAGATGGGTTTTACCCGTTCCCGCACTCGCCTCGATGAGATGCTGCTTGCGTAATTCGAGGGCGTGATCGAAGCTCATGATTCGATCCAAGCGGCAGTCAAAGGCGCAAGCAGGGCTCGAGCTTGATCGATATTGACAGGGCTAAGCGTCAAGGGCGATCCAATCAATCGTGACCAATACGGGTCTTGAGCGTCGCTTAGGGTATTTGGATCACGCCAAGTCTGGTCAATCCGATCGAGTGCATCCGGCAGCGGGAGTCCCTTGTCGAGATGCGCAAGCAGGGCGCGACAAGTCTCAAAGGGGAAAACCAGCAAGCTCGAATTGCCTTGACTAAAGGCTTTCAGATAGGTGCCCAACAAGTCCTGGGCTTGACCTTGGTCCATGGGCTCAAAATGACCTGAGACCAACTGCCCTTTTCGAACACCATAGGTCAGCGTTTTCGTTGTGTTGCCAGACGACGCAAGCAGCAAATGCGCAAGCCAGGGTTGCATGAGGTGGCGCGCCGTGAGGTCCCCTGCTCGATAGGTGAGATAGTGCTGCGAACTGAGTTGATCGAACCGACCTTGCAAGGTGAAGCCGTGGACGTCGTGCGTAAGCGTCACGCTGGACCGGCCGAGTTGATATGCGCCTTGAATTTCATTGAATAAGAGTTCAGCCGTAACGGCGATATCATTCAAGGCCTGCTTGCCGAGACTGAAGTTTGGAACAAGACCCTGTTTTAAAATGTCTGCAATCCATTGGGTTTTTGGTGTGCCGAGCGCTAGGGCTTGGATCGCTTGGTCTGTAATCTGAAACCGGGTTAACGGGTCTAAGGTAAAAGGTTCAAGGTCTTCAATGGCCTCATGGCGCAAGGTTAGATTGATATCTAACCGCGACTCAAAAAAATAGCGCGCCGGGTTTAACAAGAACCGGGACAAGGTTTCAAGGTTCAAATCAGTCGGTACGGGCGCATCGGTTGTTATCTCCGCGAGATTTGGCAAATCTTTGGCTTGATGTGCGGGATCAATGCGCCAGTGATTTTCAAAGCTTTGGATCAAGGGATCTTGAAAGTAGCGGTGGGAAAAAGGTTGCAAAGGGTGATCGAAGATCCGTTGCGTTTGAAAGACCGCGTTGCAGTAATCCAGGAGTTCATTGACCAAAACGCTGGGCGGCTTGCGCTCATTGTCTCGGATGCCCCGGCCACAAAAAGAAATATGTAAGCGGTCTCGAGCAGATAAAAGCGCCTCCAAAAATAAATAACGGTCATCATCGCGCCGGGAACGATCCCCGATTTGTGCGGGCGCCGCGTTCATTAAATCAAAAGGGTGAGCGGAATCTCGGCGCGGGAAATCACTTTCGTTCATTCCGACTAGGCACACCATTTTGAATGGAATACTGCGCATGGGGGTGAGTGTGCTAAAGGTAATGCCGCCATTAATAAAGCGCATTGCTGGATTAGGCCGGTTCAACTGCCCATCAAACCATGCGATTACAAAGTCTAAGGTCACGCTTCGGTCAAATTTGGCATCAGCTGAGAGTTGTAAAAACGCGTCTTTGAGATCCTGTAATTTCAAAAGATCCTGGCGTTCTTGATCTACAGGATCAAACAGCTCCTCGAGGAGGACGCCTACTGCACTCATCCATTGCGCCGGCGAACGGGCTGCCTCGAGTTGGGTTTGGGTTTCAAACACAGTTTGGCAAAAGTCGAGAAAGGCATTGAGAACCAAGATGTGATCCAAGGGAACTGCATGCGGCAAAACATTGAGGTCCGGGATGGGTTCATCAGACAAAATGCCCATAAGGAGCCGGTCGAGTCCAAATTGCCAGGTAAAGTGCGTGTCATCAGGCACGGACCATTTTTGTTTGCTGGCACCATTGCGCCCCCAACGAATGCCCGTTTCTTTGATCCAAGCTTTAATGAGAGTGACGCCATCATCATCAATACCAAAGCGTCGCGCTATGGCCGGGACCTCCAGATAAGTCATCAGTTCAGAGGCGGGTAGTCGGCTATTGGGTAGATTCAGGAGTTGGGTGAAACTGCGCAAAATATCGGAATTTTGGTATTGGTTTTGATCGGCGATCCCATAGGGTAGGGCGTCGCCGAAGACCGCTTGAATCACCGCAACGTACTTTTGAATATCCGGGGCCATGACCAGGATATCGGTAGCTTGAATCGATGGGTCTGCCAGCGCGCGGTAGATTCGATCGAGTAAAACCTCCATTTCACGCAAGGGTGAATGACAGCTGTGAAACTCAAGGCTTGAATCCTGAGTTTCGGGGAGCAGGCCGTCGATCAAAGAATCCGCGGTTTCGCGAGCCCAGTAAATATCATCCTGCAGTATGCCCAATCGATGGTTTCGATGTCGGGGAACAAAGTCTTCCTCAGAAATGAGATCCGTCTGACTCGTGAGGAGTTCATGAAACTCTTGGCCTTGACGACCTAAAGCGCCTAATAGTGGGTTGCCGAGAAAGGCATACTCATCGTCTGGTGTCTTGGCTGTCTGAGATAAAGCGTCAAGTCGCGATCGTTGTACCCGTTTTTCAGTCGTAATATCGCCCCAGTAGGTCTCACTCGGGTTCATAAAATAAAGGTCCACAGGGCATTGATTCGCAAGATGTTTGAAGGTTTCAAGGTGTAACGGGGCAAGGCTCGATAAACCAAAAAGGCTGATCCGTTTGGGTAACTGTTTACTGTGGTCTTCGGTCTTTAACGCCTTTAACAACTGTTGGTGCAGGTAGGCTCGGTGGGTCGTTCGAAGGCCTGGGTCTGCGGCAATCAGAGACCGCCACAATTTGGCTTGCCAGGCGCTGTTGGGTGCCGCACTGATCGGGTTCTGACCCTGCTCGAAGGCCATGATCCAATCGGGACGGTACAAAAGATAGCCTTCAAAGGCTGCGCTGATGCGCGTCGCCAGCTGAAAGCAACGCAGATCTAGGCCAGGTCCGGCCGTTAAGTATTGTTCGATAGCGGGCGCTTTGAAGGTGGGCAGGCGTTGCATCAACCTGAAAGTTAAGGCGTTTGCTTCAACTGGTTTTTGGCTCCCAAGACCAAGAACGTTTTGGTACAGACGCCAAATGAACTGCGCGGGTAATTGGCAATTAAGGTTCGCAGAAATGCCCAGGTGCTCGGCGGTTTGCAGTTTGAGCCATTGGCCGGTGCCAACCGACTGTATGATGACGACCTCAGGTGCCAATGGGTCTTGCGACGCTGCAGCCGATACCGCGCTAAAGTGCTGGGCAAGCTGTACTAGATCATTGGATTGAATGAGGCGTAACATCGAGCTAGGTTTCTCAATTTATGTCATCCTACCCGAGGTCGGCCTGCGTGAAAACCGAACCGCTGCGGCGGATTATTCAAAACAAGGTCAAAGAGTAAGGTTCAAGGAGGCGCTAATGCAGTCGGTATTTCAGGGTTTAAAAGTTCTGGATGTGGGTTCGTGGATCGCAGGGCCTGTGGCGGCAACGATCATGGCTGATTATGGCGCTGAGGTGATCAAAATTGAGATGCCGGGAGTGGGAGATCAGTATCGGTTGTTGTCTGCGACCCCAGGAGTGCCCGATGCCGACGCCAACTATTGTTGGCAAATGGATGCTCGGAATAAACGTAGTTTGACGTTGAATTTGAAACGCGCTGAGGGCATTGCGATCCTGCGGCAATTGGTCGCAGCCAGCGATGTCTATATTACCAATCAGCCGTTACCAATGCGTCGGGCCTTGGGATTGAATTATGAGGATATCCAAGCCATTAACCCGGCCATGATCTACGCATCGCTCACGGCCTATGGTGAAAAGGGGCCCGATCGCGATGGGGAAGGGTTTGACTTGGTCGCCTATTGGGCTCGATCGGGTTTGATGGACCTAGTGCGCGATGCCAGTGCAAAACCCGCAATGGCCCTGCCTGGCATGGGCGATCATCCGACGGCGGTGTCGCTTTATGCGAGTATCGTCACCGCCTTGTTGCACCGCGAGCGAACCGGTGAAGGCTCGATGGTCCACACGTCTTTGTTAGGCAATGGCCTTTGGAGCGCAGCTTGCATTGCCCAAGCCGGCTTTGCCGGTGGTGACTATGAGCGTTATCGGGCATTTAAGGCCGAGGCGGGGTTCGGGCGCTTTCTTTATGAATGCCAAGACGGCCGGTTCGTACAATTGACTATGATTCGCACGCAAGAAGAGTTCGAGCAGTTTCTGGCGGCCACCCAGCTGACGTCGCTGCAAACAGATCCTCGCTTTTTAACGCCGGAGTTGCGCCTCGCACATGGGGCTGAATTGGTGGAACTCATCGCTGCCCGATTGAAGGACGAAAGCGCGAGTGTTTGGATGGAAAAGTGCGAAGCGGTAGGCGTGCCCATGAACCGAGTTCAAACGATCGAAGAAACCCTAACGGATCCCCAGGTTCGAGTGAATGAGATGATACGGCCAGCGCCGGATGACATGGCGGGCATGGCGATGCTGCTCAATCATCCTGTTAACGTTGAGGGGTTACCACGCGCCGAGGTTCAGCCCGCGCCTGATTTGGGGGCCGATGCGGCGGCAATCTTGAGTGAGCTGGGTTATGCGGATCGTCAAATAGAAGATTTGCGTGCGTCCGGGGTGGTTTAAGCGCGGCCTGCGCGCAATTTAAGGTGCAGGGCCTGTCAGGACAGTAAGCACCTCGGCAGTACGAGTTAGGGAACAGGAGAAGCAAAAAAATGACGAGCGAGATGGCGTGGGCCGACCCCTTCGATTTACCCATTGAGACGCTAAATGTTGCGCAACCGGGCTTGTTCCAGGCCGATTGTCAGTGGCGATATTTCGAGCGGTTGCGCAACGAGGCCCCGGTGCACTATTGCGCGGACAGTGATTTTGGCCCCTATTGGTCCGTTACGCGTTACCAAGATATTTTCAAGGTCGATACCGACCCGAGACGGTTTTCTTCGGCGCAGGGCGTCACCATTGGTGGCGCGGGCGGCACGCCGGTGCCGAAAGACCAACAGCTTCAAGCCTCGGAAAAGCAGAAAGTGCAACAGCAGTTTGATGGCTTTGGGATGTTCATTGCCATGGACCCGCCCAAACACGACTTGCAGCGCTCAACGGTGACAGGGGTTGTCGCGCCCCCGAACTTGGCGCGGATGGCAGCAACGATCCGCACACGTGCTGGCGCCATTCTCGATTCACTGCCCCTTGGTGAAACCTTTGACTGGGTCGATCGTGTGTCGATTGAATTAACGACTCAGATGCTGGCGACGCTTTTTGATTTTCCCTTTGAAGATCGTCGAAAACTGACTCGTTGGAGCGATGTGGCAACCAACCCGCCCGGTACTGGGGTGACGGAATCAGCAGCGCAACGGCGAGAAGAACTGATTGAATGTTTGGATTACTTTACGACGCTTTGGAACGAGCGCATTAAAGCACCTCAAAAAGGCGATTTGATTTCGATGTTGGCCCATGGTGAGGCGACAAAAAATATGGTGCCGTTTGAGTTTCTAGGGAATCTACTGCTCTTGATCGTCGGCGGTAATGATACGACTCGGAACTCGATCTCTGGCGGGGTGCTGGCGCTGAATGAGAACCCTGCTGAGTATGCCAAGCTACGGGCCGAGCCCGGGTTGATTCCCAATATGGTCTCGGAGATCATTCGATGGCAAACCCCGCTCGCGCACATGCGTCGCACGACCACAGAAACGGTCGAATTAAACGGCGTCACAATCCCTCAGGGCGAAAAAGTGGTTATGTGGTATGTCTCGGGTAATCGCGATGAGCGTGCAATTGCCCGGGCCTCCGAATTCTTGATCGATCGGGCCAACGCGCGCCAGCATTTATCCTTCGGTTTTGGAATTCATCGGTGTATGGGAAATCGCCTGGCCGAGATGCAGCTGCGCATTCTTTGGGAAGAAATTCAAAAACGGTTCGCGTTTGTGGAAGTCATGGCGCAACCCAAACGAAGCTATTCAACCTTTGTCAAAGGCTTTACCGACATGCCGGTGCGATTGCATCCGTTGTAATGTGGCGGTCGCTCGCAGTGCTCGTTACGAATATCGGCGCAAACGTTGTCCTTTGAAGATTGTGTTATTGAAGTCATACCCTAACCAAGAGGAGACCTCTCCCCATGCAACAAGGCTTTCATCATGTGGCATTTGCGTGCCGAGACCCAGAAGCGACGCGTCATTTCTATGAAGACTTATTAGGGTTCGCGCTAACCCATACGGAAGTCGAAGGAGATGACAAGGCGCGTATGAAACATTTGTTTTTTGACGTTGGCGATGGCAGTTCGATGGCCTTTTTTTATTTGGAGGGCCCCGGCTTTCCGAGCAAGTATTCAACAGACATTTCAACCGGCATGGGACTGCCCGTTTGGGTAAATCACGTCGCCTTCAAGGCCGACGCCGTCCGAAAACAGCAGGTTTTGGCGAAGCTCAGTGACGCCGGGGTTGAGCCGATCATGACAGTGGATCATGACTGGTGTCAGAGTCTGTATTACCTCGACCCGAACGGCATCATGGTCGAGTTTTGTGAAGACACGCCAGGTATCGTACCGGATCGTGCTAAAGCCTTGGCGTTGCTGACAGCGTAGCGTGCTTGCGTTAGCACCTTTTTCTTGCATCCGGTCGTTTAAGGACGCGGGTTGCGAGGTTGTTTGGGGCGGGATCCTTGACGAGAAACAGACGACCTTGGCGACAGCAATGGCGGCTATAGCTGGTCTGAACAGATTAAGTTGATCCTGCTTGCCTCCTTGAACCGCCGTTTATGAAATTGAAACGGTGACGGCCGCCATTGGGTCAGTGCATTTGGGGGCGTCAAGGCGATAGATAAAGGACATTTTTCGATTGACCAGCTCGAAACAGGGGGTTTAAGCTGAATGGGTTCTTGCTGACAAGCGACCCGGTGGGGATGGTCGGTTAAGTTTGACCACCAGAGTGTAGGATCGCTTTCAGGATGGTTAGACGGCGCTGAACGAAAACTAAAAAACTAAAATGGGGTGGAACAATGGGGTTACTGAAAAAGAAGCAATACGTCGCCGCGCTTGCCGTCGGTGCTGGTTTGGGTCTGACTGCGCCACTGTATGCTGAAGACGGTCAACGTCGGATCGAAGAGGTTGTCGTAACGGCGGAA
>Ga0115566_10005002_pt1 | contig 10472 bp, 10 predicted proteins | sample COGITO_mtgs_1204_3_FD_87173 | JGI IMG/M metagenome (GOLD analysis project Ga0115566, IMG submission 87173) | Pelagic marine microbial communities from North Sea - COGITO_mtgs_120405 | ecosystem: Environmental > Aquatic > Marine > Epipelagic | place: Germany:Helgoland, sampling site Kabeltonne...
CAACAACAAACGAAAGAGAAGAATAATGGGCACGATCAAAGCACCGCTGGAACAACCACCCCCGCTCGTCCCTGAATTTACCAACGAACAAGACGTTCTGCAACACTACAACAACCTCACGAGCGTGTGCGAGGAAGCTCGATCGAAAATCAACGAGCTTTCCAATCAAGCGAAAGAACACGAGTTAGTCGTGGATGCGATCAAGGATTTAGACCCGGAGAGGAAGTGCTTTCGATTAGTCGGAGGCGTCTTGGTGGAAAGGAAAGTGAAGGAGGTTTTACCCGCCGTGAAAGGGAATAAAGAAAAGTTGGACGGCGTGGTCGAGAGAATCAACGAGCAGTTGAACGCGAAAGAGATGGAGCTTTTGGAGTTGAAGAGAAAGTATCAGATTAGAGAGAGAGGAGAACAGCCGCCGCCGCCGGACGAGTAGAAGGACGCATAGCTTTTGTTGTATTCTATGGATTATTAGATACTAGTAGTAATTTATCATTCTTCTTCTTCTCCTTCTTCTTCTTCTTCGTCGTCGACGTTCGCCGCCATCGCTTCCAACTCTTCCTTCAACATTTGTTTCGTCGTGTCTCTTTTCTTCTCTTTTATGGTTTTGTGTTGCGCACCGAACCCGGCTTCGAACGATTCGTCGTGTCTCGGACCGTGTTGCTTGTTCATTCGATGCGCTTCGTTGGCGTCGTTAGTGTAATATCTAGACATACCGTTGGCGTCAGTGACCCATCGTCCGCTAAGTTTCGACGGCGGAGGGACTAACAAGTTTCTCGAACTGTGCGATTTGGCGTTATGCGCCGCGGCGTGTTCGTTCGCGGCGTGCGCGTGCGATGCCGCACCTTGCGCGTTCGCCGCTCTGTTCAACGCGCGTTTCTGTCGGTCCTTATCGGCGGTAGCTTTCGCCGCTTTCGTCGCCTCTTCTGCCTCTTCCGCCTCTCTCGCTTTCCTCTCGTCTTCGATTTCTTTCTCCCGGGCGAATTTCACCGCTTCCGCTATCGTCTTCTCTCTCTCCGCGGCTTCGCGCTTATCTATCTCTGCTTGCTGCTGCTTCTTCAACGTTTCTAATCGTGCGGCCATTTTCATCTCCACCTCCCGCTTCTCCGCCGCCGCTTTGGCCACGAGAGGATCTTGCAACGTCGCCGCTCTCAATTTCTCTTCCGCCAACGCTTGCTGTTGCCTGAGCTCGTCGATTTCTTTTTGTATCCGCTCTTCTTCACGTCTCTTCGCAGCATCTTTTGCCGCCGCCGCCTTTTCTCTCGCCTCCGATCGCATCTGCGCTCTCTTTTGGATTTTTTCCGACTCTTTGTGGTGCTGTTCGGCGTCTAGTCTCGCCAACTCTACTCTCGCCGTCGCCTCTCGTCTCGCCGCTTCCAATTTTTGCATCTCCAATCGAACTTCCTCCGCTCTCGCTTCCTCCAACTCCAACTGTCTATTAATCCTTTCCGTCTCTCTTTGCTCCGCCTCGAACGCCTCCTTGGCTTTTTGCTCCGCCGCAATAATCTGTGCCTGCGTGTGCGGCTTTTGCGGTTTCGGTTTGTTCAGCTTATGCGCCGCCGCGTTCGCCGCCGCCTCTTTCGCTCTTCGCGCTTCCTCTCTCTTCTTTCTCTCTCGCTCTCTCTCCCTTCTCGCTAATGCTTGTTGCCTCTGCGCTTCAAACCTGGCATTCAACGCCGCTCTCACGGCATCCCATTTAATTACTTTCCCGCTGTCGTCGTCGCCATCGTCCACCTCCACTTCTCTATCGCTCTCCGCTCGATCCAACACCAACTTCATCAACATTGCCGACGCAATATCTCGATCGTTCCCACTTTGCGCCGCGCGCTCCAACTCTTTCTCGTTCTTCACTCGCTGCTCTTTAATGTTATTGTTGCTGTTATTGTCTCGTAAATCACTCCCTTTTCGATTGATGTCTTTAGCGTATCTCTTTCGTAAAGCCACGGACAACTCTTCTAGCCTTTGCTCCGAGGAGTCCAAGTCATCTTGCGTTTGTTGTTCCTTTTCGTTGTCGTCGGCGTTGGTCTCCTCCTCCTCATCTCCTCCGGATAAATCTAAGCTCTCGTTGTCCTCCGTCTCGTTCCCTTCTTCTTCTTCTTCATCATCATCTTCTTCTCCTTTATTGTTGTTGTTCGCGCGATGATGATTACTCCGACGGTGGTTTCCGCTCGCCCCCAAAGTCGTCGAGATACGACTCTCACTCCTTCCGCTAAAGACGACGGAAAACAAAACCAGAAACCCAACCAACGTCAATAAAATCAGTTTCATCCTCCCTAATTTCATCGGAACGTTGAGCATGTACCGCACGTATCGATGCTTCTTCCCGTCTCCGAATAAATACTTTTTGTTTTCGTCGTCCTTCTCGTCGAAATCATCATCGCGATGTTTTCGATTCGATTCTGCGTCCCAATTGTTTTCGTTGGGAACGTTCCGCGATCGCGCCGAACGCATGATAGTGTTCTTTTATGTACCTCTCTCTCTTTCTCTTCTTATTAAAGCTGCTTTTTGCGCGCGATAGATATTTTATACTAGTGTGTATGTAATAAATAAGAGAGAGAGAGGAGAAAACTTTGTGTGGTCTTCTCGTTCCTCTGAAATTTATCCACTTTGCTTCATTCCATAGGAGAAAATAATGAACAGATCTTCTTCTTCTTCTTCTTTGGCGGCGGCGGCGGCGAGAACGAGAACGATGGTATCCGAAGCCCCTCTGTTGGAACTTCCAAAAAGAATAAAAAGGAGAAAAGGGAAAGAGATTTGGCAAAAATCGTCCGCGGTGGTGTGCATCTTGCGAAGGCCCGGGTGAGTGTTCTGTCGCGCAGAAATCCGTCGTCTGAAAGAAATCGAGAAGAAATTAAACGACGTGAACTGCGAGTTACACTGCGTTCTGAAAGAATCCATCGAAGCCGAAGTGATGGAGTTTAGCAGGGACTTCTGGAAGAGCGAGGAGAAGTTGCATTTGGACGAGACGAAGGCGTTTTTTCGCGCCGTCGGCGGAGGCGTTTTGAAAAGGTCGAGCTTGTTTCTAACTTTAATCAATCCAGTGAAGATGTATAAAATCGTGCAAAACTTCAAGAGTATTGGCGAGAGAACGCCGAGGAATAATTTGACGGGAGAGGGGTTGATTATGGGTGGGTTGATGGTTTTTAAAGAGGGGGGTGAAATCGTATATTCGCATCGCGAGAAGGAGTGGGGCGATTGCGCGCCGATTGAAGAGGTTTTAGAAGCGGCGAAAGCGGCGAACAAAACCACCGCGAATTAAGAGAAAGAAGCGTTTGAATGCATGCACAAAAATTTATTCCGTGAAGCTTTTCTCGCTAAATCTCTCCTTATTATGAGAAAGAGAAGCGAGTTGAGTTGATACAATTTGAGTGCAGGCGTTTATCGACGTGAATAATTTCAACGCGGGAGCTTTGTTCTCTCCGAGTAAATGCGAGTTTGAAAATGTACTAGACAACTAGTAGAATGTATGTAGCTGTAGCGTTATTGTGTAGTTTTACCAGCCATAGTAGTAAAAGATTAGACGCGAGATGTTATTCACTCCAAGTCTTCGGTTTCTTTCTTAGACTCTTCCTTCTTGTACAACATCACCGGCTTTGAAGTGCGATGTAAGACGTAATTTGCGCACGAGCCGAGAAAAAATTCGTGCACTCTCGACTTGTGATGCGCCAACATGAAAACGCAACACACGTCGTGTTCTTCGCTTTTTCGAACAATAACTTCACCAATAGATCGTTCGCTCGGGTCGTAACTCACCATTTCCAAGCGGTTGTGCTTCGCATCCTTCTCTTTCAAAATAGGAACAAGGGCTCTCTCGACAAAGTCTGCGCACTTCTCTCGCCACTCAAATTCGTTCTCCGGTTTCAATTGCACAACCATTGTATCGTGGTATACTCTTCGATAACTCGTCGGAACGACGTGCAAGAAAATAATCTCGTCCCCTTCGCCGCGATAGATGTGTTTCAAAAAGTACCGCAAAGCTTCCTGCGAGTCCTTTTCGTTCTCTTCGAACGGGAACAAGAACCTTCTCTCCTCTTTCCCGTGAAAGGAGCACGAGCACGCGCCTTTTTTACAGTTCAAACAGACGGACACGATCGTCGGTTGCTGTCGATTTACAACCGCTTGCTCTTCCACCGATTTCATTCTCGGAGAAGTGCGTCGCGAGCAGCAGCAAAAGCGTAACTTTTGTGTCGTTTTTTTTAGATTTGATCGGCTCTTTCCTCGCGTATTTTTTAACGAGATACAAAAATATTAGCACACAACAAAAAGAAAAGGAGGATGGAGTCATCCACGACGACGACGAAAATGACGACGAGGTTGAAATGCGTGGATTGCAAACTAGTCGATTGCGAATGTAAAGACAAGTGTTTCGACTCGCTGGTAGAGAGGAAGTTTTTGATACCGATTTCGGAAGCGGACGATGAAAGGAGCCACGGCACGTTGCTGTTCAAGTGGTTTTTGCCTTTAGTGAAAGTGAAAGAAAACGACGAGATCCGGCTCGTTCACGTATCGATGAACAAGAAAGAAAGCGTTTCCGAAGAAGATTACGTCTACGACGTGATAGTTCCGATCGTTAACTTTCACGGCGTGAAGAGAATAAAGTTGCTCGTCGAACAAACGGAAGGGACGGAGGAGGGTGAGATTGCAAAGAAAATATGCGAGGCTGCAAAGGACTGCGATATGATTGTGATGAGTGCATCGCAACAGCGAGGAAGGTCGAACAAGCACATCGGACGAGTGTCCGAGGCCGTGGTTCATAACGCTACGACACCATTGTTGCTGTGGAGAGATACGGAAGGCATGAGAGAGGAAGGAATGAACGACCGTTCGTTTCGCGAAGTATAAAAAAGAAAGTAACACAGTTCAATAAAACTCGCCTCTCGTTGTGAGAGTAAAGATCTTAACATTTTATTAAAAGCGTCTCTCTCTCTCTCTCTTTGTCTCTCTCGTTCGTCTTCTTTCGGCGTCGACTTTTACTAACCCTCTTGGAGAGTCGCCTTTTCAAAATCAATAGACGTCGTTTTGCCTTCCTTAGTTTCTTTTCTCGACGGCGACGCTTCTTTCTCCTTCTTGGAGATATCGCCCGTGTAATACTTTGTATTTATATCGGTCTCTTTCGGCCCTTTATACACAAGAAGAGGAACTTTCGAGTGATGAAGGCAATAGTTTGTCACTGAGCCGACAAAAAACTCTTGAAGTCGTCCCTTGCGATGACTCGCCATGACGACAAGATCTGCGTCGATGATCTTCGCTTTTTCGCACACGACTTCTCCGATGGACGTGTTGTTCATTTCGTACGCGATGATATCGAGCTTATACGTCACGTTACCACGTTGATCCAGGATTGGTAAAAGCGTCTCCGCGACGTACTTTGCGCAATCCTCGCGCCACTTCTTTTCTTCTTCAGGATCGGGAACTTCCACGAACGAATCGTCGTACATCCCCCAGGCGTACTGCGGGAAGCGCGCGGGAATCCTGTGTGTTTTTTGGTGTGGTGAAGAAAGAGGGTGAAAATTTTCATCATCGTCACGTCCAAGAAGAAAGAGAGGGAGAGAGTGCTAAACAAGAAAAGACAAAACAACGCACACGTGTAAAAGGACGAGCTGATCACCAGCTCTATGGACGTTATCAAGTACCCACTTGATAACCTCGACGTCCTCGCCGGTTGAATCGATGGGTAACAAAATCCTACGCGTCATCGAGAGAGTCTTGTGCGTCAGCGTTTGTTGTTGTAAAAAGTGAAGCAAAGAGACTTGTTTGAGAGGAAGAAGAAAGAAGAAGAATATTTTGTATCTGAAAAGCTTCTCAAAAATACGACCCAGACACACAAAAGAGGAAAAAAACGACTTCGTCTTCGTTTTACCTACCGTCTCAAAACCTTACACTCGCACTTTTCGCACTTGCAGTTTTTACACATGCACTTCTGCGGAGGCGATTCGATCGTGATCATGATTTCTTCTTCAAATCGTTCGATGATGATGTGTGTTCTTTTTCTGGACTGAACGTGCGTTGTTGGTTTTTTTGTGATGTGTTTTTGTTTTACTATTTTTTTTTTCCATCAACACTCGTCATACAACTCGCGCAGTAAACAACTGTATTATAGTATTATTATTAGTATTACGAGAAGGCGCGATGACAATCACGATGGACATCGACGATAAAGAAGAAGAAGAAGAAGAACAACGAGAAGAGAAAGAAGAAACGACGACGAGGAAAACGAAAACGAAAACGAGAACGAGAACGACGACGATTGATGATGCTGTTGAAGTCGACCAAGACGACGAACATCTTCTTCAACGAATTTTGCATTACAACAACAACAACAACAACAACAACAACAACAACAACGACGGTAACGATGAGAACCGACGACGAGAAGAACAAAAAAAAAGACATCATCTCCTCTCGCAAGGCGCGGAAGCGCGAGTGTTCTCGACCACGTTCCTCGGAAAACCGTGCGTCGTGAAACAGCGATTCAGGAAAAAGTACAGACACCCAGTTTTGGACCAAAAGTTGACGAGAAGTCGATTATTCGCCGAGTGTCGATCGCTGATGAAGGCGAGAATTTTAGGCGTCCAAGCGCCGACGGTTTTGTTCGTGGACAAGCGGTCGTCGTCGATATTCATGGAACGGGTGGAGGGGAAGTCTTTGAAGGAGGTTTTGAAATCGATCGCGGCGGAAGAAGATGAAGAAGGAGAACAAAAAAAAGAGGAGGAGAAAACTACGCCGCCGCGCAACGCCACCGCCGAGGACGCGACCGCCGCGCCTTCTTCTTCTTCTCCTCCTCTTTCTTCTTCCGCGCACCGCCGCGCGGTGAAATACGGTCGCGAAATCGGCCTCATCGTCTCCAAACTCCACGATGGCAACATCACCCACGGCGACCTCACCACCTCCAACTTCCTCGTTCACGCGCAAACTGACTCCATATACGTAATCGATTTCGGTTTATCCAAAACCCAAATCGTCGGTGAGGAAGATATCGGTGTCGATTTATACGTCCTCGAGCGCTCTCTCGTCTCCGCGCATTCGCGCGAAGGCGCGCGCGTCTGGCAGGAATGTTTGCGCACCTGGAAAGAGACGTGCGGGAAGAGTAAAGAGGCGTTTAAGAGGTACGAGGAAGTACGGGCGAGAGGTAGGAAGAGGAGCATGGTTGGTTGAATACCGAAAGAAGAGAGAGAGAGAAAGAGACAGAGAGAGTCTCGTCGTCTTAAGGAGCACCCCCCACCCACCCGAAAGAGTGGGAGGTATTTCGTAGTCGCGTAGCGTAGCAGCAGGTTGTAGAGAGGCAAAAGGAGCAGCCAAAAAGAAGATAAAATGGATGAGTAATCAATCCCCCCGAATGCTCTCATAAAATAAACGCGCCGTTTTCTCACGCGCGCGCGTACAGACACACGTAATAGTCTCGCATGTCTTCTCCTTCTTCGGTATTTTGCCAGCAGCACGCGTCCCCGCGTGCGATGGCGTCTGCTGCGGCATCCTCGTCCTCCAGAACGAAACACTCGCTTCGACGTCATGATTTTTACAGCCATCATCATCGGGAAAAGCTTTTCTCATCATCATCATCTTCCCTGCGGCGACACCATTCAAACGACGCGTCGTCGTCATCAATCGTGGTCTCCTCTTCCGCGCGAGAACAAGAGCAACAACCGTCGTCGTCTGAATCGTCCTCGTCGGAGAATAGCGTGTTGACGCGAACGGCAGAGGAGGCGATCAGAAACGCAGCAACAGCAACAGCATCACACAGGACTACTACGACGACTACTACGAACAAGTCGTCTGGTGTATCGTCTCAATCGTGGCAAATCGATTTCTGCTCCCGCCCTTTAAAAGACGACCGAGGGAAGAAAGTGTGGGAACTGTTAATCACGGACGAAGACCGAACGTTCGAACACGCGGAGTTTTTCCCGAACAATCGAATCAACTCGGTGGAATTATCCAAAGCTTTGCAGAAAGTCGTCTCGAAACGAACGGAGGAAACCGGCGAAGGGCCGAGAAGAGTTAAATTTTTCCGGAGTCAAATGATGACGATCATCACGAGAGCGTGTAAAGAGTGCGAGTTGGAACCGTTACCGTCGAGGAGGTGTCAAACCATGCTGAACTGGTTGGAGGAGAGGATGGAGACGGTGTATAAGAAACATCCGGGGTACGATCCGAACTCGGCGCCGTTGATGACGTTCGACGCGCAAGCGCCGAAGCCGTTGCCGGACGCGTTGCGAGGCGAGTCGTGGGCGTTTGTCGCGTTGCCTTTGGTCGGGGTGAAAGAGGAAATGGAGAGCGTGGCGAGAGGTAAAGCGTTTGGAGATTTGTTAAACATCGACCCGGATTTACCGGACGACACGCTGATACCGGGCGTCGTCGTCTATACCGCGCGCGCGGCGGCTTTGAGCGGATGGACGAAAGGCTTAGAGTTGAGCGCGATTACGGTGGATCTGGAAAGCTCCTCCATCGTTTTGGAAACCGGCGTGAACGAAAGTTGGAACTACGCGTTCTTCCGAAGAACCAAAGAGTTGAGAGAGGAAGCCCGAGAATGGGAAGGCGTGAAGAGACAAACGAAAGGGTTGCACTTCTTAGCCATTCAAACCGACGCGGACAGCGAAACCACGGATGGATTTTGGGTGTTGCAAGACGTCAAAGGCGCGCAGTTTTAATACTAAAAATTCGCTTCATCATCCTCGCACAAAAGTCTCGATTGAATGCATCATCATCGTCATCCGGCACTCAACATCACAACAACTTTTGAGTGTCTTCACAACAAACAAATCTTCACATCATCATCGCATCCTTTTTTCTTCCTCCGCGGTTTCCCTCTCCAATCGATCCATCCGACGACGACGACTTTTACGATGACACCCTCTTCTTCTTCCTCCTCTTCCTCTTTACCTCCTCTCCTCCGCATCCTCTCCAAACTCAAATCAATTCTCGTTTCCAAAGAAGGCGTTGGAAAAGGAAAATTCGACCTCCTTTTCTTCGCCTTCTCGTTCGTGCTTTTGTGTTTGTTCTCGACGACTGCGCTGAGCAACCAAGCGTACGTGGACGAGAACGGATTACTCTTAGGAAGCACGAAAACTGGGTTCGACCGCAAAAACGGCGAACGGGCGAGTACATATTCGGAGATGCTGATGAACACGGGAAGCCTGAGAGAAGCGAAAGAGGTTTTGGTGAGAGATATTTTGTTGGCGGATTTCGATGGTGTTGACGACTCGTCGGACGAGGTGACGGTGCGCGAGTTCGCGGCGCACGCCGTCGCTCGAGCAAAGTTCGGAGACGGGAGAGAATCCATCGCAATTGTCGCACCGATCGGGTGTTTAGAAGAAGAAGAAGTTAAAGGAGGAGGAGGAAAAGGAGGTGATAGAATTAAGGAAGAAGAAGCAGACGCCGTCGCGTTGGCGTTGGAGGTGTTCGTTTACGTCAAGTCGCGAAAGGTGAAATGGTTGGGACGGGACGTGGTGTTGGTCGTACCGACGTGCTTTGAGTATTTGGAAGAAGGACAACCAGTTTCGAAAATTCGCGCGACGGAGAAGTGGGTGGAGACGTATTTAGAGGGCGAAGAAGAAGAAGAAGAAGAAGAAGAGGATGGTAGTGGCGGTGGAGGTAACGCTGCGGCTAATCGAAAAAACAAAAAGAAGGATGTCTTTTTTCGCGCCGGGCAGATCCACCAAGCGTTTGGCATCGAAACGCCAAACGGAATGAAAAGTTTTAAAAGGTCGAGATCGACGATGTTCGCTAAACTTCACGGATGGAACGGAGCCTTGCCGAATCAAGACATATTTGAAGTGGCAAAGTTTGCCTCGCGAATGGGGCGGGGGACGTCGGCGGGATTTAGCGTACAAGGGACGCACGTCATTGATGCGACGAAGAAGACAAAATGGGAGAAGTGGATGGAACACACGAAAGCGTGGACATCGTTTGCGAAATTATCGGTAGTTGGTAAGCCAACCGGTGTTCACGGTGCGTTTAAAGTGAAATCGATAGATTCGTTTACAATGGTATACGATAAAGAGGAAAACGGCAGCGAGGTGGATGACGAAGGAGCGAAAGGTGGAGACTATCGCATAGAAAATTACCTCGCCTGCGGCATCGCGTTAGAAACGGCTATTCGAGCGTGTAATAATCTCGTCGAGCAGTTACATCACGCTCGGTTTGAGTACGTGCTCATTGGGAATGACAGATATGTAGGCGTTGCTGAGTTGGCCGGAACGCTCGGCGTCATGCTCGTCGCGTTGGGCATCAAGACCTTGAAAGCGTACGAATATGAGAAATGGCTGATTTTGTCTTCTTCATCTTCTTCATGGTCCGTTAAAGAGGTCTTCACTGCGGTGAAAATATTCACATTCGTACTCTTAATGGTTGTGTTAATCGCGTTGGCGTATTTTAACATCGCCTTGGGTCTTTGCGTAGCAACATTAGGCGTGCCAATTTGCTTGGCCGTGCCCGAGACCCAAGAGGAGAAAAAGAAGAAAAAGAAGGAATAAAGTCTAGTA
>Ga0115566_10005010_pt1 | contig 10467 bp, 9 predicted proteins | sample COGITO_mtgs_1204_3_FD_87173 | JGI IMG/M metagenome (GOLD analysis project Ga0115566, IMG submission 87173) | Pelagic marine microbial communities from North Sea - COGITO_mtgs_120405 | ecosystem: Environmental > Aquatic > Marine > Epipelagic | place: Germany:Helgoland, sampling site Kabeltonne...
GCAGGGTCCCTTAACGCGCGCCAGACCGAGCAAGCCCTAGTTGCTGTTGCGATATAGGCCTTCAAAGGCTTGGTAAACAGGTAAGTACGGATCTTGTTCGAGCGCGCTGAGGTGTGACTTGATCGTCTGAGTGTCCCCGCGAGAAAAGGGTCCGGTCAAGGTCAGGGCTGGGTCGATCAACACCGCCTCGGCAGACTGCCGCAGAAGGGGCGCCGCAATCGCTGGATCCAACCCGCAGGCTTCAAAGCCGGTTTGAATTTTCTGCCAAAGCATTTGTGTACCACTGCATGCCAGGACGCACAGGGCATGATAGTAGGGTTTGTCGGATTTTTTAATGCGCGCAACCGGGTTTGGGAACCCTGGGAACAGCTCGAGTATGGCGGCCGCCTCCGACTCAACAACAAACGGGATCCGGTCATAGTCAGCAGACGTCATCAAGACATCGCCAAAGGTTTGAAGCAGATGAATCCCCACAGCATACTCACTCACCAGTGCGCCGGAACAGTGCACCAACGCTGCCGCCTGTAATTCTGGATGCGTCATAATAAAATCATCAATGGCGTCATCGCTAATCGCGAGCAGAATGACATCCGCCGCTGCAAGATCAGCCTCAACAGACGCGCCGCGCCCCGCCGCGGCTCTTGACCAAGTCAAAACCTGCAAGCCTTTGTTGCGAAACCAATACACAAGATGTCTTGCTAATCGGCCATTGCCGATCACGCCATATTGCAGTTCGTTATTCATCCTTTTCGTCCTTTGAATGATTATTTGGGCCTGACACCGCTCGTCGAGCGCCGCATCGAAACAGGGTCCTACACGACCCCATTTAAACGGTCGCGCACAGCGGCGCCGTTGTAACTTGCCGTCATGCGATGATGCCAGCACGCGCATCGTAAACAATCTGTCATCGCAAAAATTGATGGTAAGATTTTGCTGATTCTAAGGAGAATGCAACCATGCGACGATTCATCAGAAGCAGCCATAAATATGTAAGCCTTGCTGTTTCGATTCAACTCTTACTTTGGACCCTCTCTGGACTCTTTTTTGCCTTCAATAAAATCCAAAACGTTCGCGGCGAGCATGTCATGACGCGCGGTGTTTTTGATGCCAGGGTCAGTGATTTTGACTTGGATGTCTCGAAGGCAAAAAGCGTTCGCATTGTGTCTAGACTTGACACCCCCATTCTCATACTCGCAACCGACAGCGGGACGCAGTACCTTGATCAAAGCGGCGCGCCCCTTGCGCAATTGTCCAGCGATGAGGCCAAAGCAGTGGTATCCGCGCAGACCCGTTTACAAGCCTTGCGCGTAGAGACCGTTACAGAGGTCGAGCCCGGTGATGAATTCAGAGGTCGACCCCTGCCTCTGCATCGCGTGATCAGCGAAGATCACGATGGGACCCGCTTCAATGTTTACGTCAATCCATTTTCAGGCGAGATTACCGCTGTTCGATCTACGCGCTGGCGAATCTGGGATTTTATGTGGGGCCTACACATTATGGACTGGCAGGAACGGGACAATATCGACAATCTTCCTATGAAGTTATTTTCCATCCTGGCACTGATCAGCGCCATTTCAGGCATCTGGTTGTTTTTCGCCACCTGGAAGACCCGCCAGCGGGTTTGAACAGCTGCAAAAATGACCGATTTTTGATGTGAACTGAGGCGCGGCTGGCGAGAACAAAACTGGCGGCAAAAAACCGCGCGACGGACCAAAGGGCGGCTCTCAATCCCGGCAGCCGCCTTAAAGTCGCGGAGTCAACTCGCGCTAAGCCAACCCCACGGTTTAACCGACTTGGGGCCGCAGTATCCGATGCGTCCCCTCTAACCAAGGCAATTTTTTATTTCGACAACGCCAAAGCCTTTACCTTCCAAAGATAAAAAATGACCGGCAATACGAACAAGGACAACAGCAGTGCGCTCAACATGCCGCCCACCATCGGCGCCGCCAAGCGTTGCATCACTTCAGAACCCGTGCCCGTGCTCCAGAGAATCGGTAACAATCCCGCAATCGTGGCGCAGGTCGTCATCACCACAGGTCGAACCCGCCGTACCGCGCCGATCAGTACGACCTGCTGCAGGTCCAGGCGCGACAACGGCCCTTGATCAGATGCCTTTGCTGCTAACCGGCGCGCCAGCGCCTGATTTAAGTAAACCAGCATAATCACACCCAGTTCGGCCGCAACGCCCGCAAGCGCAATCAGGCCAACCCCTACCGCCACCGAGAAATCAAATCCAAGCCAAAAAATGAGCCAGAGACTGCCAACCAAAGACAGCGGCAGAGTTGCCATCAAAATCGCGACCGCCATCACACTTCGAAAATTGAGATAAATCAAGATCCCAATCAACAGCAACGTAACGGGCACCATGACCTGAAGCTGCGCTTTGGATCGTTCTAGGGCCTCATATTGACCCGACCAACTCACCGCATATCCAGGCGGCAGCACCAACGCCTCATCAAGCAGCGCTTGTGCACTGGCAACATACGCGCCAAGGTCAACACCATCGGCTTCCACATAAGTCCATCCGCTGAGTCGGCCGTTCTCACTTTTGATGCCCGCCGGGCCATCGGTTATTCGAATATTCGCCACATCAGACAGCACAATATGATTACCATTGCCTAAGACTAAGGGCAGTGCGCGCAAATGCTCCGGGGAATCCCGATAGCTTTGCGGGTAGCGCAGACTGATCGGATACCGCGCCTGCCCCTCAACCGTTTCGGTCATGACCGCGCCCCCGACGGCGCTACCAACGATTGCTTGGATATCCGCGATGTTCAGGCCGTAACGGGCCGCCTTGACCCGATCTATATCGATCATTAGATAGCGTCCGCTTAACACGCGCTCAGCATAAACCGACGTCGTCCCGGCAAGACCTTCGAGCAAAGACTCCAATTCTTCGCCCAGGCTTTGAATCACGGATAAGTCCGAGCCTGAAATTTTGATCCCAATAGGCGTTTTAACGCCCGTGCTCAACATGTCGATCCGGGTTTTAATTGGCATCACCCAGGCATTTGAGACGCCTGGGAATTGAACCCGTTCATCCAGTTCTTTTTTGAGCGCTGCAAGTGTCAAGCCTTGGCGCCACTGATCTTTCGGTTTGAGCCGAATGAAACTTTCAATCATCGTAAGCGGCGCGGGATCGGTGGCCGTTTCGGCGCGTCCAGCCTTGCCATACACCGAAACCACTTCTGGAACTTCTCGAATCAGCTTATGCGACTGCTGTAATAACGCCCGTGCCTTACCGATTGAAATCCCCGGAAAGGTTGTCGGCATATACATTAAATCGCCCTCATCCAGGGGCGGCATAAATTCACTTCCGATCTGTTGTAACGGCACCAAAATGCTGCCAAGTAGGAGGACTGCCCCGAGCAGAACGACCATGGGAAACCGCAACGCCGCTTTTAATAATGGTGTGTACCCTGCCGCCATCCAGCGATTGATTGGATTATCTTGCTCCCGCCGAATCCGGCCGCGCACAAAATAGCCCATCAGCACGGGCACTAACGTCACGGTCAAGGCGGCCGCTGCGGCCATGGCATAGGTTTTGGTGTACGCCAGCGGGCCAAATAACTTGCCCTCCTCGGCTCCGAGCGTAAACACTGGGACAAAACTCACCGTGATAATGAGCAGGCTGAAGAACAAAGCCGGGCCGACTTCACTGGCCGCCTTCAGGACAATCGACCAATGATCTTCGGTGGAAGGTGATTTGTCTTCCAAGTGCTTGTTCAAATTTTCAATCATCACGATCGCGCCATCAATCATCGCGCCCACAGCGATCGCAATGCCGCCAAGCGACATTATGTTGGCATTAATACCTTGGACTTTCATGATTAACAGCGCGATAACAATACCAAGGGGCAGACTGATGACCGCGACCAAGGACGACCGCAGGTGGAACAAAAAGGCCAAGCACACGAGCGCAACGATCATCAGCTCTTCAACTAACGTATCGGACAAGTTGGTGATGGCGCGATCAATTAAATCGGAACGATCGTAGACCGTCACCACCTCAACGCCCTTTGGCAAACCCTGCTTCAGGGCCGCCAGTCGGGTCTTAACGCCTGCAATGGTGGCTTGAGCATTCTCCCCGGCCCGCATCACCACAATGCCGCCCACCGCTTCGCCCTCGCCATTCCAATCGGTCACTGCTCGGCGTGCTGCCGGTCCCAATCGAACGCTCGCGACATCTTTCAAGCGCTGTGGCGTGCCTTGGTCGCTCACCCCGAGGGCAATATTCTCTAGATCCTCAATTCTTTCGATATACCCCGTGACGCGCACCATGTACTCTGCTTCGGCCATCTCGATCACTGAGGCCCCTAGCTCCTGATTCGAGCGTTTGATCGCGGTTTCAATATGCGACAGCGGCATCCCGTAGGCGCGCAACTTTTCGGGCGCGACCACCACCTGGTACTGCTTGACCATGCCGCCGACGGTCGCCACTTCTGAGACGCCGGGTAGGCCTTGCAACTCAAACTTGATAAACCAATCTTGCAGATCTCGAAGTTCGCTTAAATTAAATTGCCCGGTACGATCAACCAGCGCATAAAGATAAACCCAGCCGACGCCCGTCGCATCCGGGCCAAGTTGCGGTGTCGCGCCAGTTGGCAAGCGGACTGCTGCCTGGCTAAGCGACTCCTGTACTCGGCTTCTTGCCCAATACAGGTCGGTTTCTTCGTCAAACAAGACATAAACATAAGAGTCGCCAAAGAAGGAATATCCGCGCACCACGGTCGCACCCGGCACGGACATCAACGCGGTGGTTAAGGGATACGTGATCTGGTCCTGGACCACTTCTGGCGCTTGCCCCGGATAAGCCGTCTTCACAATAACTTGGACATCAGACAGATCTGGGATGGCATCAACCGGCAGGTCTTTAAGGGTCACAACGCCAAGCACGGCAACCAACAAAGCGCCCAACGCCACCAAGCCTCGGTTGAAAATTGACCAGCGAATAATCGCGACAATCATGAGCGCGCGCCCGCACGCCCGCTTCTGACCGATATTTGACCCAAAAGGCCGACGTCAGTCAGAGACGATTCAACGGCCGAGGACGCAGACGCTGTCGGCGGAGCCTGAGCGCTGTGATCCTGTTTGCTTGCATCTTGGGATGGATCGGTATGCCCACTCGGCGCCTCTACCGCGTCATGATCTGGGTGCGCAGGCTCCGCCTGTTTTGCGCCTGGATGGTGATGCGACTCAGGCGACTGCGGCGCAGTCGGTGCGGCATGACCGGCATGCTCGGCATGATCGCCATGGGGGCTTTGCAGGCCGGTGGTCATTTTGGGCATTGCGCTTTCAAGGCTGGGCCGACTGTGCTTCGCGTGATCTGCACCATCGAGATCTTTTGGCGCCGAGGATGTGTCGCCTTCAGGCTGTGCCGGGCGCCCGGCGTTTGTCGATTTTGATGCCTCTGGCAACATCAAGTGATCACCGTGGTGTGCGCCATGAGAATTTGAAGGCTGTTGCGGCGTGTCCGGCAACGCGCCCTCCATCCGGGCAAATTCGGCTCCCTTGTTCGATTCCGAGTCAATCAGGAACTGTGCATGGGTTACAACCTGATCGCCAAGACTTAAGCCGCTTAAGATTTCAGCACCGAGATCATCCATTTGACCGACCGTAACCACGACCGACTGAAACCGCCCGCCGCCCAGTGCCAAAACCGCTCGATCAATCTGGCCGGTTCGAATTAACGCATCTTTCGGAATGACCTTCTGCGCAACCTCGCCGCGGCGATGAATCACAACTTTGGCAAACATATTGGGTTTGAGTTTCAAGTCGCGATTGTCTAACACCACTCGAGCCCGAAGCGTTCGAGTCTCTGGGTCGAGCGTCGGATAGATAAAGCCCACCGTACCTTGCCAAACCGCACCGGGAAAATGGTCTAGGGTCATTGTGATGGCATCGCCCGTTTTGACCAAAGCCGCCTGCTGCTCGGGTATATCGACACCGACCCAAACTGACTCAAGCTGGCCAATGCTCATCAGCGTCGTTGCGGGGTCGACAAAAAACCCTTCCCGAATATTCAGCCGATCGACAACGCCGGACTGCGCGGCGTAGAACGCAACGGTCTGGCGAACCGACAGGGTTTTTTTCAAGCTTTGGATGGCGCTATCGGGCACTTGTAGCGCCTGAAGCCGCGCTTCTGCGGCCGCAATTAAAGGTGGGTTCGCGCGCTTTAGCGCAATAACCAACTCTTCCTGGGCATTGACCAGCTCAGGCGCGTACAACGTGTACAGTGGCATATCGGCTTCAACCGGGTCGCCCGCAGCCGTCACGTACAGTTTTTCGACCCAGCCCGAGACGCGTGGATGGATGTGCACGAGTTTGGTCTCGTCATATTGGACAAAACCCGTTGTCACGAGATCCGTTTGCAGTTGCCGCCGCGTCACTGGGGCGGTGCGCACCCCCAGTTGGTGCATCACCTCTGGCGCGATCCGAACCAAGGCAAGACCGGATGACCTGTCCGGGGCTTGCTCGTATACCGGCACCAGCGCCATACCCATCGGCGAGCGACCCGGTTGGTCGCGTCGATAATTGGGGTCCATGGGCGCGACCCAGTACAAGGGGGTCTTTGCTTCAGGTTCCATCAAACCCTGCGAAGCATTCTGCGAGGCACTCTGCGAAGCATCCTGCCGAGCGGACGCCCCGCCTAAAAGCCAATGGTTCACGCCGGCACCCAATGCCGCCGAAATCACAATGATTAAGCCCATTACAACTGGATGACGACGTATTAGGTTCATTTAACTGTCCTCTGTGAGCGCGCCTCAAGGGCCGCGTCGCCCTGCATTATTTCGCCGGCAGCATGCGTCGCCACCAGGTAGTAGCCCAGTTCCACGATCGATTGATGGAGATCAACGTCAACGTTTAAAGCATCCGTTTTAATTTTGAGACCGCTCATATTGGCCTGTAGCACATCCGAAAAAGCGCCAGATTCGGTCGTATAAGCCGCAAGGCTTGCCGCGGCTTCTTCTGAGGCCTGCAGCAGTAATTGCGTTTCGAAGTGCTGCTGACGAACGAGCAAATGCTGGTAATTCAGCGCTGCGAGGTCATAGCCAGCTTTGATTTGACGGAGCATCAGCGCGCGATCGGTTTTAACCCCTTCCCGATCCGCAATGGCGGCAATGACCTGACTATTCTGCTGTCGACGGTTCATCATCGGTAAATCAAAACTCACACCAAGGGAGAACAAATCAGCGCGCGTTGTGCCGAGCGCACTATCTTGCCGTTGGCCATAGCGGGCATTGACACCCCACTGCGGCTTTGCCCGCTCTGACGCGAGATCTGTTTCCGTATCCGCTGCGTTCACCCCTTGATCAAGACTTCGAACAAGTGGGTGCGCGGCAAATGCCTCGGTTAGGGCTTGCACCTTTGAGGTTGGGTTTTGAATCAACACAACCGCTGGGACCGGAAACAACGGCCCCAGCGCGTCCTCGAAATGCAGGCGCTCGCTTATTGGGCCCGGACCAAGCCAAGCGGAGAGCTCAGCGTAGCCTTGATCTTGCTGCTGTCGGGCGAGGTTGAGCCGGTCAATCAAGCGGCTACGCTCAGTTTGCGCTTGAATCACCTCTTGTTGATGAAAGCCCAAAGCACCGGTCGTATATTGCGACAGGGCATTTTCGATCAGCTGATCGAACAGGGTCAGGTCATTTTCAATCAGCATGGCTGTTTTTTGATACCGAAATATTTCCAAATACAAATGTGAGACCCGACGCACAATGTCGGCTTTTCGGGCGGCCCGCGCGTGCACCTGAGCAAGACCTTTCTGATCGAATTTTTGGCGGGTCAAGGCAACCGTGCGCCCTCTTGGCAGCATCTGTTGAACCCCGAGTTGGAACTGCGTCATGGGTTCCTGATTCAGATTAAAGCTATTGGTCGGCACATTGTTGAGCCCCAAGGTGACCGTCGGCGCCGGCAGCCCGACGGCGCCATCGCGAAAGGCTTCCTCACGGGCTTGTCGATAGCGACTGCCCGCAAGCCAGGGGTCCTGGGCTTGTGCGGTTTCGATGAGCGTTTGTAAGGTGACGTGGGTCAACTCTGTTGCGGCGGAACTGCCAACTGAGGCAAACAATACAAGCCCCCATAACCAGGCCCGCTGCCACAACATTATTTTGGTCCGGTTGAGGGCCGTGACGGCAGACTCAGCCGATCGGGCACCAAGACGCCTTGCTTGCCTTAATGCAAGCACGACACGCAGCCTTTGAGGGTTGCGCGGGTTAATTTGAAGAGACATTTTAATCCCCTGATTAAAGTTTGATTCGAATACTCGAGACTCAATCAGGCTAGTTTGGGTGGCGGCGGTACAATATCAACAATAAAGTCAAAGACTTTTGGTGACCGCAAGGGCATCACGCGGTGCTGCGGTTGCATCTTGGTCGACGCGCCAAGAAATTGTGGAATGGCGCTGCAATGACAGGAGGCTTGATCCTGACAGCAGGCTGCATCAGCGTCCGTTGAGGTCATGATCGCACCTGGCCCCTCATGCCCGCCATGGTGGGCCATCCCAACCATCTCGATAGAATGAACCGCAAGGCCGGCTGAATCTGTCATCTCAACCATCGCATGAACGTGCCCGCCTATCCCAGAAAGCCCCAGACACAAGATCAACACCGCCGTCAGCGGTGACCGCGAGCGCATTCTGTCGACTTGATCGATGTTTCTTTTCATGAAACTCGTCTGCCTTATCTAATGGTAAGCCCGCTTACGAGGTCTTTTAGGGGTTGGCACTTGTTTTATTTCTTTAAAATGACCAACTGCTTAGTGACAGGCTTTACCCAACGCTTTTAAACGCCAATAGTTGTATGGGAGCGGGGTTATAAATCCAGCCGCCAACATAAACGGAATCACCGTCAGCGACAAACGCGCCCCACCCGTCATAGCGACATCCACCACATTCATTGCAACTTCCATCGACACCATGGAAATCAGCGACATGCCAATCGCCGTTCTAAAGGCCATCGCTAAGGCCATTTGACGACTTAAAATCACCGTTTCCAAGGCAATCGAGGTGAGCAGGCCGTTGACAATGGCCAAACTCATAATGGCCAAGACGGGCCAGGCAATACCGCTGAGTTGAAAAAATAAAATCGTGCCCATATCCCCGATCGAACAACCCAAAAGGCACCAAAGTGTGTTGTATGAGGCCGTGCGCCAAGTGTGCCGGCAACGCCAGTTAAGCTCGAGCAGCCCGGGTGTTTTTTCAGTTGTCGTTGCTGTTTGCATCGTGCGACTATAAAGCCTCCAGTAACAGGAGGGTCAACCGCCATGCTCACCATTAATGATGCGTCAAAGCGAACCAATTTGCCGGTAAAGACCATTCGTTACTACGACGAAGTTGGATTGGTTTCGGCAACCGGCAGAACCCCCGCGGGCTACCGACTTTACGATGATCGAAGCTGTCAGAAGCTCGGCTTTGTTCAACGCGCAAGACAGTTCAATTTTTCGATTGAAGAATGTCGGGAGCTGCTTTCCTTATACGAGGACCATGGTCGCCCGAGCCGAGACGTCAAAAAGATCACCCTGTCAAAGCTCGCGCTCTTACAAAAACAACTCGATGACCTAACCACACTGACCTTGGAGCTCCAAACGCTGGCTAACCAGTGTACGGGGGACGACAGGCCGGACTGCCCGATTTTAAACGCCTTCTCCGCAGGCCCCATCGACGCCGAACCTTAAGCTTTATTCTATCTGAGCAAAAACCTTCGCCCAATCTTCCAGCGCCACCTCGTGATCATGGACGAGTTGAATCGTTACTTCCGTATAGCCTGCCGCTTTGAGCGCGCTTAACGCTGTAATGAGTTCACTTTCGGTGCCGCTTAAGGTCGTGCTGCGCACCAACTCCGGACTGATATGGGTTTCTTCCGGCCGAACAAACATTAAATGTCCGCGGTGATTGGTGAGGTATTTGGCATCCTCTGGCGCATACTGATCATGAGCAGATAAATAGTCCCCGAGCAAGTTACTTAAGGGACCCATCGGAAGATTACGTCCGCCCATTGCGCCAACCTCGTCGGCAAGGTTATGGAACATCACTGCAGTGAGCGGCCCGCCCTGAGCCATTAACCTAGCCTCATCCTCGGCCTCATCACCGGTCAGGACCGCACCCAGAAAAAACAGATTTGATTTCAGTTCATTAGGCGCTCGCCCAGCGTCCAGCCAGGCTTGCTGCATACTTTCGAGCGCTTTATCGGCGCCATTGATACCGAAATTAAGCCAGCCCGCATCCAATTCTGCGGCGAGTTTCATTGCCTTAGGACCAAAGGCCGAAACCCATAACGGGATCTCGTCTTCAAGGTTAATGAGCCCTAAATCCGGGTTTAGAAACTTGATTTTTCGGCGCTCGGATTCAAAGTCCCATTCAACGGTCTCGCCTGCCAACAACTGCTGAACCCGCTCGATATACACCTTTGTTCGAGCAAGCGGTATGGCGCCGAGCCCCATCGTACGCCTCGCCGTAAACCCGGTGCCCAC
>Ga0115566_10005014_pt1 | contig 10464 bp, 10 predicted proteins | sample COGITO_mtgs_1204_3_FD_87173 | JGI IMG/M metagenome (GOLD analysis project Ga0115566, IMG submission 87173) | Pelagic marine microbial communities from North Sea - COGITO_mtgs_120405 | ecosystem: Environmental > Aquatic > Marine > Epipelagic | place: Germany:Helgoland, sampling site Kabeltonne...
AAATAATATTTTTTAATTAATTTAAATTAACGAAGGGGAGCATTATGCCGAAACAAGAATTTCCATTTCCAATGCCCAATGGTTGGTTCTGTGTCACCAGAAGTCATGAGTTAAAGACTGGGGAGGTGAAGTCACTGAAGTTCTGTGAAAAAGATGTGGTTGCTTTTAGAACCGAGACAGGAGTGGCAACGCTTTTAGATGCCTTCTGCCCCCATCTTGGAGCTCACTTGGGCGCGGGGGGCTGTGTTCATGGTGAGACTATTGAATGCCCGTTCCATGCATGGCGCTGGAATACCGATGGAACTTGTGCTGAGATTCCTTATGCAAAAAATTTTCCACCCAAAGCAAAAGAAACCAAAATTTTTAACTACCCCTGCGTTGAAATTAACGGTTTTATCTGGGCATGGCACCACCTGCTGCAAGAAGAGCCGACCTGGGAAGTTCCTGCAATTGAAGGGTTTAATGGTGAGGATGATAAATGGGGAAAGATTCATTACTACGACTACAACATTAATACCGTATTACAAGAGATTGCAGAAAATGATGTGGACCAAGCTCATTTTCCAAAAGTGCATGGGTCGCCCAGTCTGCCAGAAACAGAATCTATTCAGGATGGAATCTATAGAAAAACAATCGCAGAGACGCTCATGAATCCAAACAATGATAGCGTCTCAGAGGAACACAAAGTTCCCGATCAAGGAATGTTTACGACGACCTTTACCAGAGAATCTTGGGGGCTAGGAACCGTTGGATTAAAAATGATCAACCTCCCGCCTGATGGGGGTGAATTCATTATGATCAATGCATCATGTCCAGTTGATAATAAAAATTCCATCCTCCGCTGGTCAATGAGAGTCTCAAAAAATATTGAGGATGAATTGGGCATGGCAATTATCGATGGTATTGCAAATGGTGTCCTCGATGATATGCCAATTTGGGATAACAAAAGCTATGTATCTGAACCTATATTATGCGATGGTGATGGTCCAATTAATAAGTTTAGAAAATGGGTTGGCCAATTCTATTCAGTGCCAATAGATAATAGATAATTGGCAAAAGTACACTTTTTTTATTCGACAATGAATGCAGGGAAATCCACTGCCCTGCTTCAATCCAACTACAACTACCAAGAAAGAGGAATGGACACTTTATTGTTCCTTCCTGAGATCGATGCTGCCAGCAATAATAACAAGATCCATTCTCGAATTGGCCTGACAGCAGCAGCGCATCCGGTATCAACTGATTTTAATTTTTATAAGTTCGTATCTCTTGAGCAAATAAAAAAACCCATTCACTGCATCTTGATTGATGAGGCTCAATTCTTAACCAAGGATCAAATACGTCAAGTTTGCAAAATTAGTGATGAGCTAAATATTCCAGCAATGTGCTATGGGATAAGAACTGATTTTCAAGGGCAATTATTCGAAGGCAGTGCAGAACTTTTGGCGCTGGCGGATTACTTAATTGAATTAAAAACTGTGTGTGATTGTGGGCGCAAGGCCATCATGGTTGTCAGGCTTGATGAACATGGCAAAGTTGTGACCGATGGAGATCAAATAAAAATTGGTGGGAACGATACTTATAAAGTTTTCTGTCGTAAACATTTTCGAGAGCTCACTCAATTAATCTAATTAGCGCTTTGCTCTTATAAAGGATTTTAAATATTTATACGATGGGTCTGTGTGATCTGACGTGCCAAGATTAGCGCCCTCAACCATTGGATGTGTTAGATTCACCTGAGATGGATCCTTGACGTATGCCCAATCAGCATCCACAGCCCTGCTTAAAAATTTCCAAACACCCTCTCTTTTCTCGTATTGATCAAAATACCTACCGCCAATTAATACATCAAATGGGCCGGAGTCAGAAAGAACCTGGTGGAAAGCTATAATATAGGTTTCGCCTTCTGCTTGATGGCCTGCCATCTTAATATTATGCGTCGTCACGTTATGATGCAAAATACCCATAGTCTTCTGAATCTCTGGGAGCATATCAATAAATTCCATAGCCTTGCCTTTAAAAAAAGAACCATGATCATCATATGCATCCTCATGATAGAGCTCTCGCATCAACACGTGATCATGGCGATCTGCTGCTCGGCAATATAGATGCACCAATTCTCTAATCGATTCCTTGTCAATGATCTCTTGAATTGTCCTGTCAATATCACTCATACTTAACTTTATAAAATAACTTATTAATTAATATAAATTATAATTTTTATTAATGACAATTAATGCATGAAAAATAATACCAAGCACCCATTCCTTGCGGCTTCAGGATCCATTGGAAGTTTAAAGCTAAAAAATAGAATGGTGATGGCGGCCATGGGATCTAATTTTGCTGGCAAGGATGGAAAAACAACTGAGCAGCTTGAAGCTTACTATGAAGAGAGAGCTCGTGGCGGCCTTGGGTTAATCATCCTTGAAACTTCGGCTGTTAGCTGGCCTGCTGGTGCCTCCATGCCATTCATGCTGGGCTATTCAAAGGATGAGTTTATCCCTCACCTGCAATCTCTCACAGCTAGAATTCACAAACATGGTGCAAAAGTTGCAGCTCAACTCAACCACAGCGGAAAGATAGCTCAAGAAGATACGATTGCTGGACGCCCTATTCCCGTTCCCTCCATCCCCAAATCAGAACGCAGTGACATGTTTGGCTTGCTGACCCAGGATGAAATAATGAATTTTATTAAAGCTGGAGGGCCAGATGGCAAAGGTCCTAGATACCATGAATTAACAACTGATGAGATTCAGATTGAGATTCAACACTTTGTTGAGGCTGCAATCAGGGCTAAAAAATCAAATTTTGATGCGGTAGAAATTCATGCAGGACATGGGTATCTCATTTCTAGTTTTCTATCTCCGGCTGTTAATAAAAGAACGGATGAGTATGGTGGCAGTGTCGAAAACAGAGCGCGGCTCTTGGTAGAAATAATCTCTGCAATTAAAAAAGAACTCACGGATGATTTTCCAATTCTGGTTCGACTCGATGCAAACGAATACAGAATTGATGGCGGAATCGTTCCGGAGGATTTTTTAGTCACAGCAAGACTGGCTGAGCAAGCTGGAGCCGATGCCCTGGATGTGAGCGCATATGGAAACACAAGCAAGGGAATCGCCTTTACAGAAGCCCCGCTAGTGCATAAGCCAGGCGGTTTTTTAAAATTTGCACAAATGGCCAAGCAAGCTGTATCCATTCCTATTATTGCAGTGGGGAGAATTGAGTTAAATGTCGGAGAGCAAGGGTTAAAAAATCATGATTTTGATTTTGTGGCCATGGGACGAAAAATTCTAGCGGACCCTATGCTACCAAATAAAGTGCTGTCAGGTCAGGAGCACTTAATCAGACCTTGTATTTATTGCTATGTATGCGTGAGTCAAATTTTTATTAATCAACCCATGATGTGCGCTGTGAACTCCCAGCTAGGAAATGAGTATCTGCATGAAAATATTATCTGCTCAGATGCTAATAGAAAAAAAATTCTTGTTATCGGGGCTGGTCCCAGCGGCATGGAGGCGGCAAGATTGCTTGCATTAAAGGGGCATGAGGTTGAAATATGGGAAAGAGATAGAGACATTGGCGGGACGGTTAGGATTGCTGCGTTAGCTTATGGACCCAATGGTCGCTTGATTACATACCTGGCCAATGCATTGAAAAATCTAAAGGTTAAAATTAAAACATCGACCACTGCAACTGCTCAAAATATTGCAGAATATAAGCCTGATCACGTGATTGTAGCCGTTGGAGCAAACAGGGATGCGCCTGAAATACAAGGCAAAGAGTTGAGGCATGTTTTTGATGGGGAGCAACTCAGGGGATTATTATTTGGGTCTGATGCGACGGCAATCAAAAAACTTTCATTATTCCAGCAATTGATTATAAAAATTGGAACAGCCAGTCAGTTACTTAGAAATATCACAGCTCTGACACTGCTAAGCAAAGTTTGGATGCCTCTGTCAAAAAATATTATTATTATTGGCGGCGATCTCGTTGGCCTGGAGCTTGCAGAATTTTTAATTGAGAGAGGTCGGTCTGTCAAAGTTCTTGAGCCATCTGTCTCTTTAGGCAAAAACTTAAGTATTGTTAGAAGATCTAGAGTGGTTCACCTTTTAAGAGAACACGGAGCGGAGTTATTAACCCAAGTGAACATCAGAGAAATTACAAAGGATGGGGTGCTGTATGAGCATGCTGAAGAAGTACATTTAGATCAGGCGGACCAGGTAATTATTGCAATGGGTGCTAACCCAAATCTTAGTCTATCAAATGCAATTAAAGCTCAAGGCATACCGACAAGCTCTATCGGAGATTGCACCTCGGTTGGCTACATTCATGGCGCTATTGCTGAGGCTAGAGAGGCTGTTTTAGATCTTTAAGTTATTGGCCAAATAAAGCTTCTTGGACGGCCTGATGCTTCACTTCTCCGCCTTGAATGTTCAAACCGTTATGCAAATGCTCGTCATCATTTAGGGCTACATCTATGCCTTTGTTAGCAAGATCAAGAATAAATGGAAGAGTTACTTGGTTTAAAGCATGGGTAGCAGTTAAGGGCACAGCTCCCGGCATATTAGTCACGCAATAATGAACCACCCCGTCTTTTATATAAGTAGGCTCATCATGATTGGTCGGTTGGCTGGTTTCAAAACATCCACCTTGATCAATAGAAATATCTACCATGACGGTACCTGGAGTCATATTTTTTAACATTTCTGCGCTTACAACTTTGGGTGCCTGTTTGCCCACAACATATACAGATCCAATCACCAAATCAGATACAGATAATGCATCGGCAATGGCCTCTTCGGTTGATTGAATGTACTCAATATTCTTAGAGCCAAAGATGGCTTGCAGAGCATTCAATCGCTTCTCGGATAAATCAATAATCTTGACATAAGCATTATTTTGAATAGCTTTCTGGATGGCTTCTGTTCCCGCTACGCCCGCCCCTATAACGGTCACAACCCTAGGGTCGAGATCGCCAAACGATCCTATTAAAGTACCGCGACCTTTGTTTTGTTTTAAAAGATGGTAGGAACCCACCACGATACTTAACTGCCCTGCAATAGCACTCATTGGAGCAAGGAGTGGTAATGCTCCAGAATCACTGGTAACTGTTTCATATGCAATGCCAGTTACGCCTGTCTTGATCAATGCATGAGCTTGTTTTGGGTCGCCCGCTAAATGCAAGTAGGTAAACAATGTATGAGAGGAATTCAGATAGCCGAGCTCTGAAGGCATGGGCTCTTTAACCTTCACAATTAACTCAGAGGCAGCGAAAACCTCTGCCGCGCTCTCTAAGATTTGCGCTCCAGATTCTATGTAATCGCTATCTAAAAATCCGATAGCAGACCCAGCACCCTGTTGAATAAAAATGTCATGGTTGCAGGCTTTGATGGCTTTAACAGACCCAGGAGTGAGGCCGACTCTATATTCGTTGTTTTTAATTTCAGTGGGGACGCCGATTTTCATGGGGGTAATATACCAAAAAAAGGGTTAATAAAAAGTAAATGTTTCTTATGGAATAATAACTAAAGCTTATGCTAGATGAAGTTCATGCAACGATTATTTTTTATAGCGTTTAAATCCAAGGATCACGATGAGTGATACGGATATGACTAAAAGGGCACCAGCGATATCTCCAATAAAAAAATTCAATATAGTAATGGGGGAGCGAAAACTCGTCTCACCATTGACTGCGGTGATTAGATTTACTAGAAAAGAGTTGACGCCACTTGAAAGAAAAATTATGAGTATGAGCAATTTGATATTTAACTGTTTCAATAATTGCTGGGGTCTGAAAATATGGCTCAATAATCCAGTCCACCGAAGAATTAACAGGGCAATCATAGGCGATGAAGCGCCCACAAATGATTCGCCAGCGTCATATAGTGAGGTTGGGTCTTTAGTCCCAAGAATGATGTAGGGTGCTAAGAGTGATCCAAAAAAACTACCTACAACGCCAAGCCAGCCAAATAGAAGCGCCGACAAAACTCTTACCCCATGGGGAATAAAAAGAAGACTTCCGAAGTCATTAGCTGCTGTTGAGGGAGACAATATCGCAGCTCTCCACAGCCAATATAAGAATACATAAACAGCCATTATGGTAAAAATTTTACTCATAACTGCCAGGTAATTTCTATCCATGAGCACTGGTGTATTTTAGTTTTTAATTATTATGAGAGCAGTCTAAGACTTTAAAGGTTTCCCCGTCTTCTGTGTAAGTCCTGCCGTTATCAATGAGCTCTTCGATATAATAGGTATCTTCTAGGGCGCCTTCAAAACTTAAAATCTCCTCTAAAATTTGCTCAAACTCATCTATATTAAAATGGCCGTCTTTGACGTTTAGCGGAAGATCGCAGAGGTAGCCTTGACCCTCTTCGTCGTCTATGGGGCCTTGTGCATCGGCAAAATATAATCGATAGTCGCCATCGTCTAATAGACCTTGTTTGTGTTCGCTGACATCATGCAGGGCATGGGTCGTGCAAACCCAAAAGTCTATGTCGGCGTATTGTTTGTTCAGCAGCAACATTGAAAAATGAAAAGCCTTTTCTTTGTAGAGGAATAAAGTGTCATCTTTCTCAACCATCTCTACGAGTGCTTGCTCTAGCTCAGGATTGCCCTCACCGTTAAATCCTTCTTTGTGATTATGGTGCTCAATCTCCCATTCAGGGTATTGCTTAAATAATTCATAATATTCTTTGTATTCCATCATGCCATTCTACCGCAAAAAATTTTATTGGCCGCCGTTTTCTTAGGGGAGTTATTCTGCGTGGCTGAGGTTGAGGCGCGAAGTAATATGGATGAATGCATCGTCCACACTGCTGGTAATAAAAAAAAGATCTAGGTCGTCTCTATCGATCGTTTCAAATTCAATCAAGGTTTCAAAATTAATGAGATTGCTCCAATACTCTTTGCCAAAAAGAACTATGGGTAAATGTTTGGTAATAATTTTTGTTTGAATCAGCGTGAGGATTTCAAAAAATTCATCCAGAGTTCCAAACCCACCAGGCATAATCACCAAAGCTTTTGCTGGGTAAGTAAACCAAAATTTTCTTGTAAAAAAATAATGAAATTCAAAGTCTAATTCTGGAGTCACGTATGGATTTGGAACATTTTCAAAAGGGAGTGAGATTCTAAGCGCCATGCTTTTGCCTCCAACATCGCTTGCTCCTCTATTTGCGGCAATCATAATGCCCGGGCCTCCACCCGAGCAGACAACATATTTTTGACCTTCACCATCTAAATTCATGGACCATTCTGTTAATCTCTTTGAGAGCTCTCTTGTAGCATCATAGTACTCAGCTAATTTAATATTTTTACTTAGCCTTGCATCACCACTTAGGTCCTCTGGGGATGGGGCTCTTGCTGACCCAAAAATGACAATAGTATCTTTAATATTTTGCTCTTCGAGTTGTAATTTTGGATAAAGGTACTCAGATAAAATTCTCAGAGGACGAGCTTCTGTGCTAGCTAAAAAATCTAAATTTTCGAAGGCTTTTAATATTGGTGGGATTTTGGTTTTTGAAGGCTTGGTCATGTCTCTATTATAACTCACTTATCTTGTAGAAATTTTTTAGACTCCATGGGGTTAGTATTCAGCGTATTGATTGAAAGCTAGAACCCATAAATTCCTCAGTTTATTCTACTTGATAGCTGCTGTGAGGAGCGCTCGTATAGTCTATGAGATGAGGTGTTAAGTAGAAAAAGATCTAATTTTACGAGACTATTCTTTTGAAAGCATTGTCGTGCTTATCAATGAATTGATGTTTTAAGGCGCCCAATACATGAGCGCCTAGAACAATGTAAAGTAAATATGGTAATAAATATTTATGCATGGCTCCCCAAACAATATAAACATCACTCTGCTCCCACATCGGCGGCAACTCCCACGCAAAGAAATAAGTGCCATAGCCGTGATAGCTAGTCATCACATAGCCAGTAACTGGAATGGCTAGCATCATAAAATACAGAGTAATGTGTGCGCCATGAGCAAGTTTTCTCTCTTTGTGCGTGAGTGAATCGGAAAGAGTTGGTCGTTTTGAAAAACGATTCCATGCCAACCTAAAGAGCACTAAAAGGAATACGCTGACACCTAAGGTTTTATGAACAACATAATAAGCCACTCGATACTCTGTGCCTTCTGGAATCATAGAGGCAAAAATGCCCATTGGAATAAGGGCAAGAAATAGAATAGCAATGATCCAATGCAGCATGCGTGACACCCTTCCGTAACGGCCCGCTTCATTTGTTGATGCTAAGACAAGGGTATGATTGCTTTTGCTTTGCCCTCTAGCTATAAACAAAAGGAATAGCCCTGATAAGAGCGCAATAATAGCTTGTGCCCATAGCAATGATGGCTTTGCAGAGTCTAATGGTGTTTGGTTAGGCTTAGGATTTTCTAACAAGCCAGAGCCAACCACAAAAAAGAAAAACCAAGCAGCAACAGCAAAACAGCCTAAAGCTGCAAGCAAAGTTCCAAAAACTCTCACTTTGGGAGCGCTATAATTTAAGGCCCATGCAGTTAGGATTGATGTAAAAATTATTGCAAATGCAACCCAACTACCAGTATTTTCAATGTACATCGTTTTCTTCCTTGTAAAGAGTATTGTCTGTTCGAATAAACATACCTTACAGCTTAGAGCGTACTTTAAGTCAAGCAGGTTGGTGGATATTTTTTGAAGGGGTGGATGGTGAAGCTGCTCGCTCAACATTGGAACCAGTTAATTCCTAAGCTCATTGGTTTTTAACTATTTCGGTAGGTAGGTTGAGTCGAATGCGGCCCCAGGGTGAGCCATAATGAATACGGCCAGTTTCATCTAATAGTGTTCCAGAAAAAAAAGGGTTATAGCGTTCATCACCGATAATGCTGTGGTATGAACTGTCACCGGACTGCCACTCTAAAGCCTCGAGAGTCCACTGATTGTTGCGAGCTCCGATTAGAAACACCTGATCACTCTTGTGGCTCACAATTGGCACGCAGCTGGGAGAGCTTACCAAGGGGTTAACCCAAGCTTGCACAAAAAGTCGAGATCTGGGATCCCATATAAATTTTTGTACGCCATATGGCTGATGCTGCGAAGAGCTACCAAGATAGCTAATTAAAAGTGTTTTTGCCTGGCTGGGAAGCCACCAAGGTATATTTCTTGGTTCATTGTTTACAACCAGCGCCCCATAACCAGCGACCACAACAGATTGTTCAGATTGAATATTTTTTAACTTCAAGTTGCCCATGTTTGCAGGTTGGAGCCCGGCCACTCTCCTTGGAAAATTTGGGAGGCCTGCCCAATCATTAGGAATTTTATTGCGCCAAAAAAGAACAACATTCATTAAATGCTCGCCATCGGTAATGACCACAAACTGATCCTCCTCACCAAAACCCATGAGAGATGGGGTGGCGCCAGTTCCGTGGCCCCAGGAATTGGAATATGGTGCTGTCCAAGCCCCGGCGTTAGTATCTTTACTAAACCCCTCTCCGGTCCAAATAATTTTGTGCATGTGATTTTGAGAAGCAATATAAATACCACCATCATTATCAATAGCAATGCTATTGCGAACCCATCCAAAACCCTTAGGTTTAGTTGCTTTGCTCTCTGCATTCTCACTTTCAGGCAACTTAACGACGTGATAAGTTTCAAAGTCCCGTGAAATAGCAACTAGGTACCCGTGTTCAGTTGGCACAATCAGCCACCCATCGTAAGTCATGTTCATGCCGACGGTATAACCTGTTACTTCAGGCGGCAATAAAAATGAACGCTTCGCAATAATTTCAGAGTTTGGGTCCGTCGTATCTTTGTCACCATATGCTGTAATCGTGCCGTTTTTATCAGCAATAAAATAAGTATTATCCTTGTCAAGAACTGTATAAACCCCCGCGAGATCTTTTAGCTTCTTGGCTTCATTAACTGCTCTCCATGTTGCACGAATGCCGTGGTTCGATTTATTAAAATATTGAATGGCTGAATCAGCCTCTTGTGTGCTCCAGCGTTTAACATCGTCAAACCAATAGGTTGTTAAAATCTCAAAAGTATCAAAATCGATTTTAACGATTCTATCTAAACCATTTGCCCAAAAAACTCTTCGGCCATCAGAGTAAGATCCCGAGGTATAGGCGCCAAATTGCGCAGGCCCTGAAGGTGCATATTCAATTAATTCAGAGGGAATAACAGTTCCTGGATTAAGGGGCCCAGGCGTTAACACAGCATCTTGTTGAGCTGAATCACCGTGACCAATAGGGTATGTGGAGTCAGCCAGAAAAGGATTAAGAGGCGGGAGTTCTACTGCAGTTAGATTTGCAGATAATGCAGCAAGTATTAAGAAAGTTTTTAGTCGGCACCTCACATCTTCAGTGTACAAATTAAAAATGTATGTGTAAAAAATTTCTTAATTTTATTTTTTTATTCTATGGTGGAGCTAGGCGGGATCGAACCGCCGACCTCTTGCGTGCCACGCAAGCGCTCTCCCAGC
>Ga0115566_10005016_pt1 | contig 10462 bp, 13 predicted proteins | sample COGITO_mtgs_1204_3_FD_87173 | JGI IMG/M metagenome (GOLD analysis project Ga0115566, IMG submission 87173) | Pelagic marine microbial communities from North Sea - COGITO_mtgs_120405 | ecosystem: Environmental > Aquatic > Marine > Epipelagic | place: Germany:Helgoland, sampling site Kabeltonne...
ATTATAATACGCCTACTAGTAATAATACAATAGATTGGAATACGGCCGCAATTACTCCGGGTACAGATTTTATGAAAAAGTTAGGAGATAGAGTAACAAAATATTTTAGTAACAAAAGATTTAATCCATTAAAAATAATCGTTTCAAGTTCTTATGAGCCGGGAGAAGGAGAGCATAAAATATATAAATTAATAAGAGATGACAAAAAGCATCAAAGTCAAACAACTGTTATTTATGGATTGGATGCTGATTTAATAATGCTAACATTGAATCATTTGCGATTTGCTGATAAAATATATCTTTTCAGAGAAACGCCGCATTTTATAAGATCGATCGATAAATCAATTGATCCAAATGAAAATTATTTTCTGGATATGCCGTCAATGGCAAATTATTTAACAAAATATTTAAATGATGGATCTGATATAGAAAATGAATCTCAAAAGCAAAGAATGTTTGATTATATTTTTATTTGTTTTTTCCTTGGAAATGATTTCATGCCGCATTTCCCTGCATTAAATATTAGAACTGATGGAATAGATCGGCTCATGAGTGCTTATAAATATATTGTTTCAAAACATGGAAACTTAACAACTTCGGATAAAATAAATTGGAGAAATGTAAGAAAGTTTATAAAATATCTAGCTGAAAATGAAGAAAAATATATTAAAAAAGAACATTCTATTCGGGAAAAGCAGGCAAGATTTGCAGGAAGGCCTAGAGAAAATGAAAACGAGTTTGAGGCAAGATATATGAGCATGCCTTTGATAGATAGAAGGAAGGAATTATATATAAATCCGCGCGAGGAAGGCTGGCAAAACCGATATTATAATATTACATTTGGTGAAATAGTAAGGCCAGAAGCAAAACGGGATATTTGCATTAATTATTTGGAAGGATTGGAATGGACATTTAAATATTATACGAAAGGTTGTATCGACTGGCGATGGAAATATAACTACAGTTATCCACCGCTTCTAGAAGATTTGATTCATTATGTGCCTTATTTTGATCAATCAATTTTAGATGAAAAACCAGAAGATCCATTAGATTCGTTGGTTCAACTTAGTTATGTCTTGCCTGGAAACTCGTTGAGTCTTTTGCCACAAAAGTTACATATTAAATTAATGAAAGAGAATCCAGAATGGTATTGCAATATATCTGATTTTTCATGGGAGTATTGTAGATATATGTGGGAGGCACATCCGCATTTACCAGATATCGATATTGATGAACTAGTTAAAATTGTAGAAGAAATATAAAGATAAAGATAAATATTATATTATTGTAAATGTCTGAAAATAATTTTCGAGAAATAATTTCACAAATAAATAAAGAACAACTTCATAATCTTTTGAAAAACTTACCTGATAATAAAATGGTTATTTTAAAGTTTTACGCGAATTGGTGTAATCCATGTAAAAAGATAACTAATATTTGCAAGGAATATTTTATGAAGTTACCAGAAAATGCTATTATTATTGAGGTAAATATAGATGATCAAATAGAACTTTATACATTTTTCAAGAAAAAACGCAGAGTGAATAGTATTCCTGCCATATTGATGTGGTATAATGATAATATTGATAATGGAGATTTATGGTATATTTCAAGTGATAGCGTAAATACATCAATGAAACGAGAAGTTATTGGATTTTTTGAAAGATGTCTAGCTATATCAAATAAAATAAAAAAATAAGTATTTACTTAAAAACTCATTAGATAATAATATATTCTAATGAGTTTTGATAACCTAGATTTAGATATTGAAAATTATAGTCTTGATGAACTATTAAGTTTATTTAATATTCCATTTGATTTTTCAAGGAAAGATTTAAAAATTGCAAAACGGGTTGTTTTAATGACACATCCAGATAAATCTGGTGAGAAAAAAGAGATATTTTTATTTTTCTCAAAAGCTTATAAATTAATTTACTCACTATATAGTTTTAGAGAAAAGGCAGAGCAAGATACATCAATTGAGGTAAATTATGAATATGAAAACTTAAATCAATCAACAGAAGGGGTGAATGATATTCTTAAAAAGTTTTCAAATAAAAAAGACTTTAATTATATTTTCAATAAAATGTTTGAAAAACATAAATTAGAGTATGATCAAGATGATGGCTATGGCGATTGGTTAAAAGAAGAAGCTGATGTAGAGCAGGCTCATTCAAAAGATGATATGAATAGAATAATTGAAAACAAAAAACAAAACCTAAGAGCTATTATTGTTAAGAAAGACATTCTTGAAACTGGTATAGGAAATGAATCTGGCCATAGTAATTTAACAAATAAAAGACCTGAATATTATCAAAGTAAAATGTTTGGAAACTTACAGTATGATGATGTGCATAAAGCTTATACTGAAAGTGTTGTTCCGGTTACAGAAGAAGACTATAAAAATAAGAAAAAGTTTAAAAATATATCTGACATGCAGCAATATAGAAAGCAAGATTACACCAAGCATTTTAAAGAATCAGACCATGATGAAAAATTAAAGATGATGCGTGACGAGGATAATAAAGAAAGTGCCTACCGTGCATATGAACTTGCAAAAGAGCATGAAAAAATGAAAACTGCAAACTCAAAGTGGTTATCTAATCTTCTTAAACTAACAAATGATAGCTAAAATAATGTATTTACACTATATAAGTATGGACTATATGAAATATATGGTAACAATGGTCTTATTGTTAGGCGTTGGATTTATTTATGAAAAATATAAACTTTCAGCACTAGGAGACGAAGATACTAGAAACTATGAGCTTGTAAAAAAATATTTAGTGAATGATTCTTCTTTAGCAAAGAGTAAATTGCCAATTCTATGGATTCATTTAGATTATGAAACAAACTCTAGATGGTGGTCTAGTTTCAATACTAGAAATAGTAATGATCTTAATCAGCCTTATTTATTTTTAACAATAAAATCAATAATTGACAAATGTGGCGGTGATTTCAATATTTGTGTAATTGACGATGATACATATAAAAACATCGTTCCTGGGTGGAATATTGATATGGCTCGTGTTGCAGATCCAATTAAAAGTAAATTAAGAAAATTAGCTATTGCAAGACTACTAAAACATTATGGTGGTTTGGTTGTTCCCCCAAGTTTTTTATGTATGAAAAGCTTAGCGAGTATGTATTACACCGAAACATGTGGGGGAAAAATGTTTGCTGGAGAATTATTATGTGACACATCTGGTGCAGATTACACGGAAGTATTTATTTCGGACAGATTTATGGGTGCTCCAAAAAATTGCGAGATAATAGATCAATATATTCAATATCTTGAAAATCTTATTTCACAAGATTACACAGATGAAAGTAATTTTATAGGATCTACAAATAGGTGGTTAAATATGATGTATGGTGAAAATAAAATAGGATGTGTATCTGGACAACTGTTGGGTTGTCAAGATTCTGAAAATAAATTAGTTAGAATTGAACGTATAATGGGAAATACATTTATTGATTTTATTCCAACAGTTTTAGGTGTTCTCCTCCCAGATAAGGAAATATTGTCTAGAAGTAAATACCAATGGTTTGCGAGATTATCATCTGAGCAGGCTCTAGAATGTGATAATATTGCTGGAAAACTATTATTGACAGCAAGATAACTAACTCTCTCTTTTTTTGATATAATAAATAATATCATAAGAAGAATTAATATACTTTATTTTTGAAGCGTAAGAAATATTTAATAATTTACATAATTGCCTAATAACTGTTATAAATCTAGAATAAGTAATTTTTCTAGTAACATACAACTGCTTTGAATCATGATAATATTGTTTTAGTGAATCTAGAAACGGCGATAGTAATTCGTGGAAAACGCACTTCTTATACGAATTATTTGATAATACTAACATATTATTACTAGTTTCGCAAAAACTTTCTAAAAAATCAAATAACAATGACTCCGGTACTACCTTCTTAAATAATTGCGATGGCATTGATGTATAATATATAAAATATTATTATTTCGTCAAAATCGTAATTAGTTCGTTGGTAAAAAACTTTAATTCAATATCATCTTCATGAACATCATGAAAAACAGTAATATATTTACACAATAAAGGAACAATTGCGTATTTTTTATCCTCTACAATTTTGTCTGTAGTTTTTATGTATGTGAAATAGCTATCTAAAATATCAGTTACTGCATAACCCTTTACTGTCAATGAATCAATTACATCTATAGCCTTTAATAAATTATTAGATTGACAAAAGTCTGTATATTTATCTAATTCTGAATAAGAAATATTTGTACATGCATGAGATGCTAATTCCAGCGTAATAGTTTGATCTAATAATTTAAACTTTTCCAAATAATTTACTAATATTCTAACAGAACCATTGCATACTTTACAAATAAAATCCAACACTTCTTTTTTTCTTAATTTAATATTTTCATGAAGTATGATTTTCCGAGCAATTTTCTTTAGCTGATTCATATTTGGCGACTTCAGCTTTATTATATTCATCCTAGATTGAATGCTATCTATCACCTTTTGTGTATTACAACATGATGCAATAAACGCAACATTATCACTATATTTATCTATACAATTTCTAAAAACTTGCTGACTTTGCTCATTAATAACATCCAAATCATCTAGCAAAACAATCTTTTTTTTTCCATAAATAATAGATGCGGTTTGACAAAATACCTTTACCTCGTTTCTATAATAAGAAATACCTTGCTCTTTCAGTGTATTTATTGAAAGTATATTATCATGCATAATTGAAATATCAAATCCATAGTATTTTCTAATAATGCTTTGAATAAGAGATGATTTTCCAGATCCAGAATTGCCTACTAACAGTAAGCTTAAACTTGACATATCAATAAACGTTTCTATAACATTTATTACTTCATCATCGTAATGAAAATCTTTCAAGTTTTTTGGTTTATATTTGTATGTAAATGGTTGTTGTAGTGTCATATATTCGTAGAGATACCTAAAAGTTTATATTGATTTAGTCTAGTAATATGAATAAAGAAACTGCGTGTGAAATATTGGGAGTTTCTATTAATAGCAGTTCAGAAAAAATTAAGAAGGCTTACAGAAGATTATCATTAATGCATCATCCGGATAGAAACAATAATAGCATTGACTCAAATAATTTATTTCAAAAAATAAATGCTGCATATGAATATATTAACAATATTAAAAGCAGTGAAAGAAAAAAAGCAAACACAGATAAAAATATAAGTGAAAAAGAAACAACGGATATATTTAATGAGTTTATGAAAATATTCAAAAAAGCTAATTTTCAAAATATAAATGTAGATGATTCGAGTGATAATTCTAATTCAAAAAAAGATATAGATTTTGATAAGTTTAATTTAGATATCCACAAAATATTTGGTGTAAATATGCATCATAACTCAATGAAACCTATACCAATTATAAAGCATATCGATATTACATTAAAGCAAGCATATGAAGGATGTATGATACCATTAGAGATAGAAAGGTGGTGTATTAATAGCAATATAAAGCAAAAGGAAAAGGAAAAAATATATATAAATATTCCTCCTGGTGTAGATAATAATGAAATAATTATAAATAGAGAAAAGGGAAATATTTTAAATGACAAAAATATAGGAGATGTAAAAATATTTATAGTTGTTAAAAACGAAACAAAGTATGTAAGAAAAGGATTAGATCTGCATTATAATAAAGTAATAACATTAAAAGAGTCATTATGTGGATTTAGTTTTGATTTGCAACATATTTCAGGAGAGATATACAAAATAAATAATAATAGAGGAAATATTGTTTCAAATGGTTATAGTAAAACTATTAAAAATCTAGGCATGAAAAGAGATAACAAAATAGGAAATCTAGTTATTACTTTTTCGGTAATCATGCCGGAAAGTCTTACAGAAGAGACAATAACAAAATTAGAGAATATCTTATAAACTTTTAATATAGAATATTTTAGTATTAAACAAATATTCTATAAACTTTTAATTATTTGATCTATAAATGGTATTTTTATATGAGAATATCTCTCTTTTTCTTTAGTTATATCCATACAAATTAAAAATATAAGGTTCAATAAAAGCCATAACCAAACAATTAATACAATGTATTCCATAATATACAATAATGGAATATTAATTTGTTATCTCGCATTCTCCTTCAATGCTTTTCAATATTTTGGATTTATCACTATTTTTAACGTCTCTGTATGCTGCTGCAACTGTTTCTGCATATTCCTGACCTTGTTTTTCATCTGTTAGAAAATTAGGGTGATTATCTACAAAAACCTTTGGTGCAGCCTTAGATACCTGGTTTTTTACATTTTTAATTATGTTTTCTCCTTTATACTTGCCTTCTTTATCCCACCCAACTTCCTCATCTTTTACATACCATTTCTTTTTATGATGATGAAATGGTCTTTCTGTTTCTGTATAATCTTTTAGGTTTTCAGTTATTATATTGGTTATTGCTTTGGGTTCATTATTTTTTAAAAGAGAGATATCCTGCATTGTAATTTTTATTTGTCGAGCAAAATCTTGAATGGATGTTGCATTTTTGCAATCCTCATTTAAAAAAAGCTGAATATTAAAATTAGTATTATGACTATTCATATTGTTATTATTTCCAGAAATAGTTAAGCTTTTTCTCTCTTTCTCCGCTCTCAAAGATTCTGTTAGATTTTTGTTTTGCGCAATTAGATCCTTCATAACATCCAATATATCTTTTAGATTATCATCTTTACTTTCATCTTCTAAAGGTTTAACGATTATTTCAGAACAGCCAATAATAAAGGCGCACTTCTTTTGGTGTGAAAATAAACTTTGTCGATGTTTATAAGACCTTCCGCACTCACAATGCCAATTTTTAGTCGTTTTTAGTCGTTTTTTGCCTAAAGTGTCAGTATTTGTCAGTCGTTTGTCAGTATTGTGTTTCTTGGTCTTAATGTGTCTTTTCCAATTACTAATATCGCACGTTGTATAGTCACATTTAGAGCAATGATATGTTGGGTAGTCGTTTTTAGTCGTTTTTAGTCCTTTTTTGTCAGTCATTGTCAGTATTATTCTGCGACATTTTTTTTTATAAAAATAAACTGATTAGTGCCTTTTTTTCAGTTCTACATAACTACCCTTCATAATTTATTTTTATTTTTTCTGTTTTTCTTTACTCCATGTAGTAAAATTGTTAAAAAAAACGTGTTTTCAATCCTCAAATAGTAAATTAAAAAAAGTAAGAGAGATAAATTGAATATAGAAATATACTTTTAAAACAGTGTTTTTTTAAAAAAAAATATAAACATTAAAACAATATATATTTAAATATGCCGAATTGGTGTGATAATGACTTATATGTTATAGGTGAAATTATTGATGTTAATTTATTTAAATCAGAAAATATAATAAATAATGAGTTGGATTTTTCTTTAAAACTTCCAAAACCCGATGGTGTTGATTGGTATGATTGGAATATGCATAATTGGGGTACTAAATGGAATTGTAAAAATAGTGTGATAAATGATATTATGCCAGACGATGACGATGATCAAAAATATATGATAGTTATTTCATTTGAGACTGCCTGGAGTCCTCCATTAAAGTGGATAAAATATATAGCTGAGCAATATCCAACATTAGCAATTCACAATAAATATTCTGAGATTAATTGCGATTTTTCTGGATTATTTTCAGTCAAAGATAAAGATGTTTTATGTGATTCGTATGGTGATTATGGAGAGTATCACGGATATGATAATTTTACTGATACTGATTCTGAGTTTATGACAGATAGTGAATAAATCAAAATTATATTAAAGACATCGCTATATTTAATATAATTATACAATGAGCACACTTAAAAGATTGCAATCTGAGATGAAAGAACTTATTTCTAATCCGCCATCAAATTGTTCTGCTGGGCCGGTTGGTGATGATATGTATCGTTGGCAGGCAACAATTATTGGTCCGCCGGATACACCCTATCATGGAGGTGTATTTTATTTGAAAATAGATTTTCCAAAAGATTATCCTTTTAAAGCACCTAGAGTAGTTTTTACAACAAAAATCTATCACTGTAATATCAATTCATCCGGTGGGATTTGTTTGGATATTTTAAAAGATCAGTGGAGCCCTGCTCTTACGATTTCAAAGGTTCTTTTGTCAATTTGTAGTTTGATGAATGATCCAAACCCAGATGATCCGCTTGTTCCAGAAATTGCAGAACTTTTAAATAGTGATAAAGAAAAACATGATAATGCTGCTAAGACATGGACAGCTATTTACGCGGTGCCTAGATAGAAAATACATTACCAAATCATAATAAATTATAAGATATGATTTGGTATTTAAATAAAAAATAAATAAAGTAAATATTTTAGAATCTGTAAGTGTTGATATTGAAGTAATAATGCGATAATAATTTCATTATTTATAATAAGTTTTTTAATTTCTTTTACAAGGGTTTTTCTGACTTTGTTTTTTATCATAAGAGCACCAGTTGTACCAATATCCATAGTATCTATTTCTGATGTGTTTGATTCTTCTAATTGACAATGTATAATTTTTGACGAAAAAAAAAACCATATAGTCTTGCAGAAAAATAATAACATCTACTTATTTTTTTCCGCAACTTGCGTTTTTTTATGTGTTTAATATCATTCACGAGCTTTTTTTTCAAATCATCTGTCGCTTTTTTTTCATATAATTTTTCATATATGTATTGAATATGCTTTATAAATGTGTTATCATCTACTTTTAGATTAGAATTATAAATACAATTATACAAAAATAATGTCATTTCAAAAGAATAATAATAATCTTCAAGATCTATTTCTTTAAAAGCTTTATTTATAAATGTAATCAAGCATTGTATTTGTAAATCATATGATATATTTTTTGGTATAGAAATATATTCATATTTTTTTGACATATTATATATAAATTGCAAATATTATAAAATATATATATTATTTTTATTTAGAAAAAAGTATCTGTTTTTTTTAAAATATTTATAGATAATATACAAATCATGTCTGGCGGAAAAGCGTATATGATAAGAAATAGCTCTCAAGCAAACATATTACTAGATGTTAATTTTTACAAAAATCTGTATAAAGTAGAAGGCAGTGAAAATGATATTAGAACGCACTATAATACAACCGGGGTAAGTAAGTCACTTATTCCTAATATGGATTCATATGTGGCAGTTCTTGCACAGCTTACTCATTTTAATCTGGAGGTATTTATTTCAAACGTAAATAATCCTGCAAATAATTCTTTAATCAAGGCAATGTCTGGATCAAATAATTTAACAACAATGATGAAAAAGTTTTACAGTGATTTAACAAATCCAGAATGTGAAAATGGAGAATTATTTAAGTTGGATAAATATAGATTTATAAATAGTTATGAATTGCTTAATTATAATATAAAATGGGATAGACTAATGAGAAACATTTATAATTATTTTAATTTTGATATCAATTTCTACGCGTTTTTTTATAAAGCAAAATATGAAGATGATTTATTTATGGATTGGTTGAAATATGGTATTTATAAAGGATATCATCCTAATAGAAAATCGTATATCAGAAAATCTAATATGTTGCATAAATTGAATACTTATTTACATAAGAAAAAGATTGATATTAATTATATTATTAAACCACTAACCCCAGTAGTTTCAGGTGTTTTAAGTCGTGGAGGTGTTACACTCGGTGACATTGAGAGGCCAATATTTATATTTTTCAATTATGCGCGTTTAAATCAATCATTTTGGAATGCTCAGGAAAAAGAAAAGTATATTGAAAATCATAAAAATGTTTTCAGTAAATACATAACATATTTGCACTCCATGAAAAGTGCTAGTGAGAAAAAGTTAAATAAAAAATACAGGAGTATGGTAAGACTTACAAATAAAAAAATGAAAAAGGTGAGAGAGTTAAATTACAAGCAAAAGATGTTTCCTATTGAGAATGTTGATAAAAATATGAAATTATTGAAAAAGATTACTAGCAGAAAATATGTAAGTATGTTTAAAAGAATTAATAATTTGGAAGAAAAACCAAATGAGTTTATCTTTGATGAATTAATTACAATTATTTTGAAAAATAAAATTAGTGTGGATGAGCCAAATGATTATAGCAATATCCCAGTGAAAACATTTATTTTAAACTTTTATTATAACAGCTTTTTGGAGAAAAAAGAAGAGTTGGAATCATCAGAATATATTACATTCGTTAAAAAGTTATCATGCAAACTGCTAAGGCGACTCTCTCAAGAAAATAAAATACAGTTTGTTGAAAGAACCGTAATGAAAGACTTAGATTATATTATTGCTAATAAAAAAATGACAAAATATTCAAAGTTTAAAACTCGATTATTTATGTGCATGTGTGTTAAGTTTCATATTTGTTGATTATACAATTCAAATATGAAATTATGAAGAGATACGTCTAGTTGGTACCTCAC
>Ga0115566_10005018_pt1 | contig 10460 bp, 6 predicted proteins | sample COGITO_mtgs_1204_3_FD_87173 | JGI IMG/M metagenome (GOLD analysis project Ga0115566, IMG submission 87173) | Pelagic marine microbial communities from North Sea - COGITO_mtgs_120405 | ecosystem: Environmental > Aquatic > Marine > Epipelagic | place: Germany:Helgoland, sampling site Kabeltonne...
AGGCGATGATGCTGGGATGGGGCGGTGCGCAGCAGCCGCAGCATGTTAACCCCGCCGTCTCGCAAGGGACGATCTTCGGCGGCGCCGGGCCGAGGGCGAGCGTCAACGGGAGCGTCTCCTCGTTCGGAGGGAGTCAAAGCTTTGGCTTTGGCTCTGGCGGCGCAGTCGCGGCGGACGGGAAGGCGAGGGTGTCAAAGAAAGTCGCCGCCGCGCATCGACAACGAACGGCGATGAAACGCGCGTTCATCGCGATGAAGGGTGCCGCGATTGACGAGAAGGCGACACGGAAGGCTGCGGCAAAGGCGGCGAAGCGGGAGGCGAAGGAGGCGAAGCGCGCGGCGAAGGACGCGAGGCGAGCGGCGGAACGGGCTGAAAACTTTAGGCTCGCCAAGGAAGCCGCGCTGCGCGAGCTTCGCGCGCAGCTGCAGCCCCAGCTGGCGATCCCGGCGTGACCCGTATCCGTACCTCCCCCGCGACGCTATTGACGTATAGAAACCCGTATTTAATTAAACCTGTACTCAACGGGACCTGGGCGTGAGGCCCGAACCGTCGGAGCGAATAGCCCTTCGCTCGATGATTTGCACCGCCTGCCGATCCTCGCCCCTTTTCCGAAGCTTCCGCGCGCGATCCTTACTTTTCTGCTCGTCGTGCGCCATGCGCACGCGCTCCTCGAACGTGTGCGCCTCCGGCCGGATCAGATCCCCGAGCTCGGATTCATCCACGATGATCCTCGCGTCCACCAGCTCGCGCAGAAACCGGTCCTGCACGTCTGGCACGGAAAGCGACCCTTCGCGTCTGTTATACTGCAGCGTCACCGTGCACAGCCGCGCGTGACCTTGGTCCACGGATATACTCACACGCAGCGGCGAACCGCCGTACGCTGACCTGTGCTCGTCCCACGATACCTTGTACACGTTGTTACCCTCGACGTCCGTCTCCGCCTCTTCGCTGAAGAGCACTTTATTCTTAAGAAACTGCCGCAGCGCGTGTAGGTTCGCGCGGACGTGCAGGGAGTACCGCAGAGACATGTCCGCGGACGCCTGCTTGATCATGAACTTCATGGTGATGTGTAAACCGACGACGATGACCACGAAGACAGTCATGGATACCACGAACCAGACACCGAAAGGGTCGACGAGGTATTTCCAGAACGTTTGGCCCCACGGGGTGTCCAACGCGGACCACTCGCCAGTCATCCTGTCCAGAATGGCGAACCCGAGTGAGCCTCCGATGACGAGCTGCATGATCTGCAGACTGCTACTGGCGCTCTCGTTACTCCTGAACAATGACTCGAGGTTGCGCGTGTTGGACTGCAAACTCTCCTGGAGTTTGAACATCTGCATTTCCGATATGACGTCGGTATTTTCGCGAAGCGAATCGAGCCCGAGGCGCGCGCAGTGCAGCAAGGACTCCAGGTCCTTTAAACGCAGCACCAGCTCTTCCCTGTAGTCCTGCGTGTTCAAAGTTTCCAGGAGAACCTCGTACGCGGGATCGGATTTACCTTTTTCCATCGTCTTTTGAGAAATATCAGGCAACTCGCTCGACGAACTGCGGCACTGCGTGAGCAACGAGTCCAACAAGCTCGCCTGCTTACACGCCTCCATCACCCGGCGGCGGATATCTGAGAGCTGCGACGGCTTCCCGATGTGCGCGCTGATCGCCGCCTGGATCGCGTCAATCTCCGACTCCATCTCGAACAGCCTGTGGAAGAACTCGCTGACGAAGATGCGCCGCGCCATCACCGAGCAGTGCACCACGATGAGCTGCTCGAACTTCCGACCCGCCGGCCCGGAGACGATCAAACCCTTCTCCCCACTCAACACGATCCCGCCGCCAGGTAAGTCCGCGCCGCTGGTGATCCGGCCGATGATCTGCATCAAGTCGTTCTCGTAATCCTCGCCGTCCATCAGCTCTTTAGCGGACACAGCCGGAGTGACCGAGTCGCAAAAGTAAGACGTGAACATGTTAAAGGCGTACTTAGCCCCGGCGAACGCCTGAGCGCCGCCGCCGGCTTGCGCCGCCTTCATGAGCTGATGCGTCATCAGCTCCTCGTCCTCCTCGTCCGAGTCGAAGTAACTGGAGCGGTCGTCCTCGCTGTCGTACACCGCGGACTTTTGCCGCATGAGCATCGGCGTGGATCCTCGCTTGACCGAGGAGGAGATCGACTTATTGGTACTCTTCGTCCGGGAGACGCCCGAGACGCCGACTCCGTTCGCGGCCATCGGGCTGCGCGCCAGCGTCGACGGAGTCACCGCTCGTCGCAGCGGCCGTGGGCCATCGTTTCGTACGCCGACGTTCCGTGACTTACTCTGCACCAGCCCGCTCATGACCTGGTCCCGAACCTTTTTCGGAACGGACGCGAATGACGCGGCGGCTCCCGTGACTTTGGATCCTACAGTGGTGAGGTTATCGATGACGTTGTCCAGCGCGTTGCTCCCGGTGAGTTCCAGTGACCGCTTCTTGTTGCTCGCGCCGATGTCGAGCCTGTTGCGCTTGGTGTGTGACCCCGCGTGTTCGTTGCGGACCTCGTTGACGTACTGCGTGCCCCGTAGGCTGGCCATCAGTAACCGTTGGTGCGAGCTGGAGATGGAGCTCAGGGTGCTGGCGGAATCTTCGTGCAGGTCAAACACCAGCCGCGCGATCAAGTCCACCGGGATGTGGTCCTTCACTTTGTCCATCACGCTCTCCACCTTGACGCCGAAGATCACCTCGCCGTTGCTGTGCAGGTGGATCCCGAAGTTTTCCAGCTGCACCACCCCCGGGTCTTCCGGAAGGTACACCTTCGACTCGAAGTTCGCCATCGTCGACCGGACGTAATCCATCGGGAAGATGGCGCACATCCCGCTCATGGCGACGTCGAAGACGGTGGACGCCGGCGAGTGATCGACGTGCGCGGACACCAACCCAGCATGACCTTTTCGCATCTCCTCCCGGCTCGCGTGCAACGAGAGCTTCTGGTTCAGCGAGTTGACCTCGTTCGGGCCGTTGACCAGGTACTGAGACGACAGCAGCGTGATGTTGTTCAAGAAGACGTGGTTGCGGACATCCGCGTCTCGCATCGTGTGCGTGCCCTCGGCGGACATGTGCGCCAGGGAGGAGAAATCGCTAAAGTCGCGCTGCGTCGAATGCCTCGTTTCCTTCGGCCGGACGCACGAGGGTAGGTACGGCGAGCAGACGTAAGAGACATCCTCAAACTCCGTCACCGTGCTCACACGTTCGTTACCGTCCGGGTCCACCAGGTTAAACTCCCCGGTGAGATCGTCGAATGAAATCTCAAACGGCGTAAACTCCGGCCTCGGCGCGCCCAACGCGTCAAACTCTTCGCCGTTGTTGAGCCACGCGTACTCGTGCGGGTCGTAGTGCGTCGCGCGGAGCATCTGCGGCGTCTCCACCCGCACGCCGTGAATCAAAAATCGATCCACATCGTTTTTGTCCAGTTGCTTCATCGACTTCAACGCGGCGACACCGGCGGGCATGACCTGATACGACGTGGTGGTGAAGTGGTCCTTGGTTGCCAGCTTTAGCCGTAACAACAGTCCCATCTCCTGTAAATCGGACAGGTCGTCCACGCCTTCGGTGGACAAGTTCATGTTGAGAACTCCTTTGCACACGCCGGACATCTCGGACCCGGGGTAAAAATCGTACGAATCGAAAATATCGAGAAGGATACCCTCGTATATGTACACCAACAGCGGCGTCCTGTGCACAAATCGCGTGCTCGCGCTGTCCTGTAACTCGCGCATGGTGCTCGGCACGTGCTGGAAGCTGCGCGAGAGCGTGTGCCGCAGCTTCATGGTGTTCACCACGGACTTCACCGCCGTGTTCCACATCGTCTTAGTGGACCACTGCTTCGTCAGCGCCGGCTTACTGGAGCCGGCACTCGCCTCGGCCGGGAAGACGATGTTCGCGTCGCCGTCGCCGAGGTCCATTTCATCGCGTATGGTGACCGACTTTTGTTTCGGGCTGGCCGCGTCGAGCTCGCCCTCGGGCGCGGGCGCGACTTTCACGTTCCCGCCACTGCCGAGGATATTTTTAACCACCCTCATGTTCTCGTTGGTGAAGCGGACTTCACGTTCGCCAGACTTCTTCTCCTCCTCAACCCTCGCCTTCTCATCCTCTTCCCGGCCAGCGCGGATAGCGTTCTCCAGCGAGTCCACCGAGGACGTCCGTGACATCGCGGACGCGGTGTTTGGCAGTTCGTTGCGTGTCAGCTCCACGCGCAGACCCCGTCGCCGAGCTGGCGGGGGCTCGAACGATACCGATTGAAGTCGCGAGATGAGGTAGAGGAGTTTGTACTGGTCCTGGGTTAAGGTCACCTCGTGTGGGTTCTTATCTGCGTGCTTATCCGACAGGGCCTTCGCGACTCGGATGTTGCCCTTCTCGTCCCACATTCCGAGCACGTCGCCGCTGTTGTCCACTGCGGGTTTAGGCGTCTTTTGGCTCTTCGGGCGATTACTCATCTGGGATTTATCCACGCGATTGCCGCCGGAGGAGGCATCGGAGCGGTCGCTCTTGGTGGATGCGGACCTGTCGAGCGCCGCGGGCTTTGGCGTGTTCGTTTCCGTCGTCTGCGTGTCGGCGGCCGCGGGAGAGGTGGTATCGGGCGACGCCGCTGGCACGTCCACGCCTAGATCCTTGGCGACGTTCACGGCGGCACGCTCGCGTTGCTGCGGGGTCTTGGACGCGCGGCTACGCGAGTCCGCGTACGCGCCCGCCGCCTGCTTGAACCTCGCCCGCTTCTCGACGCTCTCGGAGAGCGCGATGAGGGCGTCCGCTTTCTTAACAGCCTTGGCCCACATCTCCTGGATCTCGGGGTCCGGCTCGGTCGGAGGCTCCTCGGTCATGTTCGGGGCTCAATTGGGTGCCTTTTTCACCCAAAATTAACCAACGAACCGGCGGTTTGACACCTCCGATACGGGTTTACCCCGCGGGTTCACGCGTCGTTCTCGCGCCCGAGTGCACAACAACGCACGGATGCCTCGATCACGAGGGTCTTTCGCGCGCCGACGCGTGTGACACCGACGCGGAGGAGCGCCCGAACCAAATGCCCGGACGACAGAATTCGGCCGGAACTTTCAACCGATCGGGAAAATCACACGTGGGCAACCACAACGCACGAAACGCATCGATAAATTTAGAACCTCTCTAACCCGCACAGCTACGACTCTCCTCACTTACCCCCCCGCTTGTACACCTTCGAGTCCAACGCCGCCTCGATCCGATCAAGCGCCTCCTTCAGCGTCTCGTCACTCGCCGCGTACGAGATCCGCAGGCACTCAGGACACCCGAACGCGCTCCCTGGCACGAGCGCCACCTGAGCCTTCTCAAGCAAATATTCGCACAATGCATCTGCATCAGCGATGGGGCCGAAGCCATCCGCCTCGCACCCGTCGCCGACCAGGCCGGAGACGTCGGGAAACACGTAAAACGCCCCTTCCGGCGCCTCGAGCCGCACGCCGTCGATCGCCACCAGACGTTCGTACACGTAGTCGCGCCTCTTCTGAAACGCCGCCTTCATCACGGCCACGGGCTCGCCGCCGAACTTACCCAAACCCAGCGCCGCGAGCGCCGCCTCTTGCGAGATGGACGACGGGCCACTGGTGGTCTGGCCCTGGATCTTAGCCGTCGCGGTGGCGAAGTGCTGCGGCGCGGCGAGGTACCCGAGGCGCCACCCGGTCATGGCGAACGATTTGGAAAATCCATTCACGGTGAGCGTTCGCTCCCGCATTCCTGGCAGCGCCGCGAAGGAGAAGTGCGACGCGGGCGGGTAGATGATGTGCTCGTAAATCTCATCCGCGAGGACCAAGAGCCTCGGATGGGACCTGACGACGTCCGCGATGGCCGCCAGCGCAGCTTCGCTGTACACGGCGCCGGACGGGTTGGACGGGGTGCATAGGATGAGCAGCCGCGATTTTTCGTTGAGGACCGATTTCAGTTTCTCCGCGGTGAGTAGGAAGCCCTCGTCGGCGGTTGTGGTGACGACGACGGGTTCGGCGCCCGCGAGGCGGCACATCTCCGGGTAGGAGACCCAGTACGGGGCGGGGACGATGACTTCGTCGCCGGGGCCGCACGTGGCGATCACGCCCTGCGCCACGGACTGCTTAGCACTGCGACAAGGTGGTGTTCGCGGGAGGTCACGCGAGAGGTCAGCACATAAGCGCACGAAAGATGATCGTCGTCGGGGGTTACGCGGTCGAGGGGATCAACACGGTGGCGTCGCTGAAGACATCGATGACTCACCCGTTGCTGAGGACAATCTCGGACGGCGCATACTCCAGCCCGTTCTCTTCCTTGAGCTTCTTGCACACAGCTGTGCGCAGCGACGCGGTGCCGGTGTTTGGCGAGTACCGCGTGAATCCGTTCTTGATGGCGTCGCATCCCGCGCGGACGATGGCGTCGGGGGTGTCGAAGTCGGGCTCTCCCGCGGCGAGGCCGATGACGGGGAGGCCGCTCTCCTTCATCTCGCGCGCCTTGTCGGTGAGCGCCATGGTCTTGGACGGGCGCAGGGCGGCGACGCGCGGGTTGAGGGTCTGGTCCACCTCGGCGCGTGTGGAGACGGTGATCCCGCGAGGTTGTGCGCCCGGGGGCACGCGGGCGCGGAGGGCGCCGCGGCGGGCGATGGACGCGGCCGCTCCGAGGGTCATGGTCTTGGCGAGGAGACCGACCATGGGCATCGATCGGCGCGGGGGTGCTCGCGTGACCGCGTGCGGAACGGACCGCGCGTCGAGACACAGTGAAGCGATATCGATCCCTATCGCAAAGCTCAGCTCGACGCGGAAAAGCGCTCGGGCGGTGGGACCGATGGCAGTGCGACTGAGCGCGGCGTAGGGGGCACCATGCCGGCTAGTGATAAGCGAAAGGAGGAACGGAAGACGCTTTCACGCGCGCAGGCGTGGAAGGACGGCCTCGTCGGCGGAAAGGCTTGGAAGTGGAAGGCCGGCCTCGGCCGCGGACGGGGTCGCGGCGACGGAGGAGGCCGGGGCGGCGGGCGCGGCGGAAGATTCGGCGGCGGTGGTCACCATCATGAAGGAAGCGCCGACGACGACCGATGGACCGCGGAGGGCGACGAGCCCACCGCGGGTGCGGGCGACGAGTCCGACTCGGACCCACTCGCCAAGCTCGGCGCGCGGGATCCACACGAGGCGCTCATGGCGTCACTACGCGGCGACCACGGCGATGCCTTCGCCGCCACGAGCTCGGACGAATCCGACGACGATGAGCCCGAGTCCGATGATGAACCCGACGGCGGCGCCTCCGACGGCGACGGCGACGCCGGCGCGGACGCGACGCTCGCGGAAGCGCAGACCGACGACGAAGGCGATACGATCGAGGGCATCGTCGACGAGCACGGGAACCCCGTGGAGATGGAGGAAGGGCTCGACCTCTCGGACGACGGCGAAGATGGCGAAGATGGGGAAGAATCACATTCTGAATCAGACGGCGACACAGCTGGCGACTCCGACGGGATACCCGACGCGGACCCTCCCTCCGACGACGAGGCACCCGCGTCAGAGGGCGACGATGAGGACGAAGTACAGTCCGACGACGAGATGGAAGGTAAAATCGGTGCATCGAGCATCGGTGCATCCATCGGTGGGATCAATCAGGCACATCCACACGGACTCGGCGCGGACCACACCCTCGCGAGGCACCTTCGAAGGACCGTCGACCAGGACGCCGCCGATGCCATCGCGTTGACCGCCCCGAAGTACAAGCCAGTCACCGGTACAAGCGGGAAGGACACCGGCGGTAAGAAGGATTCAAGGCGCGAACGCGGGCGGTGGGAAGCTGACAAGACCGCGTTGAGTGACGCGAGAGATGACCAACCGATCCCCGTTCTTCACTCGTCCCCGCCGGACGTGCCATGCGGCCTTCCCGCCAAGCTCAAGGAGCGCTGGAACGCGCTCTACGACCCGACCGGTACCGCGGCGTTGAACAAAAAGTACAAAAAGGCACTCGGCGCCAAAGGCCAATCGAAGGATCCGAAGGTCGAGGAGGCGAAGGCCAAACGCGCTGAAGCCGTCGCGGCCGCGCCGGCGGCGCCGTTCAAATCGGCGCTCCAGTCCGAGCTCTTCGCGCTCATGGACACGTACAAGGACGTCACGTACACCGCGCGAGCGCCCCCGGGCACGACGCGGAAGGAACCGGTTAATTCAGACGGCTCCGGCGGCGGCGGTGACGAGGTGATGGACGCGTATCTCCTACACGTGATGAACCACGTGATGCGAACGCGGTGAGTTTATTTTACCCTATTTCCGTATGCGCAATTGTACTGACTGACGTCGTATCTTTTACAGGAATCGAATCACTAAAAATAACGAGGCGCTGCTGAAGCGATCCAAGGCGAAGGAGATCGAGATGGACGCCGCGAAGGCGATGGAACGTGAAGCCGCCACCGAGGCGGAGACTAAGGCCAGGGCGGAGGGTAAGGATGGCAAGGCGGTGAAAGCCGAGGCTAAGAAGGCGGCGTGGGAGGCGAAGAAAGCGGCTTTGATCGCAAAGCGTAAAGGGAAGAAAGCGACGCGGGTCATGGTCGAGGATGACCTCCCGCGGGACCAGGGTTTTGTCCGCCCGACGGTTCTTATCCTGGTGCCGATGCGAAACGTCGCCGGGAGGGTGGTCCGGAGGCTTTTACAGCTGTGTCCCGCGGCGCAAGGGAGGGTCGACGCGGTTAACAAACTGGACAGATTCGCGGATGACTTCGGCGACGGCGACTCGGACGACGACTCCCCCGAAAACGTTACCGAAAACGGCTCCAAGCGGAAACGAACCGGCGGACAGTGGATCCCCGAGGACCACGAGCGGCTCTTCCGCGGCAACACCGACGACCACTTCAGGCTGGGCATCAAGGTGACGAAGGCGAGCGTTCGGTTATACGTCGACTTTTTTGGATCCGACGTGCTGGTAAGTTTTTCTTTTATTTTCTCGCATGGGCAAGGCGATTTCATTGACGTCGTGTTTTGTCCACAGGTGTGCTCGCCGCTCGGCCTCGTGACCAAGCTTCAGGAGTCCGGCAAGTCCGCCGGCGATTTCCTCGCGTCCCTCGAGCTCATCGTCGTGGACCACGCGGACGTTTTGATGATGCAGAACTGGCAGCACGTGCTGACGCTGTTCTCGCAGTGCAACCGACTGCCCAGCGGCCAGCACGGCGTCGACATCATGCGCGTGCACGAGCCGCACCTCAACGGCCTCGCCAAGAACCTGCGGCAGACGATCGTGCTGTCCTCGTTTCCCTGCGCGGAGATCAACGCGCTGACGCGGAACGAGTGCGGTAACGTCGCCGGACGCGTTCAATGGAAGGAGAGCTTCGACGGCGTCTTGGGGACGGCGGCTCGAGCGTCTCGAAACGCGGGCGGGCTCCGGCAACAATTCGAAAGGCTTCCAGACGCCGCCACCATCGCCGATTCCGACGACGTGCGGTTCAAGCACTTCACACGGCGGGTGTTGCCGCGGCTGCGGGAGAACCCGCAGCCCGGGGCGTTGATATTCATCCGCGATTACTTCGATTTCGTCAGGGTGCGAAACCTGTTAACCGCGGAGGACGTGTCCTTCGCGGTGACGTCCGAGTACACCGACCCGCGCGACGCCGCTCGCGCGCGGTCCATCTTCGCGGACGGGCGCAAGCGCGTGCTGCTCGTCACCGAGCGCGCGCACTTTTACTTCCGCAGGCGGATACGCGGCGTGCGCGAGGTTCACTTCTATTCCCTTCCGGATCGCGCAGGGTTTTACGCGGAGATGCTCGGGTTCTTGGGCGCCGAGGAGAAGAGCGCGTCGAGCGCGGCGGCGGCGAGCAGCACCGCGGTGTTCAGCAGGCTGGACGCGTTGCAGCTCGAGCGGGTGTGCGGGAGTGCACGGGCGAAGAAGATGCTGGCGCCGGATGCGAACTCGACGTTTATATTCACCGCGTGACGTAACTCTTAACGAGGGTTCGTTCGAGGGTGTATGACGCGTGTGGTAACATTATTTACAACGTTTTTAGGTAGCAATCGGCTGTGTGATGAATCGTAGATGCGATGTGAGAGAATGTGCCGTGCTGTTGACGCCGTGTCGGGTGTGTGATCATTCAGCCCTGCGACGCTTCTTGGCCTTTTTCTCCGCCGCGAGCTTGTCGTCGGCGAGTTGCTGTTGGGCTCGCTGTCTGATCCATTCGAGGTTGGGGCCGAAGTTGTCCGGGTACTCACCATTCGCCGCCTTTTCAGCATGATGGAGTCCCGTTCTAGTGTTTGAATCGAAGTTACTGTCCAACTGCCATATCACATACGGGGCGTCCCACGGGCAGCCAGTTTCCATCAGATATCGCAGAACTTGTACATACTTTTCAGCTGCAACTGGGTAGTAGAGAACGTGTCGAAAATGCCCGGGTTTAGGCAGCCACAGTGCTGCCCCTGCTGCCATGTCTATCTTCGCAACCTTATTGCTCCAGGGGCATCCAATCTCTCGAAGATACTCGATACACTCCA
>Ga0115566_10005019_pt1 | contig 10460 bp, 7 predicted proteins | sample COGITO_mtgs_1204_3_FD_87173 | JGI IMG/M metagenome (GOLD analysis project Ga0115566, IMG submission 87173) | Pelagic marine microbial communities from North Sea - COGITO_mtgs_120405 | ecosystem: Environmental > Aquatic > Marine > Epipelagic | place: Germany:Helgoland, sampling site Kabeltonne...
AGGGGCTTGCCTGCGGGTGTGGCCTATGACATCGCCGTCGATGCCAATGGTTGGCAAAAAGCGTCCACTGCGTCATTGCTATTGGCGGTAGGCCAGTCAGAAGTCATGAATTATCGCCTCGACGCAGAGGAAGAAGTGATCGTGGTAGGCACGCGAGTCGCCATCGATACGGCGGTGGGCCCCAGCGCGGTCTTCAATTTGGCGTCGTTGCAAGATTCGCCCTCAGTGAATCGCAATATCACCGACGTGATCCAGCAGGACCCTCGACTGTATGTTGATCAGTCTAGTGGAACCGATGCCGTGCAGTGTAATGGCGCTAATCCTCGCTATAACAGTCTGACCGTCGACGGCGTTCGACTCAATGATGGGTTTGGTCTCAATAGCAATGGTTATCCGACACAGCGGATGCCGTTTCCTTATGACGCTATCTCTAGTGTTGCGGTGGAATTAGCGCCGATGGATGTGGTCTACGGCGGCTTCTCAGCCTGCAACATCAATGCGGTCACAAAAACTGGCAGTAACGAGCTATTTGGCTCGATTTTCTTCGACTATGGGAGTGACTCACTCCGAGGCGACAAGCTGGAGGGCGATAGCATCGCCTCCCAGGATTATGACGAGACGCGCTGGGGCATGGAGCTTGGCGGTGCCATTATCCCCGACACGCTCTTTTTCTACGGTGCTTACGAGAAATACGACGGCGCCGATTTGAATAACCGCGGTGCCATCGGCTCGGGCGCCATTAATGAAGTGCCCGTCGCACAAGCCGATTTAGATGAGATTGCGCGAATTGCCAGAGAAGTCTATGGCTATGAGCCCGGACGTACTTCTTCTGAGGCATTTGATTTCGAAGACGAAAAATATTTGCTGAAAGCCGACTGGTACATCAACGATGCGCATCGCTTGTCGGTCACCTACATGTACAACGATTCGTTTAACTTTACGCCATCGGATGGCGACCTCGACGAATTTGAATTTGATAAGCACTTTTACAAGCGAGGAGCGGAGCTCACCACTTATAACGTGAACTGGTATGCCGATTGGAATGATCGCTTCTCCACTGAGATCCGCTATTCCCTGAATGATGTCGATTTTCTGCAGCAAGCGGTTGGCGGAAAGGATTTCGCTGAGTTTCGCGTTGAGCTCGATGAGGTCGATGTGTATCTCGGCCAAGACGATAGTCGCCAAGCCAACGAGATGAACTACGAAATTGAACAGTTGGTTGCGCGAGGGTCTTACACACTCAACAATCACACCATCACCGCGGGATTTGAGCGCGAAGATATGCAGATTTATAACCTGTTTTACCAGCATGTCGATACCGAAATCCGCTTTGATGGCATCGAGAACTTTGCCGCGGGACAGGCGGCGCGGGTGTATTACGGTAACGCTATCTCGAACAACGAACAGGATGCCGCGGTGGACTGGGGTTACGCCGTCAACTCGCTATACCTGCAGGATGAGTGGCAAATTAACGACCGACTCGCGGTCACAATTGGCTTGCGTTACGAGTGGTATGAGTCGAGTGACAAGCCCAATGTCAATCCTGATTTTGTCGCAGACTACGGTTTCTCCAACGACGCCAACCTGGATAACTTGGACATGGTGCTGCCGCGCTTCGGCTTCACTTGGGATGCGAGTGATGCGATGACGATCCGCGGCGGTATCGGTTTGTTCTCAGGGGGGAATCCGAACGTGTGGTACTCCAACGTCTTTTCCAACACCAATACGACAGCGGTACAGACGCAAATCAGAGGCGTTGATTTGTTCGCGCAAGAGTATGTGAACTGTGAAGCCAGCGCGCCACAATGCGGCCCAGGCTGGGGCGTCCCCTCGCAGTTGGCAGAGCAGGTCGCCGCCGGTGATGGCAGCAACTTCGAGATTGTGTACCTCGATCCTGATTTCGACGCGCCGACCGAATGGAAATACTCACTAGGGTTGACATGGGAATTTGGTGACGGCTACGTGTTAACGGCCGACGCACTGATGACCCGCGGTAACGATACAGCGATCTACAAGCACGGCGACCTAGACTTTACCGGTGAATACAACGATTTCGGTAACGGTTATCCCGTCTATGACTCCGCTCGCATTCCCACGTTTGTGTTGACCAATAGCTCAAAAGGGAATGAATCAGAATCACTGGCTTTCAGCCTCTTTAAGTCTTTTGACGCGGGCTTGGATATTCGGTTTGGTTACGCCTGGACCGATGCGAAGGATGTGAACCCAATGACGTCGTCGGTAGCGTTTTCCAATTATGTGAACCGCGCCTTTTATGATCCCGAGGAGGAAGTGCTTTCGACATCGAACTACAATATTGAACACCGGTTTACGGGTGTGCTGAATTACACCGCCAACTGGTTTGGTGAGTACCGCACGCGAGTGTCTCTGTATGGTCAGGCTGCCTCAGGCGTCCCCTACAGCACGGTGTTAGGCGGTGCTGACGGCACCATAGGAGCCTATGGCTTTACCCCCTACCTTGATTTCATCGAGCATGTCCTCGAGGCGCCGGGAACGCGTAACAACAACAATGGTAGCTGGTGGCGCAAGGTGGATATGCGCATCAGCCAGGAGTTTCCGGGGTTTTCTGATTCCCATCGTGGCAGTGCCTTTTTGATCATCGATAATTTAACCAATCTTCTCAATGACGACTGGGGTGTGATGTACAAAGCGAATTTCCCCTATGGGGTGACGCAGGATGATATCAATGATGGGCGTGCTGAGACCCGCCGGGGCACCCCGTCTTTGTGGGAGATCCGAGTCGGCTTTAACTACCGATTCTAAGGCGCTTGATCGTTGTGTTAAGGCGTCTTCGGGCGCCTTTTTTAGGCCCTTTTTGAGGCCTTCTTCTGGTTTTAGTGTGGCTTCGTTGGGAAGCTACCCCACACAGCGCGCACACTGAACCCCCAGCCTTACCGCGCCCAAGTAGAATCACGAGGTCTCGTTCATGCTCCGGTATCCGGCATGGTCACGTTGCACTACAGTAACGGGTCCTGATTCCCATGATAAATGAGTAACCTATGAACCACCCTCGCCCCACTGTCCCGCTGCCACTTCCGGGCTCTCGCTGGTTGATTTCGATGACGGTACTGGCGGTCTACATTTGCATGATCGATCGGATAGCCATTTCCATCGCGATCATTCCGATGGCGGAAGAGAATGGTTGGTCGCCCACGGTTCAGGGCGCGGTGATGTCGGCCTTTTTCCTAGGTTATGTCACCTTGCAGATTCCGGCAGGCTATTTATCGGATCGCTATGGCGGCAAATGGGTGCTCGGCCTGGGGGTGCTGTTTTGGTCGTTGTTTACGATCCTGACCCCTGCAGCAGCGGCGCTTGGCCTCACCATGTTGCTGGGTTGTCGTTTTTTGATGGGGGTGGCTGAGGCAGTCACGTGGCCGTCGATTTATTCACTGTACTCCCGCTGGATCCACCCTGATCGACGTGCTTCTGCAGTCGGTTTGATGAATTCGGGTATTGCCGGTGGCAGCGTCATCGCCTTGATCTGCACGCCGTGGTTGATCAGCGTCTGGTCATGGCAGGGTGCGTTTTATCTTTACGGTGCATTGGGTGTGGCATGGTTTCTCGTCTGGGCGCTTCGTGCCCAATCGACCCCTGACACAGTGGCTTCCTGGCATGAGGCGCCAGCCGATGCAGCGGCATTGGGTGCCGAGGCAGTGTCTCCCGGTTATCCCAAACTAACGATGGCCGGTATGTTGCGCTCGAGAGCCGTATGGGCGATTGCCGTCGCGCATATCGCGATTAATTGGTCTTTATATTTGGTGTTGTCATGGTTCCCAACTTTTGTGAACCGAGAGATGGGAGCAGATTTACAACTCGCCGGGCTGCTGGCGTTAGCGCCGACCACCATGTCGCTGATTATGGCGCCGCTGGCGGGGCGTTTGTTCGACGGTTTGATCGCTCGGGGAATGAATCGCCTCGCAGTGAGGCGCGTGCTGCAAAGTTTGGCTTTTGCCGGGATCACGGCAGCCATGCTGCTGTTAACCGTGGGTGAGTCCTTGATTTTCAGCGTGACCATTATCACCGTGAGTAATGCACTCACTGCGCTATCGGTGGGGGGGTTTGCAACCAATCACCTCGATATCGCGCCCAATCAGTCAGGTTTGTTGATGGGGGTCACTAATACGCTTGCCGCGCTGGCTTCAAGTGCCTCGGTCTTCGTCTCGGGTTGGATTCTCGATATCACAGGGAGCTGGGATGCGGTATTTCAAACCGCCGCAGGGGTCTCGGTGTTGGGCGCGGTGATCTATGCCCGGCTGGCGAGCTGCGATCGAGAGTTTGACTAGCGCCGCAAGGGTCAGCAGGATGCTTTTTATCGACCTCTTAACCTTGTGAGCACTATAATAATAACTATTATTTATATTTATAACTAATAACATGCCTTTCAGGCAAATATTATCGTTAATACCGTGTATCTATCACGTCAAAACCCTTTATTACGCTAGAGTGACCTGGCAAAAATCACTACCAGTCATTTCTAAAGGAGTAAAGCACCGTGTTGACGTCATCTAGTGGGATTTTTTATAACTTATGCACATTTATTGTTAGCATAACGGTCTCTTCAGTTATCTTTCATTCGGTGAGCCTGATAGTCTGAGCAACCAACCAGTCGGCCGTGGGGCCACCTGTCGTGTGGTGCGTCTGAGGACACAGATGCGCTAGCAGGGGCTCTATCGGCTCGCATGATCGGCCTTGAGCTTAATATGCTGCCCTAAAGCGAGGCTCTGAGACAAAATCACGCATTCACTGTCGCCGACAGGGTGACCGGGGTAAAATAGCGCTTTCTGCTGAGACCTCGACCATGATTAGCCTGCTTGGCGTCGTTATCCTGCTGCTCGTTGCAGTTGGACTCTCCTCAAATCGTGCCGCGATTCAATTGCGAACAGTGGGATTGGCGTTTGCGTTGCAAGTCACCATTGGCTTTGTGGGCTTGTTTACCGAATGGGGCAGCGCAGCACTGGCGTCGGCATCAGATTATGTGGCCGTGCTACTGAGTTACTCGCGTGCCGGCATGGAGTTCATGTTTGGCGGCCTAGTAGGCCCTAGTGACTCGTTAGGCTTTATCTTCGCCTTTAGCGTGCTACCGGTGGTGATCTTTTTCAGTTCCTTAATTGCTGTGCTGTATCACGCTCGCATTATGCAGTGGCTGATCCGGATCATGGGAGGCGGCCTGCGAGCGCTGCTGCGCACCAGCCACACCGAGTCCTTATCAGCGGCCGCTAATGTGTTTGTCGGCCAAGCGGAAGCGCCACTGGTGGCGAGACCTTATATCCCTGACATGACGCGATCAGAACTGTTTGCCGTTATGGTCGGTGGGATGGCATCGATTGCGGGCTCGGTCATGGCCGGCTATGTCGCATTGGGTGTGCCCCTGGAGTATCTCTTGGCGGCGAGCTTTATGGCCGCTCCAGGAGGTTTGTTGATGGCTAAACTGATGGAGCCTGAGACCGACCAGCCCGCTGAGCCAGCGCGCGGTGAGCAGCTGGCGAGTGAGCAGTATATTAATTTCATTGATGCGGCCGCGACGGGTGCAATGAACGGATTGCAGATGGTGGGTGCGATCGGTGCGATGCTGCTGGCCTTTATTGCACTCATCGCGATGCTTAACGGGATGTTGGAAGCAGCGGGTGCGCTGGTGGGATTTGAACAGCTCACCCTCGAGCGAGTATTGGGCGGTTTGCTCCAGCCGTTGGCTTGGGCGCTCGGAGTACCCTGGGACGAGGCCCAGTTGGCGGGCAGCCTGATTGGACAAAAATTCATTCTCAACGAATTTGTGGCCTATGTGTCATACAGTGAGATCGCCGATCAGCTGTCGCCTCATGCTCAAGCGATCGTGATTTTTGCGCTCTGTGGATTTGCTAATTTATCGTCGATCGCCATTTTACTGGGAGGGTTGGGCGCTGTTGCACCCAGCCGCAGAGATGACATTTCTCGATACGGTATGCGCGCGCTCATCGCGGCTAGTTTGTCTAACCTGATGAGTGCCGCTTTAGCGGGATTTTTTCTGTCTTTGGGTGGTCTGTAGAGCGGCAAGATGGCAACGTTATTTGAGCTACCTCAACTCTCGTATGTCGCGCCAAACTTCGCTGACATCTTTGTCGATTCGTTACGTCAATATGGTTTTGCCGCCGTGGTGGATCATCCTCTGGATAGCCACCGCGTCGAGCGCATTTATCAAGATTGGCTGGCCTTTTTTGCGAGTGAAGAGGTCAGTGCCTTCACCATGGATCCGCAACGACAGGATGGTTATTTCTCCTTGCGATCTGCAGAGCACGCAAAAGGTTTTCGCGTCAGAGATTTCAAGGAATATTTTCAGTTCTATCGGTGGGGACGTTGTCCTGACACACTTCGCCCTGATCTTGAATCACACTTCAATTCGACGCTGATGCTGGGTGCCACTTTGCTCGGCTACATTGCACACAGTCTGCCGACATCCGTCAGCGAGCGTCTGACAGAACCGTTACGCGACATGATTAAGGGGAGCCAGCAGACCATGCTGCGCGTGCTGCATTACCCGCCAATACCCGAGGATCAGCCCGTATTCAGGGCGGCACCCCATGAAGACATTAATTTGTTGACCTTGCTGCCGGCAGCCGACGGCCCCGGTTTAGAACTCAGGTTGCCCGGGGGCGAATGGGTGTCAGTGCCGCACCAACCGGGACAGCTGATTGTGAATATTGGCGATATGCTGCAAGAAGCGACGGGCGGTTACCTGCCCTCAACCACCCATCGTGTTGCAACTCCGGACGCGTCGCACCACTCGGCGAGCCGGATGTCGTTGCCACTCTTTTTACATCCCCGTCCAGACGTGGTGCTGTCAGATCGCTATAGCGCCGAGCAATATTTACGCCAACGCCTCCATGAACTAGGTGTCGCGTAGCGTGGATCGGAGTGAGGGGCACGTATGCGGTTAAATCGCCTAGTTATCGGCGCTCTCGTCATCGTGGTCGCAATGTTATGGGGTGGGGCGATGGTGGTATCGGCAGAGCGCAGTGTGGTGGAGGCCCGCATTGCGGTAGCGGCTAATTTCCGCGACACCGCAGAGGCGATTGCGCTGCATCTTGAGGCACACTCCGACTATCGTTACGACATTATAGTTGGCTCGACGGGCAAGCTGGCGAGTCAGATTATCAACGGCGCGCCATTTGATGTGCTGATGGCGGCAGATCGAGTCAGGCCTCAGCGACTCGTGGAGGAGGGGTTTGCAGTGGCTGACTCTCTGCGCACGTACGCGCTGGGCGAGCTCGGGCTGTGGTGGCCAGAAGCGGGTCAACCCATTGCCATCAGTGATCTCAGTGCGCTCGACCCGCGGGACATTTGTCTGGCGAATCCCACACTCGCGCCTTACGGCAGCGCTGCGTTAACGGTGCTGAGAGAGGCGGGTTTTTCCGAAACGGTTTTAGCCGGTTTGGTGCGGGTTGATAATGTTAACTTGGTTACCGCGATGGTGGCCCAGCGTCAGGTCCGTGCGGGGTTCATCGCGCGCTCAGCTCGAGTGGTCGCGAGTAAACGGGATAATGTGCTAATGAACGAGACAGAGATTTTATGGTTGTCGGATCACGAGCCTATTGATCAGGCACTCGTTTTATTGAATCGCGCACAAGAGAATGCGGCGGCGCACTTTTGGGTTGAGCAAATAAATCATCCTGCCATTCGAGCTCTGATTCAGGCGGATGGCTATCAGCTGCGTCCGCTGGAGAGTGCCCGTGGCAGGTGATGTGCAGGCCATCTGGCTGACAGGGTTGTTGGCCCTGGTGACCACCTTGCTGCTCATGCCCCTGGCGACGCCATTGGCCTGGTGGTTAGCGCGATCGCCTTCACGCGCGAAATCGGCTATCGAGGCCGTGGTCGCCATGCCGTTAGTGCTGCCGCCGACGGTGTTGGGCTTTTATCTGTTGGTCCTGTTGAATCCCGATACGTTTCTGGGCGGTTTGTGGGTTCGCGCGACGGGTGAGGCACTGACCTTTTCCTTTGCGGGACTGGTGATCGCCTCCATGATTTACTCGCTACCCTTTATGGTGCAGCCCCTGCACAGTGCTTTCCGTGCGGTACCGGAGTCAGTGATGGAGGCGGCCGCAACGTTGGGTGCGTCACCGCGGGATCGATTTTTTAATGTCGGTATCCCGTTAGCGCGGCGGGGGTTTTTGACGGGCGCGGTATTGACCTTTGCCCATACCGTCGGTGAATTTGGGGTGGTCTTGATGATGGGGGGCAATATCCCCGGTGAGACGCGGGTGCTATCGATTGCGATCTATGAACACGTCGAGACACTCAACTATGACGCTGCGCATTCTTTGGCGCTGGGCTTGTTGTGTTTTGCTTTTATGTCGCTGTGGCTGGTGTACCGATTGGCGGGCGAGCGTGTTGAGGTCATTCGCGGATGAGTCGTCGATTGGTGATTGACGGTCAGCTAAAGCGGGCCGATTTTGTGCTGAATCTTGCCCTCGATATTGAACTGTCGTTACCGGTGGGCCTCATGGGCGCCACCGGGGCAGGCAAGACAACCTTGCTCCGTGTGCTGGCGGGATTAGAGCCCGGTTTTCGGGGACGGATCACCTTTTGTAACGAAGTTTGGAGTGATACGCGGGACACGCCGAGTTGTTTCATCCCCACGCATAAGCGTGGCGTCGGGATGGCGTTTCAAGACAGCCGATTATTACCGGAGCGCACGGTGCGGGGTAATCTTATGTTCGCGATGCATCGTGCCAGTGGGGACGGGCTCAGTGTCTCGTTTGACGACGTTATCAAGGGACTGTACTTGGCGGATTTGCTCGAGCAACGCACCGAGTCTTTATCCGGAGGCGAGCGGCAAAGGGTGGCACTTGCCAGGGCCTTGCTGTCCAAGCCGCGGTTACTCTTACTGGATGAGCCCTTGTCTGCTAATGATACCGAGCGGCGGCTCGCCATGTTAGCGCAGCTGGAGGCGTGGCTATCCTCCGAGACCGTGGCCGTGTTGTATGTGTCACATGCACAAGAGGAGTTACGGCGTCTTACTCACCAGTTGATCATGATGGATCGAGGGGTAGTGAGATCGCAGGGGATAACGAATACATTGTTAACGGAGGTGATCAACGCCGAGGGCGAATCGAGGGATCAGTGGGTCGGCGAAGCGGCGATGGTCGTTGCGGCAGATGCGGATCAGTTATCAGTGGTTTTACAGAGAACGGCAGATGCGGGCGCGACGGACCAATCTACTTTGGTGTCGGGAGACCGCGTGCTGATTCGTCGTATTACGCCTGACACGTCACGGCGTGACCTTCCGCTGCAACCACAATCCGAGCAGGATGAGGCCGAGACCGAATAGCGTGTAGAGCTTGACCGGTTCGCCCGTTATCAACCAGATGAATAACAGCGACAGCGGCGGGGAGAGAAAGATAAGACTGGTAATACGCAGCGCAGAAGAGGTCGCCTTCATCGCACCCATCCACAGAATAAAAGCGATGCCCATCTCAAATAGCCCGATGTAAGCGCTACCGGCCCAGCCTTGCCAAGGAATTGTCAGTGGCGTCTGAGTGAACCAGACCAGACCGAATAACAGCGGCAGAGCGCCCGAAAAATTCAGCAGTAAATTGGTTTCCGGTGCGATGCTCAGCCGAGCGTTGAGTACCCAATAAAAACTCCAAATCAGGGTGCTGAGTAAGGCGAGACTGATCCCGATCGGCTGCGCGAGTTCTAGCGCCAACGGGGCGCCGCGCGTCGCAATGACGATAATCCCCAAGTAGCTGATGCAGGCGGCGCCCAGCGCACCTGCCGTCAAGCGATGTTTAAGCATCGGTACTGCGATGAGCGCCAGCGTAATGCCCCAAGAATAATTAATGGCCATGGCTTCTTGTGCGGGCAATCGGTCATAAGCAGCGAACAGCACCAGATAATAAAGCCCTGGGTTCAGCCACCCGGTGAGTAATCCAATGCCTCGCTGTTTCCATGAGGTGTCTCGAAGCGCGGCAAGACGAGTGGTTTGCATCAGCCGGATGACGAAAAAACACCAACTAAACGTCGTTGCCAGGGTGACCAGCTGCAGTGGCGAGAGGTAGTCGAGCGTGAGGCTGAAGGCGGTAGCGACCGTGCTCCACAACATCACCGCCCCTAATCCTAGCTGCACTGCGAGACGATCGTTTTGTGTCATCGACTAAATTCCATGCGCCCGTAAGCGGTTAATCCTTAGCGATTCCCGGTGCGACGTGCCAAAATATGTTTTTCTCACCTGACTCAGGAGCCCACAGCATGGGACACATTGGCGAACATGTCACTCTCGATGAACCAGCCTTTATTCATGAAAGTGCGTGGTTGTATGGCAAGGTCACTGTCGGTCAAGGCGTTTCTATTTGGCCGAATGCGGTGACCCGCGCGGAGACGTACGAAATTCGCATTGGTGCGCGCACTAACATTCAGGATTTTGTGATGATTCATGTCGGTATCGCGTCTCCCACCCTCATTGGTGAAGA
>Ga0115566_10005024_pt1 | contig 10453 bp, 7 predicted proteins | sample COGITO_mtgs_1204_3_FD_87173 | JGI IMG/M metagenome (GOLD analysis project Ga0115566, IMG submission 87173) | Pelagic marine microbial communities from North Sea - COGITO_mtgs_120405 | ecosystem: Environmental > Aquatic > Marine > Epipelagic | place: Germany:Helgoland, sampling site Kabeltonne...
AATATTTATTTGAGTGGCAATAGGCCTACCTTTGCAGCCATTTAATTTAACACGTGCTTCATTTACAAAACGTATCCTTTGAGTTTGGCGGTAATTACCTTTTTAGAGACATTGACTGGTTTATAAAACCACGTGAACGTATCGGCCTGATAGGTAAGAACGGTGCAGGTAAATCTACATTGCTCAAACTCATAATGGGCAAATACGATATACGTGAGGGGTCTATCAATAAAGCCGGTGGAGTAAATCTAGGATACCTATCTCAAGATATGATCAGTGAAGATGGCAATCAAACCATCTTAGAACACGCCAAAGGGGCATTTAAAAGAGCCATGTTTTTGGGTCTAGAGTTAGAAAAACTATACACCTTATTAGAGACCGACCCAAGTGACGAAAACATACAACGTATGGCCGATTACCAAGAGGAATTTGATGCACTCGACGGCTACAACATGGATAATAAAACGGCAGAGATTCTTGAAGGTTTAGGATTTAAAACCGCTGATCTTAGTCGTCCTATGCAGGAATTTTCGGGGGGATGGCGTATGCGAGTAGTGTTGGCCAAAATGCTGTTGGAAGAGCCCGATATTATGCTCATGGATGAGCCTACCAATCACCTTGACTTACCCAGTATTGAATGGTTAGAAAACTACCTAAGTGGCTATCCTGGCAGTGTGATTATTGTATCACACGATAGAGAGTTTTTGAATAAAATGATCAATAAAACGGCTGAGTTAAGTAACAACAAGCTTTACTTATGGGATGGTAACTATGACTTTTATCTTCAAGCCAAAGTAGAGCGAGATGACCTGATTGGAAGACAAGCAGCCAACCAAGAGCAGTATATTAAGGAGCAAGAAAAATTCATCAATAGATTTAAAGCAAAAGCGAGTAAAGCAAAAGCGGTACAGTCTAGGGTAAAAATGGTCGAAAAAATCGAAAAAATAGAGGTTATTCAAGAAGATAAATCTAACCTTAAAATAGACTTTAAAGTAGGCAAACAGAGCGGCAAGGTTGTCATGGAGCTCAATAACATTACGCAAGGATTTAACAACAATATTCTTTTTGATGATGTAAATCGCGAAATAGTACGTGGTGATAAAATTGCGCTAATTGGGGCTAATGGTACTGGTAAATCTACTTTTCTTAGCATTATAGCAGATGAGCTTCCTTTTACAGGAGAGCGTAAGCAAGGGCATAATGTTGTTCCTTCATTTTATGCGCAGCATCAGCTAGAAAGCTTGCACATGGAGTACGAGATTCTTGAAGAATTACAATACGATGCCCCACATAAAACGGACATGGAATTGCGTAGCATGCTGGGTTGTTTCTTATTTGCAGGAGATGATGTTTTTAAGAAAATAAAAGTGCTAAGCGGTGGTGAAAAAGCCCGAGTTTCCTTAGCTAAAACACTCGTTAGCGAAGCTAACTTCTTATTACTGGATGAGCCTACAAATCACCTGGACATTGATAGTATAGAGATTATCATCGAAGCCTTAAAGCGCTATGAGGGAACGCTTATATTTGTATCGCACAATAGATATTTCATAGAGAAATTAGCGAATAAAGTTTGGTGGATAGAAGATGAAGAGGTTAAAGAATATCCGGGCACATACCATGAGTATAATTACAAGCTCGAGCAAGATAAACTGAATCCACCCAAAGTAGAAGTGCGCAAAAAAACAAGCGTAAGCTCTTCTGAAAATAGCGTTGATAGTAAAAACACCTGGAAACAAAAAGACGAAAAAATAGAACAGGTCAAAAAGTTACAGAAACAGCTTGATGGCAAAGAAGAGCAATTAAAGAATGCTAAATCTCATGGGGCTTCCCTTGAAGCCAAGTTAGCAGAGGCTGCCAATTTAACGCCAGAAGACTTTGAGTCATTGAGTAAAGAGTATGCAGCTTCTACAGCAAGTATAAAGTCAATTACCACGGAATGTGATGCCTTACTTGAAGCCATCATGGAACTAGAAGACTAAACAATTAATTGTATAACTAAAAAAGGGTTCGTGTAGCACACGAACCCTTTTTTAGTTATTGTCTTTTTTTTAATTTAATTGGAACTGTATGCGTTCACAAAATTGTGAATCGTAATAATTTTTTTCCAGATGATTACACCATATGAGAAATTAGCGCTGTTATATCCTTCGGGAATAGTTACGCTGTAAGTTTTCTCATATTTCTGCCCAGCAGTCAATCCATTTTCTGTGATTACCTCGCCCCATGCATTTGCAGAAAGTGAACCTCTCATTACATTATGGTGCTCTACGTAGCCACTTGCCCCTATTGGACCAGACTGAGGACCAGAAACTTTATCTTCTATTAGGTACGCTCCCATCACATAAACGCCTGAAGCATCAGAAAAGGCCTCTGCTTCAGCATTTATAATGAGTTTATTTCCCTCTATTTTGGCACTTAGCACTACTCCCACTGGGGCAGTCGTAAGCGTGAACGCATCTGCTGCTGCTTGAGCATCTGCTGAACTTGTCGTGTAATTTTTTCCGTTTGTAACGAAATTCGGTTTAGAACTATTAGGTGCAAATCTCGTTTGTAAACTTTGCATGGTTTCTGTGATTTCTTGATTTCTAAAAAAGCTGTTAGAGAATCCTGTACCATAATTACCCCAAGTAAGCGCTTTACCACCTTTATATCTATCAATTAAGCTGGCAAATGCCTCCCAGCCCCAATCTCCACAGTAGTAGCAGGTTTCTCCTGTTACTTTAAAAATCATTGGAACACCAGCTCTTGAAGCTTTTAGATCTACTTTATCTTCGCTATTTTCCACATAACCATCAGGCCGTCCACAGTCTTTTTTAGATACTTCTGGGTTACCTAGGCCATCGCCATCCGCATCTTGATACCATGTTTTTTCTTCACACGGCTCTTCTAATGGAGATGTTTCTGTCTTTTTACATCCTGAAATTAAACTACCTACGGCAATGAGGCAGAGTAAAAGAATACTATTTTTATGTTTCATCAAGTCAAATTTATTCAATAACTTGAATATTCAACACAATGGCTAAAAATATCAAAGAGATGGCAGCAACTTTTTTAAAAGTTTACGCCAAGCTTTAATGTTTGATAAAATCCTCCAAGGGACACTTCTGGTGAAAGATTGAGATGTGTTTTGTTCGACTTCCATAGTTTATTGGATACATCGACGCAATAACCAGTATGATAACCCAAGGTAAACCAACCTAAATTCAAATCAGCCATTAAGGTCGCATCCAGAGTAAAGGCATCATTCACATATTGCGTTAGCTTAGTCTCACCTAAAAACCCATCTTGTAATAGCAACGTCCCATTATAACTTTCTTCCGTATTTAATTTAAGCTTGCTATAGCCCATTCCTATACCTGGAAAAATATCTACCCAAGATTTCTCTTTTAGCATTTCCATCAGATAATAGCTAGTAGCATAAAAACCTTTTAAGCTATAAGTATTAGCAGCAATTTGTACATCTTCGGAAAACCAAAACCCTATTGCTGTTGCATTTTTAAATTTCCCATCTGTAGTTAAAAATCCGAACTCTAAAGCAATTTTATCCTTCGAAAACGAATCTACGCCATATTCATCTGAAAATCGCTGATTTAAATTACGCAAATCAAAACGCTGCAGACGTGTACCCAAGGTTATTTTCATTTTGTCTGAATTGTTATTGTCAGCAGAAGCATTTAAATACGAATAGGCAGTTCCGCGCTCTTTTTTGGTATTCAATATCAGATAATTAAAATCGGTACCATAAGCCACATTTAGCGCAGAATCTGTTCTTATGTCTACGAGGTAAAGACTACTTTCGGGCATAGCATAAAAATATTTATCTAGCATTTTTTCTGCATACACCTTGTCTGCACCAAAATCTCTATCGTCATCATATACCATCGTTAGTGTCAATAATTGATTGGTATACAAACCGCCTTTGGTGTGTTTTATCCTATTGGCCAAACTGTTAAACACAAACCAGTCGCAAGAGTTATTAGACTGCAATTCTTGTGTAGTGTGGCATCGGCCAAATTGACCAAACCAATTTCCTGGATGCATTGATTTTTCTTCTAAAAACCTGCGGTGCATGTAGTCTTCTCTATAAATATACTCTTGTACCGTATTATTTTCCTCATATTCCTCCCACTGGTGAAGTGCATTATAATTAGATATAATGACACGCTTAAAAAGATCAAAATTAGCCCCTAAATAATCTTTAAACTTCGCTTCATTACGTAAAAAATTATGATGTAATAGTCTAAGAGAACTTCCCGTTTTAAACATAAAACCTCTACTACTTTGATTTTCTGGATCATCTTCTTTATCTAATTGAAAATCATTATAGCTCGCCAAACTGCGGAGACTTTGAACATCTACATATAGACTATCATCCATCTCTACACTTTGCGGAGGAAGAAGTCTATCGAATAATTTCACGATAGGATAAACCCCTCGTTCAATATCGATAGCAGCAAAAAATAGCTTTTGAGTTTCAGGCAAGCTATCGTTAAAGTCTTTTAAATCTTTAATAACCGAACTATACTCATCGTACGCAAATTGATCTATACTAGAAAACAAGGCCGAATCACCTGTTTGCAAATACTCATTCACCAAGTAACCGTATGAAAAACCATATTCAAACATAATGTTTCGTACACCAGCTTTTGCATGCAAGTACTTTATCATTTTGAGCCAAAGACGAGCATTACTTTCTGTATAGGTATGATTTTCTCCGGTCATGAAAATACTGTACTTCCCAACCACACTATCAAGTATGTGTAAACCACTAAAACTGGTATCGTAAAGGTGCACTGTATCTACATCATTAATAGTGACATCACTTACGTGTGCAGAAGAACCTAATCCTCGAACAGCGCTGGTCGACTTTTTAGGTGCAGATTCGTTGAGCGCTGCTTCCACGGCTTCAATTGCGTCATTCACAGCCTCATCTAAAGCAACTGACGGAACAGAATCAATCAACACTTCCTTCTCTTGAGCCAAGCCTACAAAAGCCTGTAGCAAGAGTGTCACGGCTAAAAAAAGCCTCGATAATTTAACCATTTTCAGTTTTTACAAGTTGTCAAAAAAGTAATTACTTACTTTTTCATATAAGTGAACACGGTCCTTACCTCCCACGTTATGAGGATGATGTGGATACACAAAATAATCCAGCTGTACACCTTCTTTGATGGCTGTTTCTAGGTATTGCAAACTGTGTTGCCAAACCACAACGTCATCTTGTCCACCGTGGATCATAAGCAACTTTCCGTTTAAATTTTTAACATGATTTTTTAGGTTGGTAGCAGCATAACCTTCAGGATTTTCTTGCGGTGTGTCCATATATCGTTCGGTATACATAATCTCGTAAAGACTCCAGTCTATTACCGGACCACCTGCCACGCCCACTTTAAAAACACCTGGATGACGTGTCATCATGCTTGTAGTCATAAAACCACCGTAACTCCAACCATGAATACCTAATCGATCACCATCTACCCAAGATTGTTTTTTAAGCCACTCCACTCCTGTAAGTTGATCTTCCATTTCCTTTTCACCGCAATTACGATGTATGGCACTTTCAAAAGCAAAACCTCTATCCGCACTTCCTCTTCCGTCTATACTAAATACGACATAGCCTTTTTGCGCCATGTATTGAAACCATAGATTTGCTCCACCCAACCATTTATTGGTAATTAACTGTAAATGAGGGCCATTGTACAAGTAAACTACAGCAGGATATTTTTTAGTAGAATCAAAATCGATTGGTTTAAAAACACGATAGTATAAATCTTCCCCGCTATTTCCTTTAAGTATTCCCAACTCCATAGCACCTAGTTTATAGTCTTTTAACGGATTTTCTGCAGTGTAGATTACTTCTTTTAAGTTACCCAAACCATCTAGTAAACGTATCTGTTTAGGAACCGAAGTTGATGAAAAATCATCTATAAATAACGAACAATTTGAATTAGCCGTTATATTATGAAAACCCGGAGTTTGCGTAAGATTATCCATTTTACCGTTTTTCATATTCACAGCATACAAGTGTCTTTCTAGAGGTGAATCTTTAGTGCCCACAATGTAGAGCCTTTTAGCGTCTGAAGACATGCCAACATACTCCGTAACAATCCATTCTCCTTTGGTAAGCTGCTTAATCAACTTACCCTCTATATCATATAAATACAGATGATTGTATCCGTCGCGCTCGCTCCACCAAATAAATTTAGAAGGGTCATTGGGTAAGAAAATCGCTGCATGTTCAGGCTCTACATATCGTTCATTGGTTTCTTCAAAAAGCGTTTTTATAAAAGCTCCTGATTTGGCATCGTACTTATTTAACCACATGTGGTTTTGAGCGCGATTTACCAAGGCAATTAATACATATTTTTCATCTGCACTCCAGCTTACATTGGTTAGGTATTGCTCTGGATCTCCTGTTGTTTTTATGGTTATCGCATCGCTTACATTACGTAAATCTTTAATTTTAACGTGCACATGATGACTCTTTGCACCAGCTGTTGGATATCTAATCATATTAGTTGTGGCAGGTGTATCAGCCAACTTGTAGAGTGGATATTGGGTCACCATTCGTTCATCCATTTCGTAATAGGCTAATAACGCGTGACTTGGAGAAGGAAATAATCCTCCTGAAATGCCAAATTCCGAACGATGAACTGTTTTGCCAATCACAATACCATCAATGTCCGACTTGATCTCCGCCGAGTTACCGTTGTGGTCAAATGCTAATCCTTTTTCTGTCTCAGCTACGTAACCAGTTCCATCACTAAAAAGCTGAGGAGCATCCACATTAAACTTATTTTTAAAAGGTAATATACGAATCGATTTTTTCTCAATATGATAAGCATATCCTTGACTGTTAGATATAAATTGAAACTCTTTATCGTTTATCCAATTAGCTCGCGGTAATCTTTTTAACTGAGCATCTTCTGATAATGATGCATTTATGTCATCTAGAGAAACACGTATATTTCTACCTTTGGTCACGCTAATTTCTTGTACTTCAATAGTTTGTAATGCCTCAGAAATAGTCAACTGTGAAAACCACTTTCCTCCCGGCAACCATTGCACATCATATAAGCCTTTCGGATATAGCTGAAACCCACGTATCGCATCTTGAATAGTTAAGAGTTTATCTTGTGAAAACCCAAGCAGCGAAGACGCTACCAACAGACCAATAAATATTCTTCTCATGTCCGCAAATATGTGGTTTTTAGGATTCTAATCGGTACTTTTTTGCCAATAATTAGCAAAAGGATCAAAACTAAATCTACGTTAAACCGATAGTAATAAAGATTAAAATAGGCTAGTATGAGGTTAGTAAACCATCATTTATTTTAATCTCTTTTAAGTCTGTAATTTTTTGTCCCAAAAAAAGCTAGCCAAAGGAACTTAAGCTTGTCCGGATACAATTGCGTTATATCCCGCTTTCTTAGCGTACAATTCAATTATACCTCCTATAAATCAATATGTTAATGTAAGAGGCCTACCTATAAACTAAATAAATAGTGTCTTTTATTCCGAATAAATAATGGCTGGCATCAATTCATAGATAATTAATTGCTACTTTCGTGTTCAACAAATAATATCCAGGTACAATTAATGTCTAAATCACAAGAAACTTATTCTAAAAAAGAAAAAGAAAAACAACGTCAAAAGAAGAAAAAAGAGAAGGATGAAAAGCGAATGGAGCGTAAAGCTTCCTCAAAAGGAGGTGGTTTAGACAACATGATTGCGTACATAGATGAGAATGGAAATATCTCTGATACGCCACCAGATCCTGACAAAAAAGTTGAATTTGAACTAGAGGATATTGTCACCTCTGTTCCAAAACAGGAAGAGTTTGACATGGAGACTGCTCGTCAAGGTAAGATAGACTTCTTTAATACCGAAAAAGGATTTGGTTTCATTAAAGAGATTGGAACTAATGAAAGTTACTTTGTACATTACAAAGGTCTTGTAGATGATGTAGTAGAAGGAGATAAAGTAAGCTTTGAACTGGAGAAAGGCATGAAAGGCCTTAATGCAGTAAAGGTTACCAAAATTTAAATAAACTTATATTCTAATAAAGAAAACGCCATCTTAATTAAGATGGCGTTTTCTTTATTGATAGAACTATTTTGATTTTATAAAAAGCTATCACTGACTACTAGCTCTTTAGTGCCGTGCGTCCAAGAATAAAAACCTTCACCTGATTTCACTCCTTTCTTACCCGCATTCACCATATTAACTAACAACGGACAAGGTGCATATTTTGGATTACCAAAACCATCATAAAGTACATGTAATATGGCTAAACATACGTCTAGACCTATAAAATCAGCTAATTGCAATGGACCCATTGGATGTGCCATTCCTAACTTCATAACCGTGTCTATTTCGGTAACCTTTCCTACTCCTTCATGAAGTGTCCAAATGGCCTCGTTAATCATAGGCATTAATATTCTATTTGCTATAAACCCGGGATAGTCGTTAGCCATAGCAGGTATCTTTCCTATTTTCTTACTCAGCTCATCAATAGAAGCGGTCACTTCTTTCGATGTGTTGTATCCATTGATTATTTCCACGAGTAACATCACTGGTACAGGATTCATAAAGTGCATTCCAATCACCTTATCTGCCCTATTGGTTTGAGCAGCAAGTTCTGTAATGCTAATAGACGAAGTATTAGAGGCAAGAATGCAACCTTCAGGTGCAAATGCATCCATATCTTTAAAAATTTTAAATTTAAGATCCTTATTCTCAGTGGCCGCTTCCACTACTAATTCAGCAGATTTCACTCCATCTGCGATATCGGTATGGGTGCTGATATTAGCCAAGGTCGAGGCTTTATGGTCCTCTGTAATTTTTTCTTTGGCAACCATTCTGTCTAAGTTTTTAGCAATTGTTGCTAATGCTTTGTCGAGCGCGGCTTGATTAATATCTATAAGCGAAACCTTGTAGCCATTTTGAGCAAATACATGAGCAATTCCATTACCCATTGTTCCTGAACCGATTACTGAAATATTTTGCATGTTACTTTTAAATTTTAATGTTCTTTTTTTTGTTTAAAACTTCATTGTGAGCGTAAAACCATTGTAATACCCCATATTATGCTTGGTAGAGTATATTTCGGGGGTTAGTTTCAAACTTAATTCTTTATTTACTTTAAATTCTTTAAGATGAGCATCTACATTGGCATCTATAGCTTGTAAGGCATAAAGTCCGACAAAACCTAAGAGCGAAATATCTCTATATCTGCGATGAAAATCTCGATCACTTTTTATAGACGCTTCAGACCGATTAGGTGCCAGATCTAGCCCACTCGTATCTAGCTTTGAAACATATATATCCTGATACTTTTGTAGACTGTCGGTATTATATTTCCACATATAAAGCAATCCACCAAAACCGGCATATACAACACCCGCCTTCCAATACCTTTTATTATAAATCTGTCCAGCTCCAGGAAATGACAAGGCAAGAACAGTTGCTTTTTTGGGGTCTGCCCATTTTACAGAATCTTTTTGCCCTTTACATGGTGAATTAATCGACTTTTGGTTGAAATAATCGTGATGATACGGTGTTTGAGCCGAGGTAACGTAAATCACACAACAAAGTATACTACCTATAAAAAAACTCCGCAACATCGGGTGCAAAAGTAATTAAACCATTTTGCTAAGAATCTCTTCTAATTGTTCTTTAGAAGAAAAACTTATTATGATGGTTCCATTATCATTAGAACGAGACTTAAAACGTATATCCGTATTAAATTTTTTCTCAATACTTGCTTTATCCTTAAGAAAATTGGTAAAATCAAAGTATTTAGCTGCAGCTCTGCTATGAGTTCCTGTATCAGCGGGTGTTTCTTTTTCGGTACGAACTAAATCTTCTACTTGGCGAACCGATAAACTGCCATTTATAACTGCTCTAAAAATAGCCAACTGATTTTCGGGATTTTCCACGTTAACCAAAGCCCTGGCGTGCCCCATCATAAGCTCACCTTCTTTGATTGCCATTTGTATTTCGTCAGGCAGTTTAAGTAACCTAAGATAGTTATTAACCGTACTTCGTTTCTTTCCTACCCTATCCCCTAATTCCTCCTGTTTAAGTCCACACTCGTCCAATAAACGCTTATAGGATAGCGCCACCTCGATGGAGTTTAAATTTTCGCGTTGTATGTTTTCAATAAGTGCCATTTCCAGCATTTGCTGGTCATTAGCAAGTCGTATGTACGCAGGAATCGCATTTAACCCCGCAAGGATTGAAGCTCGGGTTCTGCGTTCACCACTTATTAGTTCATACTTTTCATATCCTATTTTACGAACAGTTATAGGTTGTATAATTCCATGCACTTTAATAGACTCTGACAATTCATTCAAAGCTTCCTCATCAAACTCTGTGCGAGGTTGAAATGGATTCGCTATAATTTGGCTGATCTTAATCTCGGCAATGCTATGAAGTGCCTTCGGTTCTA
>Ga0115566_10005027_pt1 | contig 10452 bp, 9 predicted proteins | sample COGITO_mtgs_1204_3_FD_87173 | JGI IMG/M metagenome (GOLD analysis project Ga0115566, IMG submission 87173) | Pelagic marine microbial communities from North Sea - COGITO_mtgs_120405 | ecosystem: Environmental > Aquatic > Marine > Epipelagic | place: Germany:Helgoland, sampling site Kabeltonne...
AGACTATCCTTGTAGAAGAGCTCTACGAGGTCCATCTCGATCGTCGCTCCAACCCGCTCGAGGATAGACTTGATCTGCGGATCACCCACCTTGTAGTCACTTTTTGCATCGAAGTACACCTTATCGATGGTTCCTCCCGTGGTGATGATCGAGATTTTCATGGGCGATGTGACTAGAAGCAGAGTGAAATAAAGAAAGCTGACCAGACGCACTGGCTAGGTTAGTGAATCCGGTTGCCGTTGATCCATGTGGCTTCACAGACATTGGGGCGGAAATGATACATCCACTCGTCCACATTGTCTGCAGAAAGTTCGACGAAGTCAGCACGCTTTCCTGGCTCTAAACTGCCTCGGTCCGATTCGCAATCTATTGCACGTGCTGCGATCAGTGTAGCACCCTTCAGCGCCTCCGCAGGAGTAAGACGGCTCATGGTGCAGGCTAGCATCATGGCAAGTGGAAGGTCCCACGACGGCGCCGACCCCGGATTGAAGTCCGTTGCCACGGCAACTGAAACACCGTCCTCGACGAAAGCTCGGCCATTCATCGGAGGCTGATTCAAATAAAGGGACGCAAACGGAAGACAGACACCAACGGTGCCTGCCTGGGCCATGGCCTTTCTTCCCGCGGCCGACGTAAACTCTAGGTGATCGGCACTGATGGCTCCAAGCTCAGCTGCCAGTGCGCCTCCTCCTCCATCTCCCAACTGATCTACATGCAGCTTGGCTTTGAGGCCCAACGACTGCCCTACTCGCAGGATTCGACGTGCATCATCAGCAGTAAAAGCGCCCTCCTCAACAAAGATGTCATTGAACTGGGCAAGCCCCTCCTGCGCAACCGCAGGGAGCAGCTTTTCGCAGATCATTTGAATGTAACAATTTTTGTTACATTCATCTGTGTGAGGGACAACATGAGCTGCCAACAGTGTTTTTACAATACTTAGAGGGGTTTTTTCGGTTAAATCACGGTACACCCTCAGTACGCGGAGCTCATCTTCGTAGGACAAGCCGTAGCCCGTCTTGCACTCTACAGTAGTGACGCCCAACGCAGTCATTTGACCAAGATGATGCAAACAATGGGCGATCAAGTCCTCGGAAGAGGCCTCCCGCGTTTGGCGCATCGTCTTTCGGATGCCTCCGCCGGAGGCGGCGATATCCAGGTAATTCTCGCCGGCCAGTTTGCGCCTAAACTCGTCAGACCGCCAGCCACCAAACGCTAGATGCGTGTGGCAATCAACCAAACCAGGAATGACCATGTGGCCTTCTGCGGAATGGGTTTCTCGCTCTGCCACCTCAACCGGCAGCTCGTCCTGTGGCCCCACCCAATCGATTACCCCACCATGCCAAGCGATAGCTGCATTCTCAAGGGGATGAATGTCAGCCTGCTGCCCCTCTGCCCGGCATGTCGCCAACCAACCGATGTCTCGGAGGACACCCGATCCTGTGAGGGTTCTACCGAAATGATCAGTACCAGATGGACGGATATCAGACAAGGTCGCACCCCACACTTTCTACGGCTGCTTGAAGCGCAGAGGATCGGATCAATTCCACACTTGGACCGAGGTCGTCTTGAAATAGATAATCAGCTTCCCGATGGGGAATCCGCTCACGAATGAGTTCGTGTGCTACCTCGACCCCTCGACCCGGCTTCAGAGGAGACCGGTAGTCGAGCGCTTGTGCAGCCGTTAACAGTTCGATGGCAAACACGTGCTGCACGTTTTCCAGAATCTGCAGGAGTTTGACCGCAGCGATGCTACCCATCGATACGTGGTCTTCCTGACCAAGCGATGTCGGTATCGAATCGACTGAAGCCGGATGGCACAAGACTTTGTTTTCAGAAACCAACGCGGCTGCCGTGTACTGCGGAATCATAAACCCAGAATTCAGCCCCGTTTCCTGCATGAGTAGTCTTGGGAGCCCATCGTGTCCTTCGAGTAGCAAATACGTGCGCCGTTCCGAAATAGAGGCCAGTTCTGCCAAGGCAATGGCTGCGAAGTCAAGTATGAGCGCCAGCGGCTGCCCGTGGAAATTACCTCCACTGATGACATCGCCATCCTCAAAGACCAGCGGATTGTCCGTGACGGAGTTCATTTCTGTTTCCACAACGCCGACAGCAAAGGAAAGCGCATCCCGACTTGCTCCATGGACCTGCGGTACACACCGGAGGCAATACGGATCCTGCACTTTCCCGCAGTCCCGATGGGATTCCAAGATTTCGCTCCCTGCAAGCAAGGCACGGAGGTTGGCAGCCACATTCCGTTGTCCCACATGGGGTCTGATATCATGAACTCGCGGATCAAATGGCGAACTGCTTCCTTGCAGCGCTTCCAAACTCATGGTGGCAAGGATGTCTGCGGTTCGGACTAGCTTGGTTGCCCGGTACAGGATCCAGGCAGCGTAAGCCGCCATGAACTGTGTACCGTTGATGAGGCTCAGACCATCCTTAGCAGCTAGTTCAATAGGCTCAAGCCCTTGCTCCTTCAAAACCTCTGCCGCTGGTCGTTGTGATCCGTCCGGACCCCAAAAATGCCCCATACCAATCAACGGAAGAGACATGTGCGCCAACGGGGCCAGATCACCCGATGCACCTACGCTACCTCGCGATGGCACGACAGGAATCAAGTCCCTACGCCCAAACTCGAGTAGCCGGTTAAATGTGCTTTCTGACACGCCCGAGTAACCGAGTCCAAGAGAATGAATCTTGAGTGCCAGCATCACCCGAGTGATCTCTGGCAACACTGGAATCCCGACACCGACTGCGTGGCTAACCAGAAGATTGCGTTGTAGGTCGGACAGACGGCTGTCATCAACCCGCTTGTTAGCCAGTTTCCCAAAGCCAGTGTTCACACCGTAGATGGCTGACCCGTCAGCCATACGCCGTTCCAGCGTCTCTCGCGACTTCCGGATCCTCGAAGGATCTGTGTGGAGTAATTCCAACGACTGCTCGAGGTCCGTGTGCAGGTTGGCGATTGAAATGCGAAGGGCCATGCTAGTGCGTTTTCGGATGCTGTCGGATGAAAGGGAATCAGCCGTTGACCATGGGTAAATCAACCCCTCGTTCGTTGGCCGTATCGACCGCCACATCATACCCTGCATCTGCATGCCGCATGACACCCGTTCCAGGATCCGCCGTGAGGACTCGTTCGAGCCGACGATCCGCCATCTCAGTACCATCAGCGACAGAGACCATGCCTGAATGAATAGAATACCCAATACCGACGCCGCCGCCATGATGCAGGGACACCCAGCTGGCACCACATGCCGTATTAAGCATGGCGTTTAGCAATGGCCAGTCAGCGATGGCATCCGAGCCATCCATCATGCCTTCGGTTTCTCTATTGGGCGAGGCAACACTCCCACTATCGAGATGATCACGACCGATGACGAGCGGTGCTGAAACCCGACCCGTCTTGACTAACCAATTGAATTTAAGCCCCATTTCGGCTCGTTCGCCGTATTCCAGCCAGCAGATACGGGCGGGCAGACCCTGGAAGTGAATTTGCTCGCGAGCTTTCCGGATCCAACGAGCTAGCGCATCTTTTTGCGGAAAGGTCTCAAGGACTGCAGCGTCAGTGACGGCGATGTCGTTGGGGTCTCCTGATAGGGCCGCCCAGCGGAAAGGGCCAGATCCTTTGCAGAACAACGGACGAATGAACTCGGGGACAAAGCCGGGAATATCGAAGGCCTGTGTCATTCCTCGATGATCTGAGACCTGTCCGCGTAGATTATTTCCGTAGTCAAATGTGATAGCGCCAGCAGCTTTGAGGTCCAGCATTGCTTGGATGTGTTCCTGCATTGCATCCAATACAGCGTTCCGATACCCTTCCGGGTCCTTCTGCCTAAATGCAGTAGCAGTGTCTACAGAATGGCCAACAGGGAGATAACCAAGGTCCAGGTCGTGCGCAGACGTCTGGTCCGTGACGACGTCTGGAACGATTCCGCGACGGACGAGCTCGGGTAGCACCTCTGCCACATTGCCGAGCAGCCCGATGGAAAGGGCCTCCTTTCGCTCTTTCGCAGCCAATAAGCGGTTGAGTGCTTCATCCAGATTATCGGAGCGTTCGTCGCAATACCCAGTTTCTACTCTTCGGTCAATGCGCGTTGGGTCGATTTCCACACACAGGCAAACGCCACCATTCATCGTGGCAGCCAACGGCTGAGCGCCTCCCATACCACCCAGACCTGCCGTGACGACCAATCGGCCTTCAAGCGTCCCATCAAAATGCTGATTAGCACATTCGGCAAACGTCTCGTACGTGCCTTGAAGAATTCCTTGCGTGCCGATGTAAATCCATGAACCGGCCGTCATCTGACCGTACATCGTGAGTCCTAGGGCATCCAATCGGCGGAATTCATCCGCTGTACCCCAACGCGGCACGAGGTGGGCGTTGGCAATGAGTACTCTGGGCGCTTCTTCATGCGTGCGGAAGACACCCACTGGTTTGCCGGACTGTACCAGCAAGGTCTCGTCATTTTCCAAACGCTGTAGCGTTGCAACGATACGATGGTAAGACTCCCAGTTTCGAGCCGCCTTTCCACCCCCTCCATAAACGATGAGCTCTTCTGGATGCTCGGCGACAGCCGGATCTAGATTATTCATGAGCATCCGCATCGCAGCTTCCTGATGCCAGCCTTTACAAGTAATCTTCGTTCCTCGGGGTGCCGAAATAGGTGTCTTGGGTGCCTGCATATACCGTTGCGCGATTGCGCCTTTTTTCCTTTTCCCGATCGTTGCGGGACATCAATGTTTCGTTCAGAGAGCGGAATATACCGTTCTTACAGCCGCAGACACACCCCAAAAAGGCAGTTTTCAGCGCATTCCGATCGGTAAGCCATCTCACCCTGATCGTTAGCGACCGTATTAGAGCAATCGAGACTCACTCAAACTGGGACCGAAACGCTGCAAATGCAGCTTCTAATTCCTCCAGTCGATCCTTTAGTTCATCAATCTCCGTGCGAATAGATGTTTTCGGAGTCATATCAATGATGACACCGGATTCTTCCTCCAATGCTTCTACATCGATAGGGCCAGCAAGTAGATGGGCAATACGAGCTTCTTTCTTACCCCGCTGAACTGGCAATTGCAGCACCAGGGAAGGTTCCATGTCACGAAGGTGCCGAAGGGTATCTGCCGTTTCATCCAGATCAGCAAAATTGGCCATGCGTGCCGTGTGCCCTTTCACTTCACCAATGGTCTGAGGTCCCCGCAGTAATAGGGTAGCCAGTGCAGAGCGCTGACGGACGTCCATATTCCAGTGCTCCGTCGCGGCATGACGATATTTCATGGCACGACTACCAGCTACGGAAGCATGACCAGCCAATCGGGCCCGGACTAATTCTTCAATGGCTGCCGCCACTTCTGATTCTTCCAACATCATGACGGGATCCCTGTTGGACTTCTGATTACACCCGTTGGTGAGTCCGTTGAGCGTCATGGGGTAATAATCCGGCGTAGTCAGTTCTTTTTCGATAAGAACACCGAGCACTCGAATAGCTTCGGGAGAGAGGGGAGTTTCCATGGTTCGTCAGCAGTGGTTCAGAGCAGGAATGAGACGTCAGACCCGGGACGATATTCTCGGGGTTCTTCACCTTCTTTAAAATACCTCGCCATTGCGCTCCCTTCCAGCGTCATAACGGCTCCATCGACCTTGAGCATGGATCCTTCCCTCAGACCGATGACCGATGATTCCGGATTGAGAGAAATGTATTCCATCAGCCTTTCTTCCCGGGTTTCTCCCATGTGGTGATCTGGGTGGGCATCGATATAGTGTGGATTGATCTGCGTAGAAATCAATCCAAGGGTGTTGAACGAGGCAGGCTCAATGATGGGCATATCGTTTGTTGTGCACAGTCTCGGAGCTGCAACATTAGATCCAGCGCTCCATCCCATGAAAGGCGTACCCTGTTGGGCCCGTTCCTTGATAGCCTCCATCAGGCCAAAATGCTGCAGGTCATGGACCAATTTGAAGGTGTTACCTCCACCGATGGCAATTGCATCCGCTTTTTCCAAGGCATCGACCGGCTCATCGAAACGGTGAACACCCATTACTTCGTGGTCTCCGCCGATTCCCTTTACAACTATTTCCTCGTACTCGTCATACGAAAACCGAACAGCGGCATAGGGAATGAAGGCAATCCTCCTGGGCGAGGATCCTAGTAACCAGTCGATCTGCTCACGGGCATGCTCTAGATAGTCCGTGCCGTGGGTACGTGACGAGGAAAGCAGCAATAGACGAAGTGGCATAGTGGCCCGGCGATTCGTGCAAGAAAAGAGACGGTAATAGACGGAAATTAGGTGCGCCGACACCCGATCTAAGGTGCCGGCATTCTCAGATGCCCGAAGCAATCAGCAGCTCAATGTCCCGATGGGGAACGCCAAATATGGTCGCAAGACTTTTCTTCGTGATGTGCTTACGGTAGACATACGTACCGTTGCGAAGACCCACGTCCATCCAAAGGGCCTCATTCACGGACGCTGCTTCACCAATTTTGAGTACGTACGGGACGAGTACGTTGGTCAGAGCATAGGTCGCTGTGCGCGCCGCATTAGATGGCATATTGGGGACACAGTAGTGGATGACCCCGTGACGCCTAAAAACTGGATCGGAATGCGTCATGGGTTGGCTAGTCTCGATACATCCGCCTTGATCGATGACAGTATCAACAATGACCGCTCCGTCGCGCATGGAGGCCACCATGTCTTCGGTCGCAACAACAGGCGCTCGGTGGCCGGCCGTCATCATCGCACCAATTACTACGTCCGCAGTGACCATGGCTTGCCGGATGTATTGATCCGTTGCCATCGCCGTTGTTATCCCTCGGCCGAGGTAGTGCTCTAGTGCACGCAAAGCTCCTAGATCATTATCCAACACAATGACATGCGCACCGAAACCGAGCGCTGTCCGTGCGGCCCATTCGCCAACCACGCCTGCGCCTAGAATAACGACATTTGACGGAGGAACGCCCGAAATGCCCCCAAGCATAACGCCTCGACCATCCTCATTCGTTTCCAAATAACGCGCAGCGATCTGGATAGCCATAGACCCCATGATCTCATGCATCATTCGCACGATGGGCAAGCTACCATCAGAATCACGAATGAACTCAAAAGCGAGTCCAGTCACGCCCAACTCCTGCGTGCGCTTCAAGACATCTAATGACATATTTCCTAAGTGCAGCGCAGAAATCAATACTTGGCGTTCTTTGAGCAACCCTGCTTCTTCACTGGTAGGAGGACCAACCTTCACGATTAGCGTGCTCTGTCCGTATAGATCTTTGGCTGACGGGATGAGAGAAGCGCCTGCGTCCGCATATTCGGTATCGGGAAAATTGGCTCCTTCGCCGGCTCCTTCGCCGACCAACACCTCATGACCATTGGCCACAAGCGTGGCTACGCCGGCTGGAGAAATCGCCACGCGGCGCTCTTCAGCGGAAGCTTCTTTCGGAATACCGATTTTCAGGGACTGCCCCTTCTTGTCGATTTCCTTCTCTTTTTCTTTGGTCAGGACTCCGTGTTCGAGTCCCAAGCCCTGCAGGGAGGGTACTTCCATGTGGATGACGGCGGGATGTCTAAGATCAAAGAATATACATTCTTGGAACCAAGGACTCTACCAGTGCGACATCAAAATGGCGCCGGCGACCGAAGCATTTAGACTCTCGACCGCCCGGGGACCAGAGCGGGAGGGTATCTGAACCGATCCGCTGGCCCGAGTGCTGACGGCTTCTGATATACCATGCGCCTCGCTTCCGATAGTCAGAACGGAAGGACGGCCGGGTTGCCAGTCAGTGTAAACCTCGCCATTCATGTCGGCCGTCCAAATTCCGACTCCTTGGTCTTGAAGCGCATCCAGCCATTCACTGTTTGCCTTTGTCGACTCCAGTTGATGAAGAGCCACATCCCAAATACCGCCCATCGATGAACGGACGACTTTGGGGGAAAAGAAATCAGCCGTTCCAGGGGCGGCAATCACGGCGTCCACGCCTAGCCAAGCTGCTGTGCGGATCAGCGTTCCAACATTTCCTGGATCTTGGAGTCCATCTAAATACAGCATCCGAGGCATCGTCGTTGGCGCATCGTGCAGTCCCTCAGGAAAATGGGCCACCGCCAGCACACCTGCAGGTGTCGTAACATCCGACATCTTCTGCATATCGCGGTCTGAAACCTCATAAACGGGCACATTTCGTTGTTCGAGCTGGTCCAAAATTGTGGACGATACCGATTCCCCTTCCGAAACAAACACATCCACTAGATGAGCATCGGCGTCAAGAGAAGCCTCCAACGAACGCATTCCCTCTACAAGAAAACAGCCCAACGCTTTGCGATTGCGCCGGCGATCTAGCCCGGCAACCTCTTTAATCCGTCTCATTGAAGCGGCGGACATCATCTGCTTTCCTGAATTATGGTGAAGAATGTAGGAGAATGGTCCGTTCGGGAATTGGTTTCATGACAAGGGTTGCTACCTTTGCCACGTATGGAATGGTATGCCCGTTGGCCCCCTTCAAGTGGAGGATGGTTCGCAACTGGTTTCCATCCGACGCCCCTCTCCTGATTTCGACACTAACATACGGACAGTTCGTATCCGGAAGCGCTTTTCCAGACGGACACCCGCATAGTACATGCAGTTCAACGACCCGCACCAGAAAGCTATCTACAGCGAGCCCGCACCCATCAAACGCAGCCATGAGAATCCTTTCGAGGCTATGGTCGAGCGTTTCGACATCGCGGCGAAAATACTCGAACTGGATGAGGGCTTCTACGAGTACCTAGTCACACCGGCACGAATCCACATCACGGCCATTCCCGTGGTAATGGATACCGGGAAGATCAAGATGTTCGAAGGATATCGTGTCATTCATAGTGACATCCTTGGCCCCTCGAAAGGCGGCATTCGTTATGCCCCCGACGTAACGTTGGATGAAGTGAAGGCGCTCGCATCCTGGATGACATGGAAATGCGCCATCGTCAGCGTGCCATTTGGTGGCGCGAAAGGTGGTGTGATTTGTGACCCCAAGGGCATGAGCGCAGGTGAGTTGGAACGAATGACTCGTCGCTACACAGCCAATATGACTGACGTATTCGGACCGGACAAAGACATTCCGGCTCCCGACATGAACACGAACGAGCAGATCATGGCGTGGATCTTGGATACCTATTCCATGCAGGCCAAACGTACTGCGCCTGCTGTTGTAACTGGCAAGCCAATTTCACTGGGTGGATCCGAAGGACGACGTGAAGCAACAGGCCGCGGCGTCATGACGGTAACGTTGGCTGCCATGGAGCGCCTCAACATGCGCGTTGCCGGTACTACAGTAGCCGTTCAAGGCTTTGGGAACGTTGGATCTGTTGCCGCTGATCTGCTAACCCAGCAGGGATGCAAAGTCGTTGCTGTCAGCGACGTATCGGGCGGGTACTACAACGAAAATGGTCTGAATATCCATGCCATGCTCGCTTACTCTGCAGCCAATGGCAACAGCCTTGAAGGTTACGCTGACGCTTCTCCGATCTCGAACCAGGAACTCCTGAGTCTAGACGTTGATGTGCTCGCACCTTGCGCGAAAGAAGATCAGATTACATCGGCTAATGCGGATTCTATTCGAGCCAAGATTATTGTAGAAGGAGCCAACGGCCCGACTTCTCCAGGCGCTGACAAGATCCTTGCTGAAAAAGGCACACTTGTCATTCCGGACATCCTAGCCAATGCTGGTGGAGTGACGGTTTCGTATTTCGAATGGGTACAGGATCGCCAGGGCTATTTTTGGACCAAGGACCGCGTTGAACGCCGCCTGGACCGCATGATGAGCAAAGCCTTCGACGATGTATACGACAAGGCTGGCAAGCATGACACCACGCTTCGCATCGGTGCCTATGTACTGGCCATCAAAAAGGTGGCTGACGCATTGAAACTGCGTGGGATTTACGGCTGATCAGGCAATCATACGCATCGGTCTGACCTCTTGAATGAAAGGCGGATTGACTGTCGTCGGCTTCCGTTGCATCTTGCGAGAGAATATTCCCTGCCAGTCGTGCGAATCTTCCTCTTGATCGGTCTTTGTCTTGTACTCCAACCCGCCTATCCGCAGGCGAGCAGTGTTCCTGTGCAGGAACCTCAGGGAGTCATTCCGTCTCACGAGGCGGTCCTAGCACAGCTCGCTGGCACGTGTCTTGCGCCGGCCATACTGCCGTTGAATGACTTCCGTTTTCTGGCTCAGGGTCGCGCTACGTTCCTCGCCTCGTCGTTGACCCGGAGGTGGATCGAGGAAGGTAAAAACGTCCATCTGGATGGATCGAAAACACAGAATGACGAAGCTGACTCACTAAGCCTCCCTGTGTTGGCATGGACTGTTGACCGAGCAGCTATTGACCTGAAAAGAGCGGGTCGTAAATCTGTCGAACGCTCAAGTGCTGTTGCGCTCACATGGTGGCTTTCAGACCCAAGCGGCAGATTGCTTGACACGC
>Ga0115566_10005028_pt1 | contig 10451 bp, 9 predicted proteins | sample COGITO_mtgs_1204_3_FD_87173 | JGI IMG/M metagenome (GOLD analysis project Ga0115566, IMG submission 87173) | Pelagic marine microbial communities from North Sea - COGITO_mtgs_120405 | ecosystem: Environmental > Aquatic > Marine > Epipelagic | place: Germany:Helgoland, sampling site Kabeltonne...
ACTCAAACAAGTGTGATTACGAAGAAAGAACAAAAATTATTGGTATTATCAAGAAAATTGTTGGATAGAAGATCAAGGGGTCAAAAGGGTCAAAAATACGCCCCTATTCGACAAAGTCCAGGGATTTCCTTGGTTCTCATGTACTTTGTCGAACCGGGGCGTATTTTTGACCCTTTTGACCCCTTTGCTTTCTCAAGATTATACATAGAAATATCTTCTAATCAAATTAATAATTAATTAGTAGTTAATTAGGTAACAATTTTAAAATAAATAAAATAGTTTGTAATAACCATTTTATTGCTCTTCCAACGATTTATCACGTTTTCGGTGTTTAATCAAACAGTTGGTAAATTTCTTACCATTTACCTTAATTCTGTCCTTAAAGTACATCATTAACTCAATATTGTGCTTAATTGCGCTAGAAATAGCGGGTTTTGACCATTTTGTTCGTCTTTCCGCCTTAGAAATCGAATCCCACATCGCACTTCCACGAAATGTTGCATGTAAGTCTTTCATTGTAACAATATCATTGCCATCGGTCTTTTCATAATTATCATTAAACCAAGTAAGGAAATCGTCACAACCAACCAGGTATTTATGCGTACATTTTTTTACAACTTCTGGTTCGTAAATTCCATTAAACCCAAAACTTAACAAATATCTAAATAGCACACATTTCATTTCCTGTTTCCATTCATCGCTCTTATATCTAGTATCAAGTGGATAACAATGCTCCATATTATCCAGTTTGTTTTGGTCGTTTGTAAAATGTGCGACAAATTTGAAAATCATGAATCGCTCTGCGGCAGATGCGTCTATCCGACCATCAATACTAGGTATGTTATTACATTCAAGCACAGTCATATTTTGCATAATAACATCAGTTTTCTTGGAGTACAAAGCACGCCCAGTATTAATCGTACAACCAGTTATACTCTTGATGTTACTAAGTTGAAGTTTAAGACTGTCGTTTGGTTCTGACGCTAAGATCATTCTCATTGTATCCATATTAGCAACTTCCTGGTTTGCGCCACCTTTTTGGTTTTCTGTCAAACAAGTTACATTAGCATTATAGAAGTATACCTTGGTTAACATCGCCTGCATCGCTTCATTTAACACACCTTTACCATTTCTACCCCCGCCTGTGGCAATGCCAAATTTCTCAAATTGTTTACCGACTAATCCACACCATAGCACAGACATATAAGATTTTTTGTTTTCTGGACACGGAAGAATTTTATTTATAGTATTAGTTAAACTAGCAGTTTGCTCCGCTGTCGGTTCGACGAAGTCATACGCAACTTTTTTCGTTATGTAATCCTTTTTCTCAATATCAACAAACTCACCAGTCCGAACATCAATATTACAATTATTAAAACAAAAGACGTAAGGGCGTAAAGTATCAAACATAACTGAAGTTTGGTCGGCAGATAATGCTTGTTTCAATGACGTAACATAATTTGATAATTTCGCATTTGTTTTAGCGTGTCCGACACCTTTCTCAATTATGTCACGTTCGTCCATATACTTTTCCTTTTGTGCTTGTTTTTTATATAATTTATCGTTTTTGCTCCCGTCACCATTTCCTCTTTCCATATCAATTATTTCTGCCTCCAATTGGTTTAATTTACCCTGAACTTGGATATGTTTATCATTATAGAAATTCAGCAAATCAAGATATATCTTGTGCTTCACACCATGATCTTCATCATCATATTTCCAAAATGGGTTAGACCCATTGACGTAATATAAAATGTTGTCTTGGAAAACAAAATCATCTGGGTTGATTTTTAGCAACATTTCTGAAACGCCCATATCACTCAAGTCAATCTTTACGTTGTGCGCCGCAACAATTTTTTGGTATTCGTCTGGGTTTGATAGTTTAGCATAATGCATCACCGTGCCCCAAGAAATGTCAGATTGCATAGCATTCTTAGTTTTAGCAATCACATCATCTAATCCGCCATAATTGCTTGCCTTCTTGGAGTATTCGTCTGCTAGAATAATGTTTTGCTTTTCCTTGACAATCGCAGAAACAAGTTTAAACCATACTTCATAATTCTCCCAATATTCTACATTAATCAAATCCAAAATAGCAATGTCGTAATCAGATACCTTTGTTGCGTCATATTGTTTGGTTGTTTGCACAACCGCCTTCTTTTTCTTACGTTTAACAACTTCACTTTTATATTCAGGAATATCAACATCGTCATCCCAGATGAGTAATTCAGAACCGATTTTTTCAAACGCCTGAGTATACATAATATCGCCCCAATCTTTTGACACATTTTTACATTTAGCATCTTCCTTGGGGATTCGACGCCAGAGATGAGGTAATTTCTTGCTACAACTTTCAGTATAATGGGTATATCCGTATTTATCCATTAATTTTTCAATCCCATCTTTATCATCAATATCAATAATACAAAAACCTGAATTACGCAAATTAACCGAAATCATATTATGATTGCCTTTGTCTTTTTTATTCTCTTCCATACATTTGTCATACGACCAAGTATGCCATGAACCAGGTAATCCTGAAATTTTCTTTTTTATTTTACCGTTTGCGTCAGATACTTGAGTACAATTAAAGTATAGATATGGTATTTTTTCTTTATTCAGAAAAGATTCAATTGTTTGCATATTAGCAATTTGGGTGTTCGTTTTGGTGGTGGTCGCCATCTTACATTGTTTATTGTTGTGCATTTAAGTGAGTTTATCTTATTATATATTATATCCATAATAACAGATCAATTTTTTTCTTTCTGTATTTTACATGAACACAGAGGAAATTGTTTTTAGCAAACCAATAAAATATAAAAACGTGTCTGCATCAGAAACTGTAAAATCGAAACCGTCAAAAGAATGTGTTGGTGTAACGTGCAAAAAGTCGCCATATTGTTTTTGCTAACTGACATCAGTCTTGTTTCGTCAAATACTTATTTAGTTCTATCATTTATTTAATATTTTTCATAAAAATTAAATAAGCGTATAATTTATAATGTCAGCAATCCAACTTCACCGCACGCTTCCTGAAAGTTCTTCCATCGCTTATAAACCATATCAAACCGTTGATTTTTTGCTTGACGCTCGTGGGCGAAAGTTGATAAAAAATTCGATAAGAATTGAATTTGATGCACTTGCTTTAGATGCCGTTGGCGGAAATACCATCACCAACGTAAGTAATATTAAACTTGAAAATGCAATCGGCGGTCACGCATTCTTTGATTCGTTTACGTGCGAAACTGAAAACAAGGGTGTGCTGGAAAATCTCCAGAATTACCCACGCCACTGCAACATGGTCTCCCGTGCCACTCTTTGCCCAGATGATTTGCTTTCGTCGCAGTTTGTCGCCGAAGGTCGTGGACCTGCCGAAGAAAACGGTAATTACGTCCTCCAATACGTGAGTGATAACTCGTACGTCGCTGGTCAGGCAGAAGTTGTTACCCGTCAAGTTGCACCAGCATTCTCCATCTCCCCACAGGTGTGCTTTAACCGACAGGGTGGTGATGATTACTCTTTTGATAAGAATGGTTTTATCCGAGTGTCTATGATTCTCGCACCTGCCAACCAAGCAGTTTTTGGTGGCGCCGTTGCACCAAAGGATTATACTTTAGCAAATATGGCGCTTCGTTACCAGACCCGAGAAGATGATGGTTCGCAGGGAGCAATGTTGATGAAATCTTACGTCAATGTTGTCTCGTCTGTTCAGTCCACCGCAACTACCGTCTCGGCACGAGTCCCATCCTCGCAGGTTAACGGCGTTGCTATTTCTTTTATTAAGCAATCAAATGTGAATGCTGTTCAACCAAACAGTTATCAACTTGAAGCATTGCCACAATTTTCAACAATTGAATACCTCTTCAACAACACTCTTCAGCAATATGTCACCTATGTTATCCGAGACCAAAGCGACGCACTGATGAAAGGTCTTGAAGCGCTTGAAACTGCCGGACACCACTCGGTCAGCGCCGAGACATTAAAGGCAAATAAAGGGCACATCATGGGACTCAGTTTTAATGAATTTGTAGATCTGTCCAATCAGAAATTTACGATCAACTTTAAAATCGATAGCGACACGATCACGACGGCACCGATGGATTGTATGATGTACTTTAGCACCTTGCTTACGATGTAAATATCTTTTAGAACAGAAATAAATATTATAATATTAAAATAGTTGATAATATTATAATGTCAAAACAAGGTTTAGCAATTTCAAAACTAGGCACAACCGGAGCGACGGCGATCCAAGCGGACAGTTTACCACTTGCCGTTGCTGACCCATCTGACAGACCAGGGTGGTTATATGTCAAAGACGCAGGCAGTGGCGCAAGCGACAAGTTCAATTATTATTATTATTCTGGCGTGGATTATTCTGTTTCACTCAAGCACATTAAATCACTTTTCTGGGTTGGAAGCATTGATACATTTGGAGCAAATCCATTTATCAATGTCTATACTAAGATGAGAGCGTCAGGAAATGCTGGTCCTTGGTTTTATTCGAGACACGCATATACGATAAACACTAACAACCAAACCGTCCAAACCGGAGAACGATGCATTTTCCACGCACTTGAAAAACCCACGCTGGAATTCGATGGCGCTCGGCATGTTCTTATGGGAACCAGAATAGACACTGGAACTTACGACCCTGAAAGTGAAATATTGTATATTACTTTGCATAGCGACAGTGATGACGCTGCCGTTACAGTCTTGGTTGAAAACATGGGGGTCGATTTCCACCAACACCAATACCACACGAAAGAAAGAACATTGAATATGAAATTAACCGCATAATTTATTTTATACAAAATAAAAATAAGAGTAATATTTATAATGCCGCAAAAACTTATAAGATTAACCTGCGAAAGTAACGATGGTGTGTTTGATGGTTTATTTGATCAAGACATTCATATTAAGCAAGATAGTGAGATAGCGTTCCAATCATTGACGATGGAAAAATCGTCGTCTTCTTTTAATGTAAACTCGTCTAACAATTTGATAACATTCCGCTCCCGTCGAGGAGCAGGTGACCAAACTTGCCGAATTACAGAAAAAACGTATGAGAAAGAAGACAGAGCGGAATTAATGACAGATATAACGAAAAAAATGAATTCAGTTTGTGATTTCGTAACCAACGCAGCACAAATGAACGTGCAGTGGAGGGCAAAAACAAACGAATTAACCGATTTGGTTGAACTTGCTTGCAGACCATCTCCCTTGTTTCCAATTGCGGCGTGGAACCCGTTGGACGGAATATCTGTTTTTAATACCCAATCTGATAGGACTTCTCCAACCGCTAACGGTGTACCTGGCGCAGTTGTGCCTACCATTGGTTCGGGTGGTATGATACGAGCAACCCAAACAGCGACCGGCGCACTCAACGAATGTTATGTGTGGGTTCGTAAACCGTTTATTAAATCCACGGGAAGTTGGAGAATAAGTCTTGCTGGTATGACCGTCGGCACATCAAATCGTCCAGCATTTACACTTGGTTTCGTTGATGAAGAAGGTAGAACTAAACTGGATTTATCAACGGTAGAACTGACAGATTTGGTTTACGCCATACAGGTTGATGAGAATTCTGCCGATCCAGCGCAAGGCGGTTATTCTTATATTACCGCAAAAGGCAGCGCAGCAACAACGCAGACTGTACCATTTCTTAAAATAGAAAATACCAGTTTAGGGACGGATGGCACAAACGATACACTTGAAATAACAATTAGAAATAACACGTTGCAGGGTTTTGTTCACCAAGATACAGGCGGTATGACAACATTGCCGCCGTCATTACCTTTGACGCCTGGCGCAAACCTTTACCCAGTTGTATTTTTACATCTGGCGTCCACCGTTGGACCAGTTGTTAATAATAACATTGATAGAATAGAGTGCTCGCTTGACCCATATCACGAGGTTTTGGACGCAGAGTGGACTGCGTTTTTAACCGCAAATCCACAGGTATCAGTAAAGGAGAACGACTTACCGACGGTTGTGGAATATATACAGCGGGGGTTTGAACCAAATATTACATTGGGCAGTCTTGGATTAGCAGAATATTTAGGTTACACGGATGCTGTTTTAGTTAGGGATAATTTCCTTGCACCACCACCTGAAAGTGTTGGTGGATTATTGGTTTTTCCTCCCGCAGTCAACTTGACTAACCCGTTTGATAATTTCCCATATTCAATCCTTATGGGATACAACGCCATTGCTAGGAATGTGTTTATAACAGCGATTGATAGTGAGAGTTTTTTGGTTGACACGCAAACGTTTATGTTGGATAGTTATGATAGTTACGGTTTATCTTTGGGAGAAAGAAACGCAAATGCTGGTGGTAGCAGACGAAATCTGTTAACAACAATCCCAGTAACCGAGACTGCGATAGTAAACTCTTCTAATTCAAGAGTAACGTACGAACCAAATACGTTGGATTATATTGCTATAAAAAATAGAAGCGATGTAATCACGAGACAGATAAGAATGAGGTTGTTAAATGCAAGGTATGAACCAGTAATCACTGCTGGGATGGCGGCGATTACAATTTTAGTAAAAGAACCATACACCGAGTGAATATAATTTCTTGCTAATATATATGAGGGTTTTTCCCGTAGAAAATAATAAGTTAAAATTAAGGAGAAAAAGGAAAGAGTATGCGTATAATAACATATATTTTGGTATATATTTTATTTGTTTCATTTTATTGTTTTTGATTTAACTTAAACATCTGTCTCTTGTCTACCTGACACTGTGCCGCTTTCAACGTGCACAACATCAACCACCTCTTGTTGACACTTCATGCCCATACACGAAGAAGATTTTATATGTCGAAATGAATAAACAATTGATGCGACGAGCGCACCTATTGCCGCCAATCCTATCGTTATCTCTTCCATTGTATAAATATGCGCAACATTACCAACCGACTCACTTACCCCAGATCCATCTTCATTATTATTTCCAAACAATTCGTCCATATAAGAGAGAAGATAAAAAGATTTTTATGAATAAATTATAATCTTAATAAATATTATAATGTCAGTATTCAGCACTTCATTGCAAACAGCGATTATTGATCCCCAGTTTCACTCCGAATCGAGATGTGAATTTAGAATTGAGAACCGCGGACAGGCATACATGCCAACGCTCAGAATAGGGAATATTGGTTTAGCAAAAACTAACGCCACGGATCCAAACGCCTATCATTTTGGCGCAGGCACAAGTTCTGTCATTTCACGTATTAGATTGATGGACGGTAATGAAGAATTAGACTCACTTCGGAATGTTGCACAATGGTTAACATTCAAGGGTGCACTTAAAACTAACTCGCAGAACACCAACGTATTTAATAACTTGAACGGTGACCATCAAGGTTGGGTTTACGGTGCATCGGGTGAATTGCTTGAAGCACGACCATCAAAACAGGTTAGAACTGGCGACGACGCCACAACTGGTCTGCTTGACCTCAGGGAATGCTTCGGTTTCTTGAACTCCGTTTCACACCTTTCCACGAAACTTTTCAAAAACCTCCGAGTTGTTATTGAATACGTGCCAAACGTTGACACACAACTTCTTGTTGATAACCAGATTGCCGCAAACACCGCTGGATTGAAAAAGAATATTCCAATTCTCATTTGCGACGAAATTACAGATATGGCGTTGGTTAACACCCTTGATAAACAACTCACCGAGGCGTCATGGGTTGCGGTGGAGCACGATTTAGCGAACATCCCTGCTGTGCCTGGTCTTGCCGCAGTTGCTGACGAAGCAGTCCAGCGGTCGCAACTTAGAATTAACGGATTCCAGGGCAAAGCAGTATCTAGAGTTATGATTGCTAAGTGTTATGAAAGCACTGGTCCAGGTGGTCCAAACGTGAACCAACCAGGTGGACTTGGAGTCCATCAGGTTAAAGCACTTGGCGGGTACGGGTCAAAAGCATTGTACAAAGAAAGAGTAAACCTGAGATTGAATGGTCGCAACGTGCTCAGTGGCGATGGACTTGTTACTCCAGCGCAGCAGACTATGATGTTGTCCGACACATGGGGAGCACTTAATATGTGTCCATTTCAGAATCAACAATCTGTTGGACGGGATACCGCTTACGCCGCAGCACCATTAAACGTTGTTGGTATTAATCAAACTGCACCACCTGTCAGGTCTACCGCACCTGGTGTTGGCACCGGTCCACAGCAGGGATATTGGATTTCAAACTCGGCGTGGATTGGTCTCCCAGTCCAGGACAGAGTCACCGATATGCAGATTGATCTGGAGCGAACCGGCACTTTCTCGGAGGGAAACCAGTCTTCCGCCGGGAATTCATTAGCACTCAATCTCCACGTTTTTGGAGAAGTATCAAAGGGTATGACAGTCTCGGGCGGGTCGTACAGAATTTTCTATGCCTAGGCAAGAGAAACAGAATTTCTACAACAATTAATGTAGTGCATTCTTTCAAATACTATTCCCACTATAAAAGAAACAGCACCAATACCAATCATCTCTAAGATGGAAAATAATACGTCTGGATTTATTTCGTGTGACGAATGATTATGCATTATATATATTTTTAATAAAAATATAATGTATAGAATACATTATGTTTGAACGTTTAGAAAAGATGTTAATCGATTACAACTGGAAACCAAATAAACATACGATGACGACCAACATGCGAAAAGGTCAGTATAGTATTAATATAGGTAAAACTTGTCATTTTATGAAAAAAAATAAACCTATTTTACCATCGGTAAAAATGAGAGAAAACAAACACGAAATATATAATGAATGTAAAAGGTTATTCCCAGAACACCCATTTGACTGTATTATGATAAATAAGAATTTCCGCTGCATACCGCACAAGGATAAAAATAATATAGGCGATAGTATCATATTCGGATTGGGAGATTATAATGGTGGCGACCTTGTTGTTGAGGGAGAAGGACATTGTCTATTATATTCACCACTTGTTTTTAATGGTGCCGAAAAAGAACACTGGGTAGAACCATGGTCTGACGGCGATAGGTATACAGTTGTATTATGTCAGAGCAAACTTAAATCGATGACGAAAGTTTAATCTTATTTCAGCAGTGTTATCCTTTCTTCTAAACATTTTGCAATACTCTGGATAAGTTTCAGATATATATTTAGCAGCAATTTCATTTGTTATTGTTCTCTGTTTTTTAGATTCAAGACCACCTTTAGCAAAATATTTTGTTTCTGGGCAAATCCAATTATATCTAATAACACCGCCGTAGTTTTCATAATGTAAAATGGTATTGACATAATCTTCTTTGCCTGTCGCATCAACCGGTAAAGTAAATTGTTTATTAATAAACCCATAAAGAACACCGATACAAAATTTAAGATTGTGTGTTATTTTATCTTGCCCTTTCATAAAGAATTTATTTTTAACAGGATTAACACCCCAGAGTGTTAGTCCGGTCATATCCATTTCTTTTTTAGCATCTATAAATAAATTATTATTTTCTACATCATTCAAAGAGAGAAGGGAAGTTACATCATCGTCGATTGATACGACATATGCATCTTGTGGATAATATTGCATAATAAAATTACGGATATTGACAATACCTTTCTCACCAATAACAATATTATATCCAGGATTATGTTCGGCATATAAATCATGTTGCTCTTGGTCTGCGACAAATATGGTGATGTCTTCTCTCTTTACACCATTCATTTTTGATAAAAAAAGTAATGTTTTATTTCCTATAGTATCGTATCTGTTATAAGATGGGCAAGCAATATTCATAATATATATGTTATATTATTTATTTAATTGTCTAACGCAAATTTAATTTTAGAATTTGTAGTATCCATTCTGGATTTTGCATCATAAAATTCTCTTAATTTTGAGGGCGTGATTGCATTTCCAGTCTTTTCTTTAATTTTCTCACATTTTTTATGCATGTCAAGGTCATCATTGTGTTTATGAATGAGTCCATTAATTCTTGTAATTTCTTCTGTAATTAATTCAGTACAATCAGATTCATTGTGTTCATACATATTATCAAATCGAATAGAAAGTTTACGTTTTGATTGAAGAAATTTTATATAATCTTTTAATTTATTAACTGGATCCCAATTATCCAATTCACCTATTTCAAGTGAATTTAAATACTCCTGATCGTCATATATATCATTTTTATAACCAATTTCGAACTCATCACCCCACTTCATATCATCTTCAAATTGCAAATTAATACCTGTATGAAACCTGAATGCATCAATTATGTATAGAATATTTTCATTTCCTGAAATTGTAATTTTTTTTGTTGGCATTGTTGTGGTGGACATTTTGTGAAATATAAACTGTGAACAGATCCATTTCAATTTTTTTTTATTCATCAACTTTGATAATCTAAAATGTTCCCAAGTTGCCTATTTTATTTGATGCTATCCAAACTGTGCCCACAAAATAATATATCTATAGA
>Ga0115566_10005033_pt1 | contig 10448 bp, 8 predicted proteins | sample COGITO_mtgs_1204_3_FD_87173 | JGI IMG/M metagenome (GOLD analysis project Ga0115566, IMG submission 87173) | Pelagic marine microbial communities from North Sea - COGITO_mtgs_120405 | ecosystem: Environmental > Aquatic > Marine > Epipelagic | place: Germany:Helgoland, sampling site Kabeltonne...
CAAATTGGATCTGTCCAAATTCGTTGTACTCAAGTTGTGGCCGGCGATTAAGATCCAAGGTTTCCGATTGCAACCAATAACGGGGAACTCCAATGCGACTGGATGTGACTGAACTTCCATAGGCACGAACGTTGTTTTCGTCGACTTGTTGAAGTACGTCGGCTTTCAATCGCAACATCCCTTCGTACCCGGGAACAGGTGTGTACATCTCCGCATCTAGAATCGTTCCACGTTTTAACTGCACGTCGTAATACATCTGTTCGGCGTAAACGACCCGATCATCAGTCGAGAAAACGATGTTGCCTTCCAGGTAAACTTCCCAGCGTTTTTCCGAGTCATCAAGCTTGTTGCCGAGAAGTTGCCGAAGCGGATTGGTCCACGCAATAACCGAGTCGGCTTCAATCGTTACCCGATCACTTGCGGGCATGTTGCCGTTTGAATTGCCTGGCATTATCCCATTGCTGAACTGCGAAACGCGATCTCCTTCGATGGAAACTCGCACCCCACCTGTGTACAAGATGATCTCTTCGCTACCGTCGGGGCTGGGAAAAGCACGTTGATTGAGCGGGTTTTTCGAACGGGGTCGGAATTCAATTTTGGTTCGGGATGCGGGAATCAATCGCGGATTCATTTGCGAATTGTCCCGTGGATCCAGCTGTGGATTGTCTTGCGCCGGAGCGATGAGCGGCTGCAACTGATTGATGGGCTCTTGAAATTGTGCTGGAGCAATATTGTCGGATGTTTGCAACTTCCGCTCTTCGATCGCACGTTGGAAAATAGCCGGTGGCTCTTTCGGCGGCTCGCCAATGATCGGCAGGTTAAATTGCACACCAAAATCAGAATAAAAACGCCCCAGCCATTTTGAGGTCTCAATGCGATCCGAGTCTTTTCCGGTTGCAGACTGAAATTGTGGAGAGTGTTTACGCGTAACAATCGCTTTTTGTCCTTCGACATAAACGATCAGTTTGGCGGGAATCTGTTTTTCAGGTTCAGCCTTCTCAGACCAGATAATGGTCTCATTTGCGGTTACCGTCGTGTCACCCTGAGCAACGAACACGTTTCCACGAAGATGCCAAATGTCGTAGTTGCCCTGTTTCCATCGGGCCGCCTCATCACCAGATACGGAAATTGGCATCGAACGGGGCTCGGTTACCGATACGATGTTTTGGCCAACGGCCAAAGATTTTGTCTGAAAAGTTTCTTTAGCCTGCTGTGAAAACGAAGTTCTGCCGATGCAAAGAAAAACGACAATAACGGTCGTAGCGATTGCGGAGATGAGTCCTCGGGGCAAACGCTTAGGTTGCCGCGGAGAGTTTGCGCACCGCGAACCTGAGGTATACTGTTTCGAGACAAAATGTTTGCTGTGTTTCATTCCAGCCGCAATTTAAACCAGAGCGCATGGTTCGGCTCTGCCAATCCAAGCGGCGGAGTATAGAAATCTGTAAGCTTTCAAGCAAGTGATGCTTTTGAGTCTCTTTTCAACTTTGCCGATGTGCGGGTATTCGCTATCACTTGATGGCGTAACACGATGAACGAAGCGGTTTTGATTCAGAATCGCCTTAAAAACGAAGCCTGCCTCAGATTGCTGTCACCGCTAGCTTGCAATGATGTTAACTTGGGCGATTTATGTGCGGAATAACTGGCGCGGTTTGGACGAACCCTTCAAAAAAAATCTTGCCGGAAATTCTGTCCAGAATGACCGCTGCCATTTCGCATCGGGGGCCAGATGATGAGGGATTCTTTTTCAATCAGAACGAAAAAGCGGGTCCCCGCGTCGCGTTAGGATTTCGTCGACTTTCGATTATCGATTTGAACAGCAGTCGTCAGCCATTGGGCAATGAAGATGGCACGATCCAGATCGTTTTCAACGGCGAGATTTACAATTTTCGTGAATTGCGTTCGGAGCTTATGGAGTCCGGTCATCGCTTCTCTACCAACGGCGATGCGGAAGTGATTGTGCATCTTTATGAGCAGCATGGTTATGAATGCTTTTCTAAATTAAACGGGATGTTTTCGCTTGCGATTTGGGATTCACCAAGACAACGGCTTGTGTTGGCCCGGGATCGGCTCGGACAAAAACCGCTTGTTTATCGCAATGAAGGCGATCGGCTGCTTTTCGCAAGCGAATTGAAGAGCCTTCTCGCTGTCCCGAATATCCCTCGCGAAATCAATCCAACTGCGATCGATGAATTCCTGACGTATCAATATGTTCCCCATCCCAATTCGATTCTCAAGGGCTTCAATAAACTGCCACCAGGGCACTTTGCCATTTATGAAAACGAACATCTATCCGTCGAAAGATACTGGCATCCGACGTTTGAGGAAAATTCGGAGATTAGCGTCGATGACGCTGTTGGAAAGCTTCGCGAGCTGTTTGATTCATCGGTTCAGATGCGAATGCAAAGCGACGTTCCGTTAGGAGCTTTTTTGTCTGGCGGAGTGGATTCATCATTGGTCGCGGCATCGATGACCCATCAATCCGATCAGTCGATCAAGACGTTCAGCATTGGTTTTCCGATTAAAGAATTCGACGAGTCAGCGTATGCAACTCAGGTCGCTAAGCATCTTCACACCGACCATCATCGTTTTACCGTGACACCGGATGCGACTGACATCTTGGATCAGTTAGTCTATCTTTACGATGAACCGTTTGGCGATAGTTCCGCGATTCCGACATGGTACGTGTCGAAATTAACTCGCGAGCATGTGACTGTTTCGCTTTCGGGGGATGGTGGAGATGAGTTGTTTGCGGGATATAACCGATACAAAGCGGTTCGGCTTTCCGAGCGAATCGACCATCTCGGCCCGATTCGAAACCTGTTGGCGGCAAAGTTTTGGCAGGCGATTCCAACAAGCAGCGAACAGAAAAGTAAGATCCGGCAACTAAAAAGATTTAGCCAGGCTCTTGGCTTGCCGGTGCTCAGGCGATACCTCGATTGGATCGGGATTTACAATGCTGAGCGTAGAGCTGAACACTATCGTGATGACTTTGCAGGCAAACTTAACGACTTTGATTCGATTTGGTTTCTTCAAGATTCGTATGGCAAATTGACGCAACGAGATTCTGTCTCAGCGATATCTTTGACGGATCTACAAACTTATCTTCCCTGCGATCTAAATACCAAGGTCGACATCGCATCGATGGGACATGGGCTGGAATGTCGCCAACCGTTTTTGGATCATCGGTTGGTCGAGTTCGCCGCATCATTACCGGTGCAAATGAAATTGAAATCAGGCAGGGGGAAGTGGCTTTTGCATAAAGCCTTCGCGGATCGAATTCCATCCAATATTTTCGGGCGGAGCAAAATGGGTTTCGGCGTCCCGATTTCCCACTGGTTTCGAACAGACTTGAAAACGCTGCTTCACGATTCGGTTCTAGGTCAACATGCAGCGATCCATGACTATTTTTCAAAACCGGCGATTCAATGCCTGTTCGATCAACATCAAAGAAATGAATTTGATCACAGCTATCGACTGTGGTCACTCCTGATGTTGGAGATGTGGTTTCAACGATGGGGAAAGTGATCGTTTGCTGATCGGATCGTTTTCTTTTCATGGAGGGGAATCACGATTGATCACATTCGGCGGCAACAGTTCAGTCCGTTATCAGTCGTCCATTGCGATTTGCAATTCGTCTTCAGAGATTCCGTGATGATCCATTCGAACCTTGTTGGATTTGCCTGGTGAGATCATCACGCATCCATACTCGGAATTCGATTTGCAGAATTCAACGGCCTTGTCCGCCCCCATCACATAAAAAGCTGTGGCTAATGCGTCAGCTTCGGCTGCAGTTGGCGCTATGGCAGTCGCTGAAAAAACACCTTCACATGGCTGGCCACTTCGTGGATCAATAATGTGACCATATCGTTTGCCCTTGTGATAAAAAGACTGCCGACCGGTTCCACTGGTTCCGATTGCCCGATCGGTTAGGCAAATCTCAGCGATTCGATTTTCGACTTGGGTGGGATGTCTGAGGCCGACTTTCCACGGTTCTGATGAGACAACGGCGTCGATTGGTTTTTGCGTGGAGGCCGCTTCGCTATTGAGATTTTCCTTTGTTGGGGCGTCTTGTACTGTCGAACGATCTTCAATAGCGGTTGGTTTCGATGATTTTCTTGACCAACGATTTCCTCTTGCAAGAACGCTGCTTTGTCCACCGTGAATCAAAAAATGTTCGATTCCGTGCTCGGTCATGAATTGCGCTGCGCGGTCAATCGCATGCCCTTTTCCGATTCCGCCAAGGTTCAGCTCGAGATCTCTTTGGCGGAATGCGATCGTTTCATTTTGGTCATCAAAAATCAAATGTTGTGACCCGACGCCATTCAGTAAAGCAGCAATTTCTCGTTCGTCGGGAACGCGACCCTGCTGTCTAAAAAAGCCCCATCCTTTGGTTAACAAACCAGAGGTCATGTCGAAAGCGCGATCGGTCAGTTCGAAAAGTTCATGCCCTTTTTTTAAGAGTTGATAAATCCGAGACTCAATTCGAACCGGTTCGCTCGCGGCGGTTTCGTTCAGATAGGTCATCGGGCTGCTTCGATAAACCGTCATTTGGTTTTCAAGCTGCTCAACCAGTTCCAACGCTTCGATCGCAACTTCTGCAATCGCGTCGCCATTCTCGGGTGTGAAATAGATTTGGAATGTGCATGCCATCGCTCTCTTGGAAACGTACAGCAAACATGAGTCTTCTAATTCATCGACCGATTCGAACGTTGGCGTTGGAACCTGAATTTCGGCCTCCCCCGCTTCTTCACGAAATGACTTGATCGCTTTCAGTGGATTCAGGAAATCCCGACGCCCAGATGGTGATTTGCTCATTGATTTTTCGGCTCCATAAAATTTACCAATCAACAACGGCAATTCGCTTTATTCTTCAACTGCAAAATCGCTTGCCAATGCAATCCAATCCACGGTTTCAGACAGCTTTTCACCACGAAACGGCACACTGCCAAGGATTGGGACCAATGCTCGTTTGGCGATTTCATCGCGATTGGTCGAGACGCTCTCGTCACCGTCGCACGCCCTCGCGTCATTGATAATGATTCCGGCGATGTCCAGTCCCTCGCGGAAAGTCGATGCCGTGATCAATGTTTGCATCGCCTGGTTGATGCAGCCTAAAACATTTGGGACGACAATTACCAATGGATAACCGAAATCGTACGCTAAATCCGCAAAGTACTCGTCGTCGCTGATCGGCGACATCAATCCCCCTGCACCTTCAACGATCACGATGTCGCAGTTTCCGGTCCATCGCTCAATTCCCGTCCGCAACAAATCGCTATCAACCGATTTTCCTTCTGCTTTGGCGGCTAAATGCGGGGCCATTGGAGCCTCAAATCTTTGGGGGCAAACATCCGCCAGCTTCAATGGGCGACCGGCACTTTCCCATAACGCCACGGCGTCGGGTGAGTAAACCTGATCTCCTTCGCGAATGCAATCGCTGGCAATGGGCTTGTAGACGCCTACCGAATTCCCCGCCGCAGCGATTGAACGAGCAATAATCGCGGAAACATACGTCTTTCCGACTTCCGTATCCGTCCCCGTAACAAAAAGGCCGCGTTCCGGTTTTCGTAGCATGTGAACTCGATAGAATTTTGGGAGTAAATGGTTAACTGAAAGTTTGGAATGAATTCTATGCCCGGAAAACGAGTTGTCACAGTCGGCATTGTCCAGATGATATGTGTGGATGACCGAAAATTGAATTTTGAAAAGGCTGAACAGCTGATTTCAGAATGTGCAAAACAGGGTGCGAAGTTGGTTTGCTTGCAAGAGCTCTCATACGATCTCTATTTTTGTCAAGAAGAGGATTATGACAAATTCAATCTAGCTGAATCCATGGATGGATCGATCCATGACTTTTCCTCTGAAATGGCCAGAAAATACAATCTTGTATTGCTTGCCGGGATTTTTGAACGGCGTGCACCCGGCGTCTTTCACAATTCGTTTTTGATCTTTGAAAACGATGGGACGAGAGTTGGTGTCTATCGGAAGGCTCATATTCCGGACGATCCAAGTTATTACGAAAAGTTTTTTTTCACGCCGGGTGATGATCCATTCCCTGTGTTCGAAACGTCTGCAGGCCGGGTTGGTGTTTGCATTTGCTGGGATCAATGGTATCCCGAGGCCTCTCGCTTAACGGCAATGAAGGGTGCAGAAATGATCTTTTATCCGACGGCCATCGGGTGGCTAGCTGAAGACAAAACCGATTTCGGGGCGAGTCAGAAGAGTGCGTGGCAAACTATGATGCGAAGTCACTCGATCGCCAACGGGATTTATGTGCTTGCCCCGAACCGGTGCGGCACGGAATCAAAAATCGAATTTTGGGGATCGTCTTTTATTTCCGATCCATACGGAAATATACTACAGGAAGCCAATGTTGAATCGGATGAGGTGATCGTTCAAGAATTAGATCTTTCATTAATCGAGTCGGCGAGGACTCACTGGCCGTTTTTTCGAGATCGTCGCATCGATCTTTACGGAGATCTAACGAAACGTTGGCGAGAAGATATCGAGCAACCGTCAGGTTCCCAGAACCCAATCGTTCCCGAATCAACGGGCTTTCCACGCCGTTGATGCACGTTTGAGTATGAACGGTTTGAGTATGAACGGTTTGAGTCTTTCCTTTTGTGGAAGGGTTAAAATCATTTGGGGTGTTTTTCAGCCCGATCGTCGATTCACCTGCTGCGAAACGGAAAGTATGCGATGGGAAAGCTGGTCTCAAAAGAACGGACCAAGGCCTACATCAACGGCCAATACGCTTATTTATTCCACTTTGAATACGAAACAAAGTCCGGCGAAAAGCAGAAAACGATTGCCAAAACGCATTTAACTCACACGCTAGAGGAGGATGCCCGCCAGCCGCTTCTTTATGACGCAATAGCAAAGTCGTGCACTAGCAAAGTCGTTCCCTGGAAAAATCGTACAACGGTACGAGACCACTTGTAGGCGGTCCCAAGATCGGCCAAATCGTAAATGGCTGGAATGGTGTTACGCGTCTCTGCCGATTGCTGCCAGCTCTTACGATTGTCGGGCAAGGTCTCTGTTTTTAGTCCTTGTTTCTCAAGTAACGAATTTGCGATGAGTACTCGCGAGTGAATTGCCCCAATGGGCAATTCAGGTTGGGACGGCGTCGATCATGGTTAAGGTTGCTCTCGTCAATCGGCAACGACGGCAGCCTTTTCTGTTTGCGCCGACATCAAAAGCCGTGTTACCAATTCGTATCCGCCGAAGAAAACAAAGCAGAAAAAGAAATCACCGGCCAATGTGTAACGAAAGAATGGTATCGCCGCGACATAACAATCCACAAAGCCAGCCATCGTTGGTGGATAGTAACTTAAATAGAATGTGAAGTTCGTCACGAAGAAGAACAACAACGCTCCGCTGAACGAAAAAGTGAAAGCACGCGGAGCCGACAAATCGCCCCTGCGATTGTTCAAAAACCATCGCCCCAGCAATGTTGGCAAAATAAAGCAGACATAAACCGATATCATCACCCAAACGTTTTCGTAACCTCCCAATTGAAGATTAGAAATCGTTATGACGCTGACAGGCACCATCGCGGCAATGAGGTAAGAGCGAAAGAAAAATCCAGCAAAGAGCGCCAATGCGCCAACGGGTGCGAAATTCGGAATGTCGCGGCAAAGCAAGCGTAGTGAAACACCCGCAAAAACCAAAAGGAAAAAGCAAGAGATTTTCAGTCGATTGTTCATTCGATAGTTTTTGTTGTTAAATAAGTATGTCGGCAGCGTGGTTTTTTGGAAAAAGCGTCCCCATGTTTACTTGCCACTAGGACGGTATTTGCCGAAAGTCCAATTGACTTTAGCGCCGGCCGACAATTTCGTCACGCCAAAACTTTTCTTTCCAAGCTTTGAATTTACACGAAAGATCCAGTTATCGCCTCCCGAACCTGCATTTTTGACGCCACCAATTTCAGTTAAAAATGCCGTAATGCCCTTGCCGCGGTGTTTGAAACGTATTTTTTTCTCTTTTTGTAACTGCGTCATCAATGAAAGGACCGTCATTCCATCTTTCCATTGAATCTTTTTCAGTTCAATGTCCTCGCCGTTGCCATTGAACCGAATCGCAATTTCAACAGTGTTCGACTTGACTTCCTGTTTCAAATCGTCGGCACGTAATTTCGAACTATGGTTCGCGTTTGCGTGAAATGTGAGCAAAACAGCCGCCGCAGCTATTCCCATCGCGATCGCTCGTGAAAAGGACTGTTTGGCTTTCATCCAGGTATTGAGTTGAATCATCTATCTCAGGTTCGTTTATTTGAGTTTGTTAAGCATGTCAGGAATTTCTGATTGACTGGGATCCAAATCGAGCGAACGCTGTAGATGTTCTCGGGCTTGGGCCGCATGTTTGGCGTTTTCGGGGCGATCATCGGATACCGTTTGGCCCTCTCGATATAGACGGGCCTGCAAACTTCCGAGCATAAAGTGGATTTCGGCGGAATCTTCTCGAATCGTAAGGCATTTTTCATAGGTATCGACCGCCCTTTGATTTTCTTGCGCCATTTCCAGCGTAACCGCCAAATTAAGATAGGCTCGGAGATTTCCAGGGAAGATGTCAATTGCTTTTTCAAACGACACAATCGCCTCGGGCAATTTTTGAGACGTCCGTTGTGCAATTCCCAAATTCAAATACGCATCATCGTAATCAGGCTTGATTGAAATCGCTTTTTTAAAGGTCTCTGCGGCGGAATCAAATTCCTTTTGTTGAATGAAAACCAAACCTAACAAATAGCGAAGGACCGGCGAATTAGGATGAAGCGTTATCGCATTCATTAAGATCTTTTTCGCTTCAGTAAATTGCTTGACCTGCAACAACGTTTGACCAAGAAAACCATGCCAGTTTGGTTCTTGCGGTTCCTCATCGACTGCTTCGCGTAGAATTTGAATTCGTCGATGGATTTGACTTGGCGGCAGCTGCATCGCATCCCGGACCAAGATGTTGACGTCTCTTCTCAAACTTTGGACATCTTCAAAAACGGGATCAAACCAAGGATCATTTCCAATTCCTGGTTGCTCCGCTTTCTCCGCAAACTCATTTGCCTTGGAAGCTTGCCCCAAGCGAAAATATAACTGGGAAGCCAATCGCAATGCTTCCAGGCGTTGCGGTTGAGTCAGCATCACGATCTGTAATTTTTCAAGGCTTTCCTCAGCTTTGTTTTCTGCCAATAGAATTCGCGCCAAAAGCATATTTGCGCGAGGTGAGTCAGTCGCTGTGCTCAACACGCGTTCAGTTGTTGCTTTTGCCAATTCAAACTGAGAGTCTTCAAAATAAAGTTCGGCTAATCGACATTGTAAATCGGTATTGCCAGCCGCGTGTTCTAAAGATTCTTTCACCAGTTCAATGGATTGTTTCGTGTCGGGCGGATTAATGGCCAGCATCATGCTGTAGGGCCATTGAAAGTTGGTCGGTTCAAGCTCTTTGGCGACCGCAAAACATTGTCGAGCTTCATCATGCAAGTAGTGCGCGAGGTATGCTCGCCCCAATAGTCCCCATCCGGAAGCGTCATCCGGTCGAATTCGAACGGATTCCTCACATGATTCAATCGTTTTTTTGGCTCGATTGGATAACGTTGCAAGGCTTGGAGACGGTAATCGATCAAGCCATTTTCCAGATGCGTTTCCTGATGAGACATAGGTGAAATAGACCGATAATCCAACAACCATTAGCAAAACGACGGCGACGGTCACAGACGCTGCCGTTATTCCGCTACGGTTTTTCGTTGTTGTTTTTATCATGCGATTTCATTTTGAATAGAAGATACAGAACAGGACTGACTCCGTTGTTAGCGTGCGGCCCACTGCTCAAGCAATTGAAATTGTCGAACGAAATTGTTCTCTTCGATTCCATGGGGACTTTTGAAGAAACTGCAAAGGTCCGTCAAAAGGCCAACTTCGCCGCGGCGGCTTGCCATTTCCGTAAATCGTACGAGATCCAGAACTAGCGGAGCGGCAAGTATCGAATCACTACCCTGCCATGTGAATTGCATGGTCATCGGCGTGGAAAGAAACCCTTGGAAATGAATGTGATCCCAAGCTGTTTTCCAATCGCCCAAACTCTTGATGTACTCGATGCTTACGAGTGTTTGCGGATCGTAACCCAGAATCTGACCGAGCAACCGATCCTTGCTGACCACTTTTGTTTGTTTGTTTTCTGGATCGTCCAAGACTTTGCCGTCCAGGTTTCCAAAAATATTGTGTCCGACCCAGCTCATTACGTTCAAGTTGCGATGCTGAAACATCGGTGCTAAAGAGCTCTTCAACAGCGTCTCCCCAGTCTTGCCATCGTGCCCCATGTGGCAAGTGCCATGAGCTTCTGCCAATTCACAAATTGCATTGGGTGCCGTACCCAACGAAGGCGTAAAATTCAAAAATGGCATCCCCAGTTGTAAGGCTGCGATACCGTAAATCGAACTGGCAGCGAGTATACAGTCTTCA
>Ga0115566_10005038_pt1 | contig 10437 bp, 7 predicted proteins | sample COGITO_mtgs_1204_3_FD_87173 | JGI IMG/M metagenome (GOLD analysis project Ga0115566, IMG submission 87173) | Pelagic marine microbial communities from North Sea - COGITO_mtgs_120405 | ecosystem: Environmental > Aquatic > Marine > Epipelagic | place: Germany:Helgoland, sampling site Kabeltonne...
GAGCTTGTCGCAGCCCATTAGGCTTGGGGCAGGTTGGTGAAACACACCCTCTCGTTATGGTAGGTTACTATAGTGAAAATTCCTAAAAAAGGTACATCTTTAAGGCGAGATTGCGTCCCTTTCTGCGGTGTAACTCTGTGAATTAAGGCCAAATAAAGACTTTAGGCTTTTGAGAATATTTAATATTATTTAGTTACAAATGCGTACACTTATCTTACAGCAATAATTATTGCTCACAGTAAAAAAGAGGTAACAGGAATTATAGTTACGGTTGTTTGGTCTTAGTATGTATTTTGTAATGCCTTTGGCAAAGCATAGGGGTTTTCTAGGCGCTTTACGTGTCTGTGAGAGCTGTTTTTAAAGGGTGTGATTTGATGTTATGTAAGAAGGTGCGCGCCTATAGGGGCACCCTCTGCAATCATTTAACCGCGCATTCTTGTGCCATCGGCGTCAAATAACGGGGTGGTGAGCCTGCGCGCCGCACATTTTTCGCCTAATACTTCAATTTCAAAGGCGCCGCTTGTCTCGGCTAGATCGGCTGGCAAAAAGCCGATGGCAATTGATTTTTTCGCAAAATGGGAGTAGCCACCAGATGTGCAATATCCCACCACCTTATCGGCACTGAAAATAGGCTCCCATGCCACGACATCTGCATCTTTGGCCACGACCTCAAAGGCGCAGAGGCGTCGTTTTAGCCCAAGTTCACGCTCGCCCATCGCGGCGGCTTTGCCTATCCAATCACTGGGCTTGTTATAGCGGATAAAACGGTCAAGACCGGTTTCCAATGGCGTATAATCAGGCGTGAATTCGCGCCCCCAAGAGCCAAAGAACTTATCGAGCCGGAGCGACATCATAGCGCGCATCCCAAAGGGCCGCAGGCCCAGATCCTCGCCAGCTTTGTCTAGCACATCCCACAAATGGCGCACCGACATATGGTCGCAGTAAATTTCAAAACCCAAATCGCCCGTATAGCTGACGCGTTGCACCAGACATTTGGCCATGCCAACGGTCATTGGACGCACATCCATAAATTTAAATGCCTGCGCCGAGACGTCGGCCAGCGTCACACGCTCTAACAGTTGGCGCGCATTAGGCCCTGCGATCTGAAAGCCTGTGCGCTGATCCGAAATATTCTCGACACAAATGCCATCTTCTATATTCTGTTTAAACCAACGGCTGTGCCAGGCCTGCGCGCCGTAGCTGGCGGTCAGTTGGAACTCTTGCTCGGACAGGCACGAGACGGTGAAATCACCTATCAGCTTGCCTTGATGCGACAGCATCGGCGTCAAAGACAGGCGTCTCTCCGCAGGGATAAGCCCTGCCATGATCCGGTCGAGCCAAGCCCGTGCTTTGGGTCCTGTGACCCGGTATTTACCGAAATTCTGCACCTCATTAATCCCAACATCGTCGCGCACGGCCATCACCTCTTGTCGGGTGGCCTCAAACGCGTTTGAGCGGCGAAAGCTTGGCGTTTCATAAAGCGGTTCATCCGGCAAAGCGTGGTAATTGACCACCTCTAGTCCATATTGCTGACCCCAAACCGCGCGCTTCGCGTTGAAAACATCATACATGGGGGTGGTCCGAAAGGGCCGGCCGGCCGGCTTTTCCTCATTAGGAAAGGCCACGCTAAAGCGGGTTTGGTAATTCTCGATGACTTTGGGCAGGCTATAACCCGGGGTCGTCCAATCTCCAAAGCGCGCAACATCAAAGCCGCGCGGATCGCGTTCAACTTCGCCTTCAATCATCCACTGTGCCAGCGCAAGACCCATGCCCCCCCCTTGGCTAAAGCCCGCCATCACTGCACAAGCGGACCAATAGTTGCGCAAGCCCGGCACTGGTCCCATCAACGGGTTTCCATCAGGCGCAAAGGTAAACGGGCCATGGATCACACGTTTTATTCCTGCCCGCTCAAGCGCGGGAAAGCGACGGTAGGCAAACTCAACCGAATCTGCAATTTTGTCGAATTCTTCTGTGAACAGCTCTTGGCCAAAGGTCCAGGGCGTGCCCTCAATTGCCCATGCTTTACAGGACTTTTCGTAAAAACCAATGCAAAACCCACGGCCTTCTTGGCGCAAATAGCTTTCGCCGCCCGGATCCATAACATGGGGAAATTCTTTGGATCTGGTAACTAGCTCGGGAATATCATCAGTGACCAAATATTGATGCGCCATTGGGAAAAGCGGCAGATAGACACCCGCCATCGCACCCACTTCGCGCGCCCAAAGCCCTGCAGCATTGACCAGATGTTCGGCAATGACCGGACCCTTGTCCGTCACTACTTCCCAAGAGCCATCATGGCGCGGGTTTGTTTCTAAAACCCGCGTATGAGTGACAATTTCAGCCCCTCCCATGCGCGCAGCCTTAGCATAGGCGTGGGTGGTGCCCGACGGGTCAAGATGTCCATCTAGCGGATCATAGAGTGCGCCTAAAATTCCTTTTGTATTTACCAGACCGTCGGTCATCTGATCCACTTCAGCTGGGGTCAAGATGTCCGTATCCAGGCCCATATAGCGATGTTTCGCACGCTCTGCCTTGAGCATATCAAAACGATCTTGATTGTCAGCAAGGGTTAGGCCGCCCACATGGTGCAAACCACAAGACATGCCTGTTAGGGCCTCAAGTTCTTTGTAAAGACGGATAGTATACCCTTGCAAGGCGGCCATATTAGTGTCGCCGTTCAGAGTGTGAAAACCGCCCGCGGCATGCCATGTTGAGCCGCTGGTCAGCTCAGACCGCTCAATCAACATGACATCAGGCCAGCCTAATTTCGTCAGGTGATAAAGGACCGAACAGCCAACCACACCCCCACCAATGACCACAACCCTCGCATGAGATTTCACGATAATACTCCTTTGTTTGGCGAGATATTGCCGCGACAGGTGTTTGTAATCATATAATTTTGCGACAAAATATGTCGCAAACTGTCGGGTGTTTTGTTGTGGTGGTGATCTTGCTATTTCTCGGGGATCAAGCCCTTGGGGCTAAAGCGTAGGACAAGCAGCAAAATCACGCCTAAGGTGAGAAGTCGGGTATGGGCGGCGGCATCTTGCAGATGGTCTTTAAGCGGTCCATCTATCATCTGACCTGTCAGCGCCATCATTATATTTGGCCCGAGGCTTTCTACTATCAACCACAGCCAACCGATCAAAAGTCCGCCCAAAAGCGCCCCCCAATTATTACCAGAGCCGCCTACAATCACCATCACCCAAACTAAAAATGTGTATCGCAGAGGATTATAGGTGCCAGGGGTCAATTGCCCATCCATCGTGGTCATCATCGCACCCGCAACCCCCACCACGGCCGAACCGATGACGAAGATTTGTAAATGGCGGCCCGTGACATTTTTACCCATGGCTGAGGCCGACACCTCATTATCACGAATAGCGCGGATCATGCGCCCCCAAGGCGAATTAAGCGCGCGCTCGGACAAAAAGATCACCAGCGTCAAAACCGCAACAAACAGGCCCGCATAACAAAGTTTAACAATAATCGACGATCCTATCACAGGATCAAATCCCAAACGATCTGCCCAAGTAAGGAACAAAGGATCCGCTTGGAAATCAACCTCATATGGCACGGGGCGGGGGAGCGATATCACGTTTTTTACGCCCCGTGCCAGCCAATCTTCGTTTTTCATAACCGAGATGATAATTTCGGCAATCCCTAAGGTGGCAATCGCCAAATAGTCAGAGCGTAAGCCCAAAGCCGTTTTGGCAATGGCCCAAGCCACCACCGCCGCCAAAATACCGCCCGCAGGCCAAGCCACTAGCGTGGGCAGCCCAAGCCCGCCCAGATTGCCCGAGGTGGCGGGGTTTACCGACTCGACCAAGGCCACGGGCCCGTCAAAGGCGGCACGAAAGAGGAAAAAGCCACCCCCCAAAATCACAATCATCGCCCAAGTGCGTTTGCGTCCTGCCGGCAGTTTTTTATAGGCTATGATAGACAGACTGATGATGGAAACACCCAAAATCAAAGCGGCTAAAACACCCGGCCCGCCAGCGCGCCAAGCATCGGGAACCGGCTCGGATGAGACAAGTACAACCGCCAGTCCCCCAAGCGCTACAAAGCCCATGATGCCCGTGTTAAAAAGCCCCGCGAAGCCCCATTGCATATTGACGCCCATCGCCATGATAGCGGCCAATAAAGCGGTATTTAAGATGCTGAGTGACAAGTTCCAGCTTTGTAACTGCCCCGTCAGAATGAACATAAGGGCAAGGCCCGCGAAAAGTGCGACGGATCTTAAATTCATACTGATTTTCCCTTAAATAATCCGGTAGGCATGAACAAAAGCACCAAGATTAAAATCGAAAAACTGACCGCAAACTTATAATCCGTTGACATAAGCTGCAAAAGCCCATCAGGGGCCCAGCTGTCGGGTAACGCATAGGTGGCGACTTTTTTCCACGCATAGGTGACCATCACTTCGCTAAAGGCAATGATGAAACCGCCTGCGATTGCACCCAAAGGATTGCCAAGCCCACCCACAATGGCCGAAGCAAAAATAGGTAACAAAAGTTGAAAATAAGTGAAGGGTTTAAATGATTTATCTAGCCCATAAAGCACGCCCGCAACCGTGGCCAAAGTGGCAGCAAGTATCCAGGTGACTTGCACTACCCGCTCGGGGTTGATGCCTGACAGAAGAGCCAAATCCTCATTATCAGAAAAGGCGCGCATCGATTTTCCAGTGCGTGTGCGGTTTAAAAACCAAAACATCGCCGCCACAACCAAAATGGCCACCACAACGGTGATCACTTGGGTGGTTTTTATGGCCAGCCCCTCGTCCAAACCCGTGAGGGTTTTGAAATCACGCGCTGTAATCAAAAACCGTTCTCCATCTTCAAAATTGCGGTTTTCAACTCCAATGATAAAGCGCGTGAGCCCGTTCATCACAAACATCACCCCAACCGAGACTATAACCAGAATAGTCGAAACAGACTTTTTCTTGCGATAAAATTGGTAAACCACACGGTCGGTGCCCAAAACAAACAAAGCCGTGAATAAGATGCCAAAGGGCATCGCCAATAGGGCGGTGGGCAAGGGGCCAAAATGCAATCCCATCGACTGGAACCACCATGTAAAAAGAATGGTCACCATCGTGCCAAAGGCCATCGTGTCGCCATGGGCAAAGTTGGAAAAGCGCAAAATGCCGTAAACCAAAGTTACACCCAAGGCCCCAAGCGAAAGTTGCGCTCCGTAGGTCAGCCCTGGCACAAAAACAAAATTCAAAAAGACAATCAGCGCGTTTAACTGGTCCATCTTAACCCCCCAAGAAGGAACGACGCACGTCGTCATCCGCCATCAATGCTGCACCCGTATCGGTAAACCGGTTTGCCCCTTGCACCAAAACATAGCCCTTATCGGCAATATTGAGCGCTTGGCGGGCATTTTGTTCGACCATCAAAATTGAAATTCCCGAGCGGGCAATTTCAATAATACGATCAAATAGTTCATCCATCACAATAGGGCTAACACCTGCGGTCGGCTCGTCCAGCATCAATACCGACGGTTCGGTCATCAGGGCACGACCAACGGCCACCTGTTGGCGCTGCCCACCCGAAAGTTCACCCGCAGGCTGATAGCGTTTTTGGCGTAAAATCGGAAACAGATCATAGACTTGGTTTAACGTGCCGTTGATATCATCACGGCGCAAAAAAGCGCCCATTTCTAAATTCTCTTCCACAGTCATCGAGGTGAAAATATTATGCGTTTGCGGCACAAAGCCCATGCCTTTTGACACACGGTCTTGCGGGCTGAGTTTGGTGATATCTTCGCCTTTCAGCCGCACCGAGCCGCCGCGTAGGCTCAGCATCCCAAAAATAGCTTTCATCGCAGTTGATTTCCCCGCGCCATTCGGACCCACAATTACAGCAATTTCACCTTTTTCTACTGCAATGGTGCAGGCGTTCAAAATATCACTAGAGCCGTAGCCACCCGTCATCGTGTCGCCGATCAAAAACGGTTCAGCCATTATGTGCCACCTTATTCTTTAGCCCCGTGCCCAAATAGGCTTCAATTACACGGTCATTATTCTTCAACTCGTCCACGGTGCCTTGAGCCAAAACCCGCCCCTCGGCCATACAAATGACGGGGTCGCAGAGGCGAGCGATAAAGTCCATGTCATGCTCAATTACGCAAAAAGTATAACCTTTTTCTCGGTTTAGGCGCAAAATAGCATCTGCAATTGTGTTCAAAAGCGTGCGGTTTACGCCTGCGCCCACCTCATCGAGAAAAACGATTTTGGCATCAACCATCATGGTGCGACCAAGCTCAAGAAGCTTTTTTTGACCGCCCGAAATATGCTCCGCACGTTGATCTGCCAGATGCGAAATGGTTAAAAACGCCAGCACTTCATCAGCTTTGGCGCTCAACGCTTCTTCTTGGGCTTTGATTGCCTTGCGGTTGAAGCAGGCGTTAAGCAGGTTTTCACCGCTTTGTGCGCCAGCGACCATCATCAGGTTTTCGCGCACAGTTAAAGAGCCAAACTCATGGGCGATTTGAAATGTGCGCAGCAGGCCTTTTTTAAAAAGTTCATGCGGGGCAAGGCCGGTGATTTCTTCACCGTCCATGAGGACACGACCGGAGGTTGATTTAAGATTTCCAGCTATAACGTTGAAAAGAGTTGTTTTTCCTGCGCCATTTGGACCGATCAATCCAGTTATAGACCCCGTTTCAATCTTTAAACTTGCCCCGTCAACAGCATGAAAACCGCCAAAATGTTTGTGCAGATCTTCAACAACAATCATAAAATTCTCCAAGCATCTTTGGTCTCTGCGTAAAACAACGGCCCGAGTTTCCCCGAGCCGTTGTTTTTTATTTTGCGTTGATTAACGGAAGCGAACAGTTTCGATTTTACCGCCTTTTATTTCGATCTCGCGGTAGTTGCCTGCAGATTCGCCAGGGCCGATCAGGTCAACAGCCGTTGCGCCAACATAGTCGATGTCGGTGCCAGCTGCGATAAGATCTAAAGCTTTGCCAAGCTCGCCTGGGAAAATCTCAACTCCGGGAGCGTTTGCTATATCCATGACTTTTCCAGCCCAGTCTTTTGAGACTGTTGAGTTGGCTGCGGCCATAGACAACATGATCAAAGCTGCTGCATCATATGATTCTGGTGCAAATGCACCTGTGCCGTCAAAGCCAGCACTTGTTGCAAGAGCTTGGAACATTTCAGCGCCCTGGCTGTCAGTGCCTGGATATTGACCAAACGAACCTTCAAGGCCTGCGCCGATCGTATCAACCAACGATTGACCAACCATACCATCTGGTAAAACGAATGTTTCAAAAGCACCTGAATCAAGTGACGATTGAATGATTGCACGGCCTGCGCCGGCTTCGTAGCCCGCAACAACAAGAATGTCGCCACCAGCCGCTGCTAAAGATGCAACTTCGGAAGAATAGTCGGCTTTATCTTCGTCGTGCGATGTTGAAATTGTAATCGTACCACCAGCAGCCTCGAAGGCGGCTTGGAAGGCGTCAGCTAAACCTTTACCATAATCGTTGTTTGTATAGGTTAATGCTGCATTTTTAATACCCCGATCCATAAGAACCTCGGTCATAACAACACCTTGTCGCGCGTCAGATGGAGCCGTACGGAAGAACAGGCCATCATCTTCTGCAGTTGATAAAGCTGGTGAAGTTGCTGAAGGCGAGATCATCGCAATACCGTTCGGACGCGCAACATTTTGCAAGATAGCACCTGTAACGCCGGAACAGTCAGCGCCCATAATAGCAGAGACTTTGTCCGAGGTAACTAAACGCTCAGCCGCTGATGTCGCAGCCGCTGCGTCAACACATGTAGAATCGCCGCGGACAGAGGTAACCGTCGCGCCCCCCATTAATTTGCCAGAGGCTGTTACTTCAGCCATAGCCAACTCAGCGCCTGCGCCCATTGCTGGTGTGATTGATTCAAGTGGCCCTGTGAAACCAAGTAAGACACCAATTTTCACTTCTTCAGCAATTGCAGCGCCAGAAAAAGCGTAAATTGCAGTAGTTACCATTAATAATTTTTTCATTTTCAGCTCCCATATTTTAGTTAAAGTTTTACGAAAAGATGAAGGTTTTTACTTCATTCTTTCAGTTATCGTAAAGTAAAAATAATGTTTGATCAAATTTAAAGATGTTAATCCGATATGAAGATATTTTGGTTTCATTTTTGTACGCTTAGAATTATCAGTTCAAATCTAAAAAAAAGCTGTTTAGCCAATTTCTACTAATATTTACTACTAATAAAAAAGGAATATTTCCTGATTTTAATAGAATTTTAAGGCTTAAAAATTTATATTATGATTGTCGGATAGTGGTTGAGTAGAACTAAAAATATTTAGTTATTTTCACTTAAGTTATGAAAGATTAGTCGATAACTTTTTTTAATATAGATAGATTTCAGTTTCTGAATCTATATTACGCACTTTTTCAACTTCGTACGTCAACGGATGCCTGAAGGCTGTAGAATCAGATGGTTTTTTTTGAAGTTATATTGATAGTTTTCCAAAGCTAGTCGTGCCTTGTGAGCCACGTTCGCGGTATGGGGTGGTGTTATAGTGTGAGCGGTAGCATTTTGAGAAATGCGAAGGGCTAGCAAAACCGCAAGCGAGTGCTACATTAATGACGCTCATATCCGTTTGCATTAATAAATTACGGGCTTTTGACAGGCGCAGCTCCATATAATAGCGTTTGGGTGAACGGTTCAGATAACGACGAAACAAACGCTCAAGCTGGCGCGTTGACATACCCACAATATCGGCTAATTCGGCAGGACTTATAGGGTCTTCGATGTTTTTTTCCATTAGTAAGATCACTTGGCTTAATTTTGGATGGCGTACCCCAATGCGGGTCGGAATAGATAGGCGCTGCACGTCTTGGTCGGTTCTGATAGATGAATAGATCAAAAGATCGGCCACATTATTTGCCAAATCATTACCGTGATCCGTAGCAATTAACTTAAGCATCAAATCTAACGAGGCAGTGCCCCCCGCTGTGGTAATACGATTGCCATCAATCACAAAAACGGATTTTGTAAGATTAACGTCTTCAAACTCTTCAAAAAAGCCGTCTTGATTTTCCCAATGTATTGTCGCTTTTTTACCCGAAAGAAGGCCCGCCTTAGCCAAGCAATGCGCACCTGTGCAAAGCCCGCCTATAGTTATGCCGCGCCGTGCCTCTTTGCGCAGCCAAGCCAAAACACCTTTGGTTGAGGAGCGCTGCACATTAATGCCACCGCACACCATGATTACATCGTCTTTGCCCACATCTTCTAAGCCCATATCCAGCTTAAAACTTACACCATTCGAACAGGTGGCTATTTCGCCGCCTTCGCCCGCCAAAGTCCAAGTGTAAAGCGTACGTTCGGCAATGCGGTTAGCCAGCCTCAGCGGCTCAAGCGCGTTGGAAAAAGACATCATTGTAAATTCATTTAACAACAAAAACACAAACCGCTTTTGTGGTGCCTTTGGAATTGTGCGGGTGTCTTTCATTTCTGGTGAAATCATTTTGCGACCTATTTGTGCCGATTTTGGTACACCGATAAAGCTTTTTTCAGCGCTCACAAGGGGAATCTTCTGATTTGCCGCTTGGCAAGGGACTGACGTCGACCTATAAAATCCATACATTAAATAGGGATAATATCATGGCTCAAGCTTGGAAAAAATCGGACTGGCGGACGAAACCCAGGGTTCAGATGCCTGACTATCTCGATGGCGATTCCCTTAAAGCGGTTGAGGCCCAGTTGTCCAAATATCCTCCTTTGGTTTTTGCAGGTGAGGCGCGTCGCTTGAAGGACAAGCTGTCCATGGCCTCAATGGGGAAAGCTTTTTTGCTGCAAGGTGGGGATTGTGCCGAAAGTTTCGCCGAATTTAACGCAGATAACATTCGTGACACTTTCCGCGTTATGCTACAAATGGCGGTGGTTTTGACTTATGGGGCGAAAGTACCAGTAGTCAAAGTGGGACGAATGGCGGGGCAATTTGCCAAGCCACGTTCTGCCGCCACTGAGGTGGTGAATGGGATTGAACTGCCAAGCTACCGTGGCGACATCATTAATGGTTTTGATTTCACCGAAAGCGCACGGATGCCCGATCCGTCGCGTATGTTGCAAGCCTACACGCAAGCGGCGGCCTCACTAAACCTTTTGCGCGCCTTTTCGACGGGTGGTTTTGCCGACATTCACCGTGTGCATTCCTGGACTTTGGGCTTTGCAGAGCATGACAAGGCCGAACGTTACCGCGAAATATCTAATAGAATTTCAGATGCGTTAGACTTTATGTCAGCGGCGGGAGTTGATGGGGCGACTGCCTATCAATTGGCTCAGGTTGATTTTTACACTTCGCACGAGGCATTGTTACTTGAATATGAAGAAGCACTGTGTCGCGTTGACAGTATTTCTGGCAAACCCATCGCAGGGTCAGGCCATATGATTTGGATCGGCGATCGCACCCGCCAGCC
>Ga0115566_10005041_pt1 | contig 10433 bp, 6 predicted proteins | sample COGITO_mtgs_1204_3_FD_87173 | JGI IMG/M metagenome (GOLD analysis project Ga0115566, IMG submission 87173) | Pelagic marine microbial communities from North Sea - COGITO_mtgs_120405 | ecosystem: Environmental > Aquatic > Marine > Epipelagic | place: Germany:Helgoland, sampling site Kabeltonne...
CCTTGCTTGGGCTCCCCGGGAGGTGCAAACATGTTGGACGAAGACCCGCCTCCGAACGGGGTCGACGTTTCCTCCTCGGGGGGTGCGCTGCACGATGGCTCGTGCTTATCCTCGTCGGTCTCCTGCGTCGGGAAAGGGGGGGCGGGGTGAGTGCGGGGGCCGCGGGGAATTAATTTAATTACGGCACGCGCGATTGCGGGTGGTCGGATCGGCAGATGGGTCGTCCGGCGCACCTTTTGCTTGTTCCAGAACTTGCACTTGCGGCTGAGGTCCACCGGGAACAGCCTGAAGTACGTGGTGTTGGTCAGCTCCGCCAGTATCTCGTGCAACTGCTGCTCGTTCGCGGTCTCAACCTCCTCGACGTTGCACGCGGCGTCTCCCACCTCGCCCCTGACCTGCCAGGCGGGCGCGGCCAGGCTCCCGACCGCGGTCGCGGCCGGGATCAACTCCGACGCGACGCACATGACGAGGAGTGCGAGCGCGGTCCATCGCCAGCTCGGCACCCGCCGCGCCATAGTCTCCGTCGTCTCCGTCGCGGGCTCTCTCTCCTATGAAGCAGACAAAGATGATGATGAAGGTGGCAGAAACGAGACTCGGAACCGGCTGAACTCGTGGATCTGGGTCAAGTCACCTCCCGCGGAAATCGCGTGTCTCGTCCAATGAAAACGAACCACGAAGATGGATGAATTTCGCAGTCCTCGTTCACAACAGGAGCGCACCGGCAGACGGCGGACGGCTCCAGCGATTGTTCCCATCGAGATCCAAGGTGCGCACACGTCCCGCCCTCTCTTCCGACCTCGACGAACGCGCTCGTTCCGTCGGTCGCCCGGAGGTCTACCCTCCGTTCTCCGGGTCTTTTCAAATCTCCCGGGAGAATCTCGTCAACGCCACGTCAGTCCGCGACCTCCCGGATCCACGACTGTGCACCGCACACACGGGCGTTCGGGCACCTTCGGGGCCATCGCACGTGTCGTGATACCCCACAGACCACGAACGTCTCTCCAAACCCGCGTAATACGATTCGCGTCGCCCTCGACTCACCTCCGCGGCTTCGCTTCTCTCGCAGGATAAACAACGGCAAACTTAATTTCCAAACCTAAGCCACGATGAGGACCCACCGCGTGTGTCTCTTCCTCGCCGCGGTCATGCTGCTGCTCGTCGCCCTCCCCGGCGCGACCGCGGCTCGCATCGTCCCCTCAAACACCCTCCACCTCAAGCAGCTGCGCCACGCCGCCGCCGCCAAGATCACCGAGCTCAAAGCGGCGCTGGGTCACGAGGCGAAGTCGGAGGTTGAGTCCGTCCGAGACGTCTTCCACGAGTGGACTTTGAAGCACGGCAAGACGTACGATAGTGAAGAAGAGAAGGAGCTCCGCATGAGAATCTTCGCGGATAACCACGCGTTCGTCGCGAGGCACAACGCCGAGTACGAGAAGGGCGAGCACACGCACTTCGTCGGGCTGAACCACCTCGCCGATCTCACCAAGGATGAGTTCAAGCGGATGCTGGGCTACGACCGTACCCTCCGCGCACCCCGCGCCCCCGTCGACGCCTCTACCTGGGAGTACGCCGACGTGACCCCGCCCGAGACGATCGACTGGGTCGCCGAGGGAGCGGTGACCCCCGTCAAGAACCAGAAGCAGTGCGGCTCGTGCTGGGCGTTTTCCACCACCGGCGCCGTCGAGGGCGTCAACGCCATCAAGACCGGCAAGCTCATCTCCCTCAGCGAGGAGGAGCTCATCTCCTGCTCCAAGAACGGCAACATGGGATGCAACGGCGGGTTGATGGACAACGGGTTCGAGTGGATCGTCAACAACCGCGGCATCGACACCGAGGGTGAGTGGGAGTACGTCGCCAAGGTTGAGAAGTGCGGCTTCTTCCGCCGCCACCGCCGCGCCGTCGCCATCGACGGCTTCAAGGACGTCCCAACCAACGACGAGGACTCGCTCATGAAGGCTGTGTCCCAGCAGCCCGTGTCCGTGGCCATCGAGGCGGACCACCAGTCGTTCCAGCTGTACGCCGGCGGCGTGTACTCGGCCAAGGACTGCGGCACCGAGCTCGACCACGGCGTCCTCCTGGTTGGCTACGGCGTCGACCTGAGCTCCAAGAAGCACAAACACTTCTGGAAGATCAAGAACTCCTGGGGCGAGGCCTGGGGCGAGGATGGCTACATCCGCATCGCCAAGGGTGGCAACGGCCTCGAGGGCCAGTGCGGCGTCGCCATGCAGCCCTCCTACCCGACCAAGATGGGCACCACGCCCCTCGGCGAGCCCACCCTCTTCGAGAAGGGCGAGGAGCTCCTCGACAAGGGCATGGACTTCCTCCAGAAGTTCGCCGAGTTCAACGGCGGGGATTGATTTGTGAAGTGATTCTTTCGAACCGAGTTCGGTTGTAAAACTAGTGATCCGAAGCACCCACGTGTTGTAATGATGATCCGAAAATTGAAATAAGGTTACTAACAAGTGGATGCGAACTCGAGGTCGCACGCGGCTGTTTAGTGTCGCGCGAAAACTCACTCTCGGTTCCTGCCTCGGCGTGCTCACGCTTCCGTCTTGGCTTTCTTCTCCGCGAAGAATGCATCCTTGGCGCGGATAAACTTGTCGTCGTCCTCGGGTGCCCAGATCAAGTTTCCGTTGTCCAGCTGGATCTGGTACGGCGCGGTCACGCCGGGGGGCATGAAGTCGTCGCGGTACAGGTGCGCGGTGACCTTGCCGGCGACGAATCCGTCGCCGGTGCGGCACTCGACCGCGTCGCCGACGGCGAACCGAAGGGCGAGCTTCCTCTTCGCGATCAGCTCCGGGGTCTGGATGCACGCGAGGAACCCTTCTTTGAGCTCGTCATGGTCCAAGTTCTTGCCGATGAAGACGAACTTGGACTCGCGTTTCTCGTCGTCGGCCCACGGCGCGTCGAAGTTGCCGTTGAAGATCATGTGGACGGCCTGGAACATGAAACGCTCGTCGCAGTCTGCGACGTTCAGCACGCCCTTCATGCGGTACAGGTCCGTACCTCTGTTCACCAGGAGGTAGTTGACCCACCGCTGAAGCGCGTCGAGGTCGAGGGGCCTGTCCTCGACGACGCAGATGGAGGAGACGGTGTCGTCGTGCTCGTGCTCGTTTTCGGTGTTGAGGAACTCGGGGTCCATGTCCACCGTCTTCTTCAGGTCAAAGGCGTGGATGTCGAGGACGGAATCGACGGAGACGTTGGAGCGCTCGGCAGTGACGATGGGCGCGGAAGAGTTGATGGACTTGAGCCTGGCGGTGATGCGCTTCACGTCGGCTTCGTCGACGAGATCCATCTTGTTGAGAATCATTCGATCGGCGAAGGCGACCTGCTCGATCGCCTCGTTCTCGGCGCCCTCGGGCTTCTCCTCGTCCAGGTGCTGCTCGATGTGCTTGGCGTCAACGAGGGTGACGATACCGTCCAGGCGAAAGTGCTCCTGGACGCCGTCGTCGACGAAGAAGGTCTGTGCGACGGGCGCTGGGTCCGCCATTCCAGTGGTCTCGATAAGGATGCAGTCGAGTTTAAGGTTTCCGGCTGCGATGCGGCCGGAAAACTTGTTCAGCACCACGACCAGGTCCTGGCGCACGGTGCAGCAGATGCAGCCGTTCATCATCTCGACGATCTCCTCCTCGATCTGCGTCTTCGTGTTCTTGGCCATGAGCGCGTCGTCGATGCCGACGTCGCCGAACTCGTTCTCGATGATCGCGATCTTCTTGCCGTGGTTGCTGGTCAGGATGTGGTTCAACAGGGTGGTCTTTCCGCTGCCGAGGTAGCCGGTCAGGATGGTGACGGGCACTCGGGAATCCTTGCTTGTCGTCGTCATCGTTTCTTACGTGGGTTTCTTACGTCGAAGGGGGCGTGCGGGTGGGTTTGTCGGCGGGGTGCGTGCCGGGAAGATCTCACGACGCGTTACGAAAACCTAGAAAAAATTGGACTTTTATGAAAGCGCCCTCAGACGACAATTTTGGCTGTGTGATCAAATAGTCAGAGACCCCACTGCCGTGATAACTCACAAAACGCATTGCTTCAGACTCGAATGCTGTAGAACGAATTTCCGGCGCTCCTCACGGCCTCGAAAACGTCTTCCGAGGCACGAGCGACGCGCCGCCGTCCGATACGCACGTCCTGATGAACCTATTCCTCCTGGCTGGGTCGCACGCGGTGACGCGGGCGTGAACGTCGCCGCAGGAGCCGCACCGCGACGTGTTCATGAGGTTCGTGTTTCGCACCCGCGTCTCGCACGCCGCCGCGGTGTGCCCCCGTTCGCCGCAGTCGTCGCACGTGGCGCCCACCTCGTGACGAGCGACGGTGCTGTTGACGGCGAAGGCGTGGTAGTACCCGCGCTTGTTCCCGGAGAGGCTGTCGTGAAGATGGTGTTTGAGTTTGGAGGCACGGTGAGTCGACGGCGGGAGAGGCTCGTGGGACGGGATAAGTCATTGTCCAGGTTGGATGATTTTGCGTGTCCACGTCGACTTTGGAAAGGTATGGGGATCCAGGGTATGGCTTACCCGCGCACGGCGCTCGTCGAGTGGACGATCGGCTTGCAAAGGATACGAGTCACGGTAGACATCACGGTAGACATGCGCGTCTCGGATGTTCCAAAGTGTCTCATCAATCAGCACCTCGTGTTGGGTTTCAACGTTTGCGAGTTTTCACGATCACTTGGAAAAAATGCAACCTTCTTGTACTGATCTTGAGTCAATAGACCTCCAAATAAAGAGTGTGCTTATCTGAACGCGTTTTAGGGATTCTCATTGAAAATTGACCGTGGACCCTTGGTGTCCCTTGGTATAACTCATGCGCTTGTCTTCACCCTCGACACACGTGGCCGCCCCCGACCGTCTCGCCTCGTCCCGACGCCCGCCCACACGACTGCACGGCATATCGTCGCGACGATGGACCTCGCCGGACGTGACTTCCCCACCCTACGGGTCACCCCCGTCGACGCCGATGGGACGCGACTGAAATCCGGAAAGATCAACCTCGCCGACGAGCTCCTCGGGTCCCCAGCCGTGATTCACTTCTACGACAGTGGATGAGGCGGGTGCCGGCCGGTCGCCGAACAGATGCGGAAGTGGAGCGTCGCTCCCCCACACGACGTGGGGAACGCGCGCTTCGTCTGCATCTGCGTCGACCGTTCGGCACAACGCACCGCCAAAGAGTTCCAAAAGCTCTACTTTGACGGTGACAAAGTATTAAATACACTCATCGATTGCAACGAAGACTTTCCGACGTTCCAGGCGCAGCTCGGGTGCCAGGGACTGATCGTGCTGGACGCCAACGGGGTCTTCGCGACGTCCAAATCCCCGCCGTTCCTCCAGTTCAGAGGCCAAGCCTTTGAGTACGTCGAGAAACTCCTGCAGACACTAGCCGACGAAGAAGAATCGCACTTGGTTGACAAGGAGGGAGGATCATTGGAAGCGCAGGCGCCGACGAGGCCCCCGCCCGCGGTTGCCTGCTGCAACGGCAGCTGTGCGCGGGCTACTGATGACTCCGACGACGCAGCACCGCAGTCGTACGATCTGCCATCGACCGGCCACGGTGCGATGGACGCGGAGCACGCCGAGCTCACAGCCGCCATGATCGTAGCCACGAGCTCGGGCACCCTGGCGTCGGTCACCATGCTACACGAGATCTTCGCGGCACACGCCTCACACGAGGAGCGATTGATGCGCGACTCGGGGTTTGGTGAGTCGCACAACGCCGGGTTCTCGGCGCTGGAGTCCCACGCCAAGGACCACGCCGCCATCTGCGACACGGCGACACGTGCGATGAAAGAGGCCGACGTTGACGGAATCGTGCCAAAGACTTCGGTGCGCGTACTGTGCGCACGGATTGTGGAACACGCGAAGACGTACGATGCCCTGTACGATGGACGCCTGGCCGTGGAGACGTAAGTGGTGTATTTATACGCAGGTACACACGGGGGAGGATGCGACGGATGTATGATGCGTTGAAGTGACGTCGCACCGGGGAAAATCTTTGAACAGAGTCCCGGCGCGACCGATTGAATTCACAGCGCACGCACCAACGCTTCCATCCCCTTGATCCAAAGCACCCACACACTTGTAATGATGATCCTTTATCCTTTCAAAATTCAAATAACTAGTCTATGAGCGGCTATGAGGTCTAAGTGGTCGGCAGCGACGTGCACGGTCCTGTGACGGGAATGGGGAAGCGAGGTCAGGACGTGGTCGGGTCGTTCGATCGGGCCGAGCGCCGTGTCTCAGTCGGGAAAGCATCTGAAGGATCCATTGGAGTTAATTGTTATGGATTCATCGGACAAGGCCGCCAAGCACAAGTCTCACCAAAGGTGCGATGACGCGTATCGTCACGTGCTTTCCCGAGTCGAGTGAAAAAAATCCGTGTCGAGTCGAGGGTCAGTCCTATCGATCAAACATCAGTTGAAGGTTCTACGAACCGCCATCAAAATTAGCATGTTGATGTTCATCACTCCCAAGACTCTCGCGGGTCGTGCAAGTTGCCGTCGTGGGCACTCACCTTTCAGTCCTCCAGGAAATCCATGCGCTTGAGCATCTCGCCCTTGGCCATGTCGGCCGCCTTCTCCGCCTCCCTCTCGCGCTTGATCTCCTCGTTGCTCACCTCGGTGAGCCCGTCCGTCTCGATAGCCTCGTCGATCTCCCCCATAAGCACCACGTTCTCACCCCTCACGATGTATAGACCGAGGGGGATGTCGCTGTAGGAGGAACCCACGATGATGCGCTCCGCCGCGTTCTCCAGCACGATGTTGGCAAACTGATCGAACGAGCGAAGAAAGCCGATGATCTTGGACCCGTCCCTCAGCACCACGAGGATCTTCTTGTCGAGCTCCTCCACGAGCGACGCGACCGCGGAAACCTGCCAGGCGTCAACGGCGCCACCGGACATCTTTTGGTCGATGATAAGATCCAGGGACGGTCAGTCGTCGCCCGGAGTTGTGGAAAACCTAAATCCAACGGCACGGTGAGAACCAAAACTCGAGTTGGCAAAAAACGGAGGTGACAGAGGCACACGCGCCCGGCAGAGGCGGGCGTGATGCAGGAAGAGGACGACGAGTGGGGAGCGTTCGGGGGCGCCGCGGATCAGAGTATCACCGCGGAGCCCACGGATCCTCCCCGGGACGTCCCCACAACGCACGGTGACGGCGTCGAAGGGCCGAGCGTCACCCCCGTTGTTGGCGATCAGTCGGTGCAAGACGACGCCGACTTCGCCGACTTCGAGGCTGCCCCCGCGGCCCCGGCGGCGGTGGATGACGACGATGAGTTCGGGGACTTCGCCGAGCAGCCTCCCGAGCCCACGGCGGTGACCCAGCCGGGGCCGGGGCCGGTGGACGGAGGGGACGAGGACGAGTTTGGCGACTTTGCATCCTTCGACGAGGCACCCGCTCCCCCTTCCCCTCCTCCTCCCACGCCTCCGGTTTCCGTCGCGGTCGGTTCAGCCAGGGATCTAGCGGCGCTCCGAGGGGATGCTTTCACCGCCGGGTGCTCGGAAGCGCTCAGGGTCGCCTTCCCCCACGTCCCGGGGCGCGAGGAGGCCCACGTCGAGTACGAGGACATGAACGTCGATGCGGGGATGTCACTGAGGGACGCGGTGACTCGGGCGGCGGGGGCGCGCGGCGGCACGGAAGCGGGGTACGCGACGCTCATGGCGGCGTGTGTCGGGGGTGAGATGCGTGGCGTGCCCGTGGCGATGCCGGCGGGACCACCTCCTCCTCCCGAGGAGGTGGTGGCACCCGAGGTGGCACCCGCCGCGGACATGTTCCAAGGGATGAGCCTCGAGGATGCACCTCACCCTCCTGAGCCTGAGCCCGTGATGGAGCCTGAACCTGAGCCTGAGCCTGAGCCTGAGCCAGAGCCCGTACAAGAGGAGGTGGCTGATTTTGCGAGCTTCACGCCCCCTGCGCCGGCACCGGTGGGGGAGAGCATGTTCGGTGGGATGGAGATTGCTGAGCCCGCTCGCGAGGAGGTTGAAGATTTCGCTGACTTTGCAGCCGCCGCCCCGGAGCCAGTGCCAGAGCCTATGATCGAGCCTGTGATGGAGCCTGTGATGGAGCCAGAGCCAGAGCCAGAGCCAGAGCCAGAGCCTGTGATGGAGCCAGAGCCTGTGATGGAGCCAGAGCCTGAGCCTGAACTCGAGCCGATGGCCGAGGTTAAGGAATCAGCCATGGAGGGAGAGGCGGTTCAAGAGTGGGGAGCTTTCGGGGATGCACCTACACCGGAGCCCGATCCGGAGCCTGAACCCGAGCGGGAGCCCGCCGCGGCTGAGGAAAATCTCTTCGGCGCGTTTGAATCCACTCCGCCGCCGCCGGATGTTTCCGAACCAGCGGACGCCGTGGACGATGGGTTCGCCGACTTTGAGGCTGCCGCTCAACCCGTGGAGAGCCCCGCCGCGTCCGTACCCCCCGCGGCTTCCTTCGACGACCTCTTCGGACCGACGGAGAACAAGCCGATGTCGATGTCGACCGACGACATCCCCTCGGTGATCGCGGTGGAGGCGCCGGTTGAGACGGAGGCGGATGGCGACGACGGGTTTGGGGATTTGGACGCGGCGCCGTCACCCGCGGACGTTGGAGACGTTCTGGACGCACCGGCAGTTACGGAGCCGTCGGTTACGGAGCCGTCGGTTACGGAGCCGTCGGTTGAGGAGCCTTCGGTTGAGGAACCAGTGCAGCCGGTTGAGGAACCAGTGCAGCCGGATGAGGAACCAGTGCAGCCGGTTGCCGCTGCGCCCGAGCCGTCGATCGACGACCTGTTTGGTGCGCCGATCGAGGACAAACCCCTCGAGATGGACATGTTCCAGATGCCGGCGGCTGCCGTCACGGCGACCGTGCCGGAGCCGGCGCGGGATGACTTTGGCGCGTTCGAGTCCCACCCCATCGCTCCGGACACCGCTCCGGACACCGACGACGGCTTCGGCGACTTTGCCACTCCGACGGACCCGCCGGCGCCGGCCATCACGGACGACGCCTTTGGAATCTTTGAGCAGTCCACCACTCCGACACCGCCGACGCAGGCGCCGAAGGACCCGTTCGCGGACTTCGCCTCGCTCATTTAGATGATTAGCGCATATATAGCTCTTTAATAAACAACCTAACAGTTAAACTAAAATCGAACCTGCGCGTTGCCCTTCACGGACAAAAAACCGACCTCGTTCCTCAGCTTCTCAATCTCCCGCGCCTGTTCGTTGACGACCGCCACGAGGTGATCGCGCTCGGCCGTCTCCCTCTTCTTCGCCGCCTCGGGATCCACGAACGCCGTCTTCCTGGTGCTCACCAGCTCGCGAGTCAGGTCCCTTTGCCGCCGAGTCAGGTCCGCCACCTGCTCCAGGCACTCGGTGTTGGCCGCCGTCTTGTGGTGCATCTCATCCACGGCGTCGGATAAAGCCTGCGCCCACTGCCTCATCTCCGCCGCGTTGGCCTGCTCCGTGTCCCGGAGCTTAGCCTTGAGCGCCTCCACGGGCTTCTTGGGGATCATGGCAACCTCCAGCTTCTCCAAATCGATCAGGCTGCCGTACTTGAACATCTGCGTGTCGATGGCCCTCGCGTCGAGACCCGCGTTGCGCCTCTCGTATTCCTCCTTGGTGTTCTGCATGGCGACAAAGTCCTTTCGGAGCTGCGCCTGCGTCTCACGTAGCGCGGATTTGTCCTCGATGAGCTCGTCGATGCGGCGCCTGAGCGAGGTCCTCGTCTCCCTGGAGAACACCAAGCCGTTGTCCATGGAAGTCGGCAGCTTGCCCTCGTGGAGGTACTCGAGCTGCCTGGACCGGAGCATGACGGTGACGTCCACGTCGTTGTTCAGGCGCCGTTGCTTTTCGAGCCTATAGTTTTCCAGGTCAACCTCGAGCTTCTCCACCACGACGTTCGCGGCCTTCTCCTTCTTCTTGACGCCGTCGAGCTCCTTCTTCATCGCGTCAATCTCCTTGGTGAGATCCTTGATGACGTAGTGCTCGTCCAGCCGCCGCTCCCTCAACTCCAACACCGAATCGTAGAGCTCCTCCTCGCACCCCTCGGGCAGGAACTCCTCCTCGTCCTCCTCAGAGTCGTACTCGGAGTCGTCGTCCTCCTCCTCCTCGCTGTCGCTCCCCGCGTCGGAATCGCGGGGCTTGACCCGGCGAACCTTCTTAAGAAAGTACTTGAAGAGAATCGGGCGGTGCTCGTCGTCAGATGAAACGAGGTTGTCGAAGCTGGCGATGACCTTGTCGCGCTTGGCGGTGACGCCGTCGCGCTCGTCAATCTTGAGATGAAGCTCCTCCTCGCGGCGCTCGATGTCGTTGCAGAGGTCGGCGTGCGCCTGGATGCTCTCCTCGAGCCGACCGTCGAGCTCGTTCTCCTTCTGCTCAAACTTTTTGAGCATGATGAGCTCGCGGTTCAGGGTGAGCTGCTTCATCTCGGCAACCTTCAGCTCGTACTCGACGTCAGCCTTCTCGCGGCGCATGGC